>Ga0075429_100004642_pt1 | contig 11813 bp, 8 predicted proteins | sample RhiMetdeltSRZDD3_FD_75295 | JGI IMG/M metagenome (GOLD analysis project Ga0075429, IMG submission 75295) | Populus rhizosphere microbial communities from Tennessee, USA - Rhizosphere MetaG P. deltoides SRZDD3 | ecosystem: Host-associated > Plants > Roots > Rhizosphere > Soil | place: USA...
CTCTAGTCCTGGCCGTGATCGGGATCGTTTACGGCGCCGTAATGGCTTTCTCGCAGACTGATCTCAAACGCCTGGTCGCCTACACCAGCGTGAGCCACCTGGGGTTTGTGCTGCTCGGAATTTTCTCCTGGAACCCGCTCGCGCTCCAGGGCGCGATCATGACGATGATCTGTCACGGGCTAAGCACGGGTGGACTCTTCATCCTTGTAGGCGGCTTACAGGAACGTATTCACACTCGCGATCTCGACAGGATGGGTGGACTCTGGGCGGTGTTGCCACGCTTGAGCGGAGTTGCACTCTTCTTCGGTCTGGCCTCGCTCGGCCTGCCGGGATTGGGCGATTTCGTCGGAGAGTTTCTCGTGTTGCTGGGCGCTTACCAGATCAGCGTCACAATCACGGTGGTCGCTAGTCTGGGTGTTCTCGCGTCCACCTTTTATGCGCTGCGCATGGTGCAGCGCGCTTTCCAGGGCCCAAACACGCACGGCTGGCAACTGTCCGACCTGGCGCCACGGGAAGGGCTCATGATGGCGGCGATGATCGTAGGCCTGCTGTGGCTCGGATTTTATCCGCAGCCGGTGCTCAACACTTTTGACCAGGCTATGAACAATCTACAGCGCACAGCGCAGGTGTCCACCGTCGCCCTGGGAGACAAACGATGAGTCCCACCGACCTACTCGCCTTGCTTCCGTTGCTTGTGATCGCAGGTACTTCGGTTGTTGTGATGCTCGGCATCGCCTTCAAGCGCAATCATGCGCTTACGGCCGGGCTGACGCTCGTCGGACTGACAGCCGCCTTCATTTCAATCTATGCAGCCGCTTCGCTTGCGCCCCGTCAAGTGACGTCGCTTCTGCTCGTGGACCGATATGCCCTGTTCTACATGGGCCTGATCATCGCCTCCGCCGCGGCCGTGGCGGCGCTTTCCTACCAGTACTTCGAAAGTCATGACGGCCATAGCGAAGAGCTGTATCTCTTGCTCGTCATCGCGACTTTAGGTTGCATGGTGCTCGTGGCGAGCAGTCACTTTGTTTCGTTCCTTCTCGGCCTCGAGATCTTGAGCATCTCTTTGTACGCCATGGTTGCATACGTGAAAGACCGTAAACTGGCGCTCGAGGCTGGAATCAAATATCTGATTCTGGCTTCGGCTTCCGCCGCATTTCTTCTCTTCGGCATGGCCCTCATCTACGCCGAAGTCGGCACCATGGAGTTTTCGCGCATCCGGGAACTCTCCCTAAACGGGTCCGGATTCGCGCTGTTGCTGCCGGGGATCGTGCTCACCGTCACTGGGATCGGTTTCAAGCTTGGGGTGGTGCCCTTCCATCTGTGGACGCCGGATGTTTATGAGGGCGCACCCGCGCCGGTGGCGGCATTCGTCGCGACAACCTCCAAGAGCGCGATGGTTGCGTTGTTGCTGCGCTATTTTTACCTTTCGGGGGCGCTCCAATACCGTGCTGTGTTTTTCGTGTTCGCCATCATCGCCATTGCATCGATGTGCGCAGGCAATCTCCTCGCGCTCCAGCAGGCGAATATCAAGCGCATTCTGGCTTACTCTTCGATTGCCCACTTTGGATACGTACTAGTAGCATTTCTTGCGGGCGCAACGATGGCGATAGAGGCGGTGAGCTTTTATCTGGTGGCGTACACTGTGACCATACTGGCGGCGTTCGGAATCGTGACAGTTCTCTCGAGCGGCGATCGCGATGCGGACGATCTGGAGGATTATCGCGGCCTCTTCTGGCGCCGGCCGGTGATGGCCGCTGTCTTCACTGCTGCGCTGCTCTCACTAGCCGGCATTCCCGCAACCATGGGTTTTCTGGGCAAGTTCTATGTGCTCGCCGCCGGAGCGGCTGCCGCTGCCTGGCCGCTGATCATTGTCCTCGTCGTCACCAGCGTCGCCGGTCTTTTCTATTATTTGCGCATTGTCGTGGCTCTATACTCAGCCCCACCAGAGCGCGCTCCGATTCAGATGGCATCTCGGGGCGGCGCTTTCATCCTCGTCGTACTCATGATTCTGCTGATCTGGTTTGGAGTCTATCCCACGCCGTTGCTCAACCTGATCCGAACAACCACGGCCGGGTTCAGTGTTGTTGCCTCGTCGATACCCAGCTAGAAACGAACTCTGGACGGCAACTCGGTTGCCTTATTCCGTTTTGTAGACATAGCACATCCCGATCAGACGACGATGGCACCATGGGACGGATGCCTGACCTCGTCCGGTTCTGCGCGATGCGCGAGCTCAAAATGATCTCAGTGGCGACTTTGCGGTTGCCGATTGGAAGGTGCATTCTGCTCGGCCACAGCATGGGTTCTTTCGCGGCGCAACAATTTGTATTTGTGCTCGACCATAGTCACTCAATTGACGGCTTGGTGCTTTCCGGCTCAGGCGCTCTGTATGGCCTTGCTCGCCTCGCTCAATCGGCCCCCGCGGGGAGGATCCGATGAGTTTGATGGATGCTGCTTTTGAACCGGCACGTACGCCGTTCGACTGGCTTAGCCGCGATACTGCGGAGGTGGATGGACCGCAACGATTCATCCCGACGACGTAGCGGGGATTGTCGATAAGTGGCGTACCTGCTTGACAAGAGGGGAAATTTTCGACTATGAAACCCGCGTGCGACTGGATGCTGCATCGCAAAGTGTCGTGCTGATTTGTGCGCGGGAGCGGTCGCAGCAGGACCCTTATGCGACAAATCAGATATTGGTTAGTCAATTCGATGCGGGAGACCTGACGTCAATCTGGATAAGGCGGTAGATCATTTGCAGGATGGGCCAGAATCAAGCGCTAAGTCTTGCAGCTAAATCGAGATGACTCAGAGAAGCACATATCGCTGATATGGAGAACATATGAAAGAATTCCTAGAAACTTTGTTCTCGTCGGATTTCGAGCCCCACGGCCACTGTTATTTATGGCATTCGGGCCTAGTCGGGCTCCATGTGGTTTCGGATGCCTTCATCGCACTTGCCTACTTTTCCATTCCTGTGACTCTAATTTACTTCATTCGCAAGAGGCGAGACCTGCCCTTCAACTGGATGTTCGTCAGTTTTGGGATGTTTATCCTCGCTTGTGGCGCCACACATATCATGGAAGTTTGGACACTTTGGCATGGGATTTACTGGCTTTCTGGATCGATCAAAGCTGTTACTGCTATGGCGTCGGTGCCCACAGCGATACTGCTTGTTAAATTAGTTCCCGAGGCGCTGGCACTCCCCAGCCCGGAAGCCATGAAGCTTGAAATTGCCGAACGCAAACGTACAGAGCAGGCACTACATCAAGCGAAGAATGAACTCGAGCTCAGGGTTCTAGAGCGGACAGCGGAACTAAGGAAAGCTAACGAAGATTTGGTCGCTGAGATTGCGCAGCGCAAGCAGATCGAGGACGTTTTACGCGAAAGAGAAAGGCTGATTCACGCGATTCTGGATAACAGCCCAGCTCTGATTTTTCTAAAAGACATGGAAGAGCGCTACCTTCTGGTCAACAAGGAATTCGAAAGAGCCTTTGAAGTGAGTCAAGAGGAGATAAGAGGCAAGAAGGACGAGCAGGTGTTTCCCGTGGAGCAGGCAGCCACGTTTCAAGCCAACGACCTCCGGGTCATCCAGACGGGTGTTCCGATGGAATTCGAGGAGGTAGTCCTGCAAAAGGACAGGCCACACACGAACATTGTCCACAGATTTCCCCTGCTAGACCCCGAAGGAAAAATATATGCAATAGGCGGTATCGCCACCGACATTACTGAGCGTAAGCGGGCAGAGGAAGACCTGCGCCGGAGCGAGGACTATTTGGCTGAAGCGCAGAGTTTGAGTCACACCGGCAGTTTCGGCTGGATTGTATCCAGCGGGGAAATCTTCTGGTCAGAGGAAACTTTTCGAATCTTTGAGTATGATCGACCGGCTAAGCCCACATTGGACATGGTCCTTCAGCGAGTTCACCCGGATGACAGGCCTCTCGTGCGGGAGGTCATTGATCGCGCGTCCAACGAGAGAACAAATTTTGATATCGGGCATCGTTTGCAGATGCCGGATGGCGCTGTCAAGTACCTCCACGTCGTTGCTCATGCGTTGCAGGATTCATCAGGCAACCTCGAGTTTGTAGGGGCCATGACGGACGTCACCGCAGCAAAGTTAGCGGGAGAGCAGATCCGGCAAAGCGAAAGGGAGCTCCGACAGATCCTAGACCTCGTGCCGCAGCACATCGCCGTGCTAGAGCCCGATGGAACTCGCCTGTTTCTCAATCAGGCCGGGCTCGATTATCATGGTTTGACGCTCGAGGAATGGCGAACTTTCTCCCTTCAAAGGATCTTCCATCCGGATGACTGGGAACGCGTAACGAACACAGTTCAAAATTTTGTTTCCGTTGGCTCTCCGCACGAATTCGAGGCGCGTGGACTGGGGAACGACGGAAAGTATCGATGGTTCCTCATCCGCTTCAAGCCAATACGAAATGAACAAGGACGCATCACGCGTTGGTATTCGACGGCAACTGACATAGACGATCAAAAGCACTCTGAAGAGAGATTGCGACACGAGAACGTTGCCCTTCGCGAAGAAATCGACAAGGCCTCGATGTTCGAGGAGATCGTAGGCTCCTCTCATGCTCTGCAGGAAGTTCTGTCTCGGGTGGCCAAAGTAGCCCCGACGGATTCCACCGTACTAATCTCTGGAGAAACTGGGACCGGCAAGGAGCTTATTGCTCGTGCCATCCACAAGCGATCGCCGCGATCGTCGCGGGCGTTTGTGAGCGTGAATTGCGCCGCCATTCCTCAGTCTTTGATCGGCTCGGAACTGTTCGGTCATGAGAAGGGCGCCTTCACCGGGGCAACTCAGCGGCGTCCCGGTCGCTTCGAGCTGGCTGAAGGAGGGACGATCTTCCTCGATGAGATCGGGGAGCTTCCTTCCGAGACCCAGAACGCTCTGTTGCGCGTGCTGCAAGAGCGCGAGTTTGAACGGGTGGGTGGCACTCAAACGATTCGAGCCAACGTGCGGGTAATTGCCGCTACCAATCGCGACTTGAAGGCTGCCATAGCAGCCGGGACCTTTCCAGAGGATCTATTTTATCGGCTCGCCGTATTTCCCATAGAGATTCCTCTCCTGCGCGAACGGAGAGAAGACATTCCCATGCTGGTGGAGTACTTCATCGAACGCTATGCCAAGAAACTGGGAAAGAAAATACGTGGCATAAACAAGAAGACCCTGGAACTGCTTTACTCGTATCCCTGGCCGGGGAACATTCGTGAGTTGCAGAACGTGATTGAACGCTCTGTGATTGTCTGCGAGACGGAGAACTTCGCGGTGGATGAAAGTTGGCTCAGCCGGGAGTCTGTTTCGGCTCAGCCGGCAAGCCAGAGAATTTTCAAGATGTCTGCGGCTCAGGAAAAAGAAATGATTGAGGCAGCCCTGGCTGAGACTCGGGGTCGAGTATCGGGACCGTCGGGTGCGGCAGCCAAGCTGGGCATTCCACCATCCACTCTCGACTCGAAGATCAAAACCCTGAAGATCGACAAATATCGATTCTAACCCGCCTAACTATTCGGACGACCTCTCGATCATAATTTTCGAAGTGTCGATCACGAATTTCGTGAATCCCGAAAATCGGGACGTTACGATTAGTGGAACTTATGGGTTTTCAATATGTTACGATTGGCATTCGCATTGCGGTAGACATGAATACCATGGTGAATTCGATGCTGAAGATAGAAAGATCGGCTCGCGGGGAATTTGTGGTTTTTAGCTTGAGTGGACGATTCGGGACCGACGATGTTGCGCAGTTGGAAAGACTCTTCGAAGCGAAAGATCACAGTGTAATTGTGGATTTGAAAGAGGTAACGCTCGTGGACCGAGAGACAGTGAGGTTTCTCGCACGTTGCGAAGCGGATGGCATCAAGCTCGAGAACTGCCCGGCCTATATCCGCGAGTGGATCGTGACAGAAAAGGGACCAAAAGACCGGTGATTAAGCGGCAACTAGTTTCTAGCCCGATCTTTTTTAACGTCGCAGTCGTAGCGGAAACCCGCGGAAAGTGGTGCTCTCACGGCAAACATGGTGCGGCGGCTTCTCAAAGGAGGCTACCAATGCATGGTCTTCGACATGTCGCCGAAAGCTGTTGCGAAGCACCAAGTGACAAAAGGAAGCAGATGTCGGACCGGATGAAGGCGGGAATCAAAAAGAGTCAGGGTAGTTAATGGTGAGTAAAAAGTTTTGAGGGCGAGTTATGAGTTCGTGGCAGCGTATTTTGATGCAAGGCAAAAGATCGGGCCGGTCGCTCTAGCAAATCTGAGTGAATGAGGAGGGAGCTGGATCGATGAAAAATGGCGAAAGAGATCACGGCCTTCTCACGGCGCAAGAAAAAAAAGTATTAAAACTCGTCGCCAATGGAGAGACAAACAAAGAGATTGCGGCGGCGCTTTGCATAAGTCCGGCAACAGCGAAGCGGCATCTGGAGAACATTCTAACAAAGCTACAGTTGAAGAACCGCGTCACCGCGGCCGTATACGCAGTCAAAGAGAGAATGATCAGCCCTTAAGGAACGGGCCCGTTTCGTGGACCATTTGGAGAATAGACAACAACAAGCCTGATGAATAAGAAGCGAATAACCTTTGGGTAAGGACTGAATTATCCACGCCGAACTCTCTTGGTGAACAATGGCGCATATTAGGGTGACCGCCTCCTGGGGCAAATGGGGTAGGGCCCAAAGAGACAGGGCATGTAGAAAATCCGTACAAGGGCGGCGTGGTCCTCTACCTCATCCTGCCGGTCATTCTGTTTTGTGGGATTTGGCCTAACGATAGCCGGTATCGTGCTCGACCGACGCGAAATCGGCTAGCCGCACAGGGAGGGGAAAGATGAAAAATATGAATGAAGATGAGCGGAGACCGGACGACGACGATGGCGCGGTCAACGCCGCGGTTCCGCAGCCGACGCGCCGGCAGTTCCTCAAAGGATTGACAACCGGCACGGTGGCGATCGGCGCCTTGACGCAGTCGGGCTGCGGCCCGGCGATTCCGCCGCTCAAAACACGCGGCGCTACCGATACGACAACGATCTGTCCCTTCTGCGGAGTCGGCTGCGGCCAAGTTGTCTCGACGCTCAGCGGCAAGGTGATCAACATCGAAGGGGATCCCCACCATCCTATCAGCGAAGGTACCTTGTGCAGCAAGGGAGCGGCGGCCATTCAGGTGGTGAACAACCCGCGGCGCTTGCAGAAGGTGCTCTACCGCGCTCCGCGCGGCAAGGCGTGGGAGGAAAAAACTTGGGATTGGGCGCTGGAGCGGATCGCCGCGCGAGTCAAAGAAACCCGAGATAAAACCTTCAAGACGTCCGTGGACGGACGAGTCGTCAACCGCACGGAGGCGATCGCCTGTCTCGGTGGTTCGGCGCTGGACAATGAGGAGGCTTACCTCCTCGTGAAACTCATGAGGGCACTTGGCCTGGTGTACATCGAGCACCAGGCCCGGATCTGACACAGCTCCACGGTCGCCGGTCTGGCGGCCTCGTTCGGTAGAGGGGCGATGACCAACCATTGGGTGGATATGCTGAACGCCGATGTCGTCCTGATCATGGGCGGAAACCCGGCGGAGGATCACCCCATCTCGATGAATTGGCTAACGCGCACCAAGGAGCGCGGCGCCTATATTCTCCACGTCGATCCGCGTTTCAATCGTACGAGCTCGATAGCCGATGTGTTCGCAAAACTGCGCTCGGGCACCGACATCGCCTTTGTCGGTGGCATGATCAACTACGCCATCGAGCATAATCGCATCCAGCAGGAGTACGTGCGCGAGTATACCAACGCCTCCTGGATCGTCGGCGACGGCTACAACTTCGCCGACGGGCTGTTTGCCGGCTACGATCCTAAAAAGCGCAGCTACGATCGCAACCAATGGGCCTACGCGCTCGACGCGCAAGGACAGCCTCGGCGCGATCCCACCCTCAAGCATCCGCGCTGCGTATTTCAATTATTGAAGCAGCACTTCTCACGTTACGACGCCGACGCGGTGTGCAGCATCACGGGTACGCCGAAGGAAAACTACTTGCGCGTTTGCGATCTTTACACCTCGACCTTTGCTCCCGACCGGGCCGGCACCTGGCTGTATGCGATGGGCACGGCGCAGCATAGTCATGGCACACAGAACATCCGCTCTTACGCCATCCTGCAGTTGCTGCTCGGCAACATCGGCGTCGCCGGCGGCGGCGTCAATGCGATGCGCGGCGAGGGCAACGTCCAGGGCTCTACGGATCAGGGACTGAATAACGACGGCTTGCCGGGCTATCTCCAGATGCCCATCGAAGTGGATGTCGATTTGAAGAGCTATCTGAAACGCGTGACGCCGGTGGCGGCCAATCCGGCGAGCGCCAACTGGTTGCAAAATACGCCGAAGTATATGGTGAGCCTGCTCAAAGCGTGGTGGGGTGAGCACGCCACCGCCGGCAATGACTTCGCGTTCGCGTACCTGTCTAAGCGCGGCAACGGTTTTCAGGGGCAGGGGTACGCGTATCTCGCACTGATGCACGCGATGCTCGCCGGCGAGATCAAAGGACTCTTCTGCTTCGGCCAGAATCCCGCCGTGGGCGGCGCGAACGCCCGCCTGATTCGCGCGGCTTTGGAGAAGCTCGATTGGATGGTGGTCGCCGATTTATTTGAGCACGAGACCGCGAGCTTCTGGAAGCGGCCGGGCACCGATCCGGCTCGGATCGCCACCGAAGTGTTCGTTTTACCCGCCGCTTCGGGAGTCGAGAAAGAGGGCAGTATCGTCAACAGTGGGCGCTGGGCGCAGTGGCGCTATCGCGCGGTGAAGCCAATTGCCGAGTGCCGTCCTGATCTTGAGATCGTTAATCGGCTTGCCAAAGCGGTGAAGCGCGCCTACGAAAAGGACGGCATCTTTCCGGAGCCGATCCGGCATCTCGACTGGGACTATGGAGACGAGGCCGATCCTCATCGGGTCGCGCGTGAGATGAACGGACGCTACCTGGTCGATGTGAGCGACAAAGATGGCAACAGTTTCGCCGCGGGAAAGCAGGTGTCCGGCTTCGCTCAGTTGCGTGACGACGGCACCACTATGTCGGGCAACTGGATCTACTGCGGCGGTTACACGGAAGAGGGCAACTTGGCCGCCCGCCGTGATGCGACCGATGCTCCGAACGGCATTGGGCTTTATCCGAAGTGGGCCTGGGTGTGGCCAATGAATCGCCGCATCCTTTATAACCGCGCCTCTGTTAACCGAAAGGGTGAGCCGTTCAACCCGAACAAATGGGTCATCCGCTGGAACGCCGAGAAAAAAATATGGGAAGGGGACGTGCCCGACGGCGCCATGCCGCCGGGCCAGATGAATCCGTTTATCATGCTGGCATCGGGCGTTGGACAGCTCTACTGTCCGGACCTTGCGGATGGCCCATTCCCCGAACACTACGAGCCGGTGGAGAGCCCGGTTAGAAATCTGCTCTCGAAGACCCAGTCGAGCCCTTGCGCGCAGATCTGGCAATCTTCTGAGTTCGACCGGTACGGCAGGCCCGATGCCTTTCCCATCGTCGGCACGACCTACCGAGTGTCGGAACATTGGCAAACCGGCGCCATGAGCCGCAACATGCCTTTGCTCGTAGGCCTCGTCCCCAACGCTTTCGTTGAGATCGGCACGGCGCTCGCCAAGCGCGAAGGGATTAAGAACGGCGACCGCGTGATTGTGAGCAGCGCGCGCGGCGCGATTGAAGTCTACGCACTTGTCACCGAGCGCTTCCAGCCCTTCTACGTGGACGGCCGGCTGATCGACGAGATTGGCATTCCGTGGCACTGGGGTTACGCGGGGATCGTGCCGGGCGACATCGCTAACGATCTCACGGCCAGCGTCGGCGACCCGAATTCGCTGATCCCTGAGACTAAAGCGTTTCTGTGCACTATTCGAAGAAAGGAGGGAGCGTGACAACGACAACAGTAATCCCAAAAGCCATGATCCAGGACAATACCCGGTGCATCGGCTGCCGGGCCTGCATGGTCGCGTGCAAATCCTGGAACGAACGGCCGGCAGACCATACAGAGTTTTTTGCCGGCGCAGGCTATCAGAACCCGCGCGACCTCGACTCCAACAATTACACCCTCATTACTTTCAACGAGATCACCACAGGCGCCAAGCCCGATTGGGTATTCGGGCGCCAGCTCTGCATGCACTGCGAGCAGCCGGCTTGCGCCTCGGCGTGTCCGACCACGGCGCTTACCAAAACAGAGCTCGGCCCCGTAGTGTTCGATGCATCACGCTGCATCGGTTGCCGCTCATGCATGCAGGCATGCCCATTCCTTATTCCAAAATACGACTACGAGAACCTCGCCCCGAAGATCCACAAATGCACTTTTTGCGCCGATCGCCTGGAAGTTGGGCTCGAGCCGGCATGCGCGAAGGTGTGCCCAACCGGCGCGATCACCTTCGGCGATCGCGACGATATGGTTGCTGAAGCGAAGCGGCGGATCGCGGAGGCGCCGGGAACTTACATCCCTGAAATCTACGGACTCGAAGAAGTCGGCGGCACGAGCGTGCTGCATCTTTCATCCGTGCCGTTCGAGCAGATCGGCTACATCACCGGCCTGCCGAAGACGCCGATGCCGAACCTCACGTATCGGTGGTTGCGTATGACGCCCGGCGTCTTCGGCATACTGTACGCCGTGTTTGCTGCGCTCAACTGGATCGTGCGGCGGCGCATGCGCCATCAAAAAGGCGAGGGAGAGCACAGATGAACTGGCGTATCCGGCTCACCTGGTGGGATAAATTGCTGCTCGTTGTTATGGCGATCGGCGCTGTCTTCGCATTCGTACGCTTCGCTACCGGCATCGCGACCGTCGCCAACATCAACAACGCTTACCCGTGGGGCTGGTGGGTTAGCTACGGAATCATGACTCTGATCGCGCTCGGTGGCGTCGGGTTCACGATGACGGGCTTGGTGGAGATCCTGGGAGTCCATCGTTATCACCCGTTCGTTCGCCCCGCCGTCCTCATGGGGCTACTCTGCTACAGCAGCATGGTTACCGTGCTCATGGTGGAGCTTGGCCGGCCCTGGATGGTCTGGATGATCATGATTTCCTGGGCGCCGACCGCCGCCTTGTTCGAAGTCGGCTGGTGCGCATTTTTATATCTTACCGTGCTCGCCTTGGAGTTCTCCCAGGTGCCGCTCGAGAAAGCTGGCTGGGGGCGCGCGCTCAGCATCGTGCGCGCGATCTATATCCCGATTATGATTCTCGGCGTGACCCTATCGCATCTCCATCAGTCCTCGCTCGGTACCTTGATGACTCTGATCCCTCACAAAATCAATGTCCTCTGGTGGTCGGATAGGCTGCCGTTGCTCTTTCTATTTTCTGCCGTCATGGCCGGCCCGGCGATGGCGATCCTGGAACATTTGGCCGCGGCGCGTTGGCTTGACTTCGCCCCGCGTATGGATTTGCTCGCCGGCCTCGCGCGCATCGAGGCGTGGCTCGTCGGGCTATTTCTCGCTTTTCAGATGGGCGATCTGGTTTACCGCGGAGCGACTGATGCGATGTTCAGCGAATCGTGGTTCGCCGTCTCCTTTTGGGTCGAGATCGGTTTCGGACTGATCCTTCCTCTGGCTCTGCTCGTCATGCCCGAGGTGCGCGCGAGCCGCAGCGGGCTTGCCACTGCATGCAGCCTCATTGTCGCGGGAGTATTGCTGCTCCGGTTGAACGTGGTCGTGATCGGCCTTCGCGTGCGGCACTGGGAAACCTATTTTCCTTCGATCGGTGAGGTGGCGATCACGCTCGGGATCACTGCGGCCGCTATTTTTGTGTTCGGCTGGTTCGCGCGCATCCTCCCGATCCACGAAGAATTG
>Ga0075429_100004647_pt1 | contig 11808 bp, 13 predicted proteins | sample RhiMetdeltSRZDD3_FD_75295 | JGI IMG/M metagenome (GOLD analysis project Ga0075429, IMG submission 75295) | Populus rhizosphere microbial communities from Tennessee, USA - Rhizosphere MetaG P. deltoides SRZDD3 | ecosystem: Host-associated > Plants > Roots > Rhizosphere > Soil | place: USA...
GGAGAAAAACGGTTATGGATATTGTGAAAAAAGCAACAACCGAGAGAGTTTACCCTATCGGACGCCTCGACCGCAATACCACCGGAGTATTATTGCTGACAAATGACGGCGAGCTTGCACAAAAACTTTCACATCCGAGCTATGAAGTAAAAAAAATATATGAAGTAACGCTCGACAGACCGCTGGCAAAAAAAGATTTCGACCAGCTATTAAACGGCGTCACACTGGACGACGGGTTTATAGCCCCCGATTCACTTGCCTATGCCGACCCACGCAACAAAGCCGTGGTGGGCATTGAAATTCATAGCGGCAAAAACAGGATTGTAAGAAGAATGTTTGAAAAGATTGGTTACGACGTACGCAACCTCGACAGGGTAATGTACGCTAACCTGACGAAAAAAAATGTTGAAAGAGGTAAGTGGAGATTTTTGCAGGAAAAGGAAGTTCGACTGCTTAAATACATGAATGCTTCTTACGGGAAGAAGAAATGAGCCGGCAATTACTCACGATAGTTTTTGAGAACGACGAATTTGTTGTTGTTGATAAGCCATCCGGTTTGCTAAGCATACCTGATCGCGAAGGCGACGAACTTTCATTAAAGCGTATTCTAAAAGATAAATACGGTGAAATTTATACTGTGCACCGTCTCGACAAAGAGACGAGCGGGTTGATCGTTTTCGCGAAAAACGAGGAAACGCATAAATATCTTTCGCAGGCTTTTGAGGAGCGGTTAGTCGAAAAATTCTACCTGGGTATAGTTAAAGGAACCCTTTATGAAAAGGAAAAAACAATTGACGCACCTATCGCACAGAACGCTGTGAAGAGAACCCAAATGATCATACACAAAAGAGGTAAAGAATCTGTTACCGATTATAGGGTGCTGGAAGAATTCAGAAAATTTACGTTCGTTGAATTCAGGATTCATACCGGAAGAACTCACCAGATAAGAGTGCATATGCAATACGTGGGACATCCGATCGTTTGTGATGAAATATATGGAGACGGTGAACCCGTATATCTTTCGTCAATTAAAAAAAATTATAACCTTTCGAAGAACGAGCTGGAAGAACGCCCCTTATTGAATAGGCTTGCACTTCATGCATATCGGCTTCGCTTTTCCGATGCTAAAGGGAATAAATATCAGTTTGAAGCTTCGCTTCCAAGAGACATGAATGCATTGCTGAAACAGCTCCGCAAAAAAAATCCCGCATAACAGCGGGATCCTTTTTTGATTAAACTATTCAATCAATAATTACTCAATATTTGGCTGTGGTGTATAGCGCAGATAAGGCTTAACCACTTTAACACCTTTCGGGAATTTCTTAATAGCGTCATCTGTAGAAACAGCAGGAACAACAATAACGTCTTCGCCGCCTTTCCAGTCTGCAGGCGTAGCAACGCTGTAATTAGCCGTTAGCTGCAGTGAATCGATCACACGGAGAACTTCATTGAAATTTCTTCCGGTTGAAGCTGGATAAGTGATAGTAAGTTTCACTTTCTTGTCTGGTCCGATAACAAAGAGAGAACGCACAGTGGCAGTTTCAGATGCATTCGGATGGATCATTCCATATAGGTTAGCCACCTTTCTGTCTTCATCGGCAATGATAGGAAAGTCAACATTACAATTCTGTGTTTCATTTATATCTTTTACCCAGCCAAAGTGTTTATCAAGAGGGTCGACGCTTACTGCAAGTACTTTTACATTTCTTTTTGCAAATTCCTGTTGTAATAAAGCAGTTTTACCGAGTTCAGTTGTACATACTGGAGTATAGTCCGCCGGATGAGAAAATAAAACACCCCATCCGTTACCTAAGTATTCATAAAAATCGATGTCGCCTGCAGTTGTTTTAGCCTGAAAATTGGGAGCTGTGTCCCCTAAACGTAAACTCATACAAAAGGATTTATAGTTATTAAAAATTAACCGTTGATGCGAAGATAATAATCTACCAGACTTGTGGACTTAATAATTGTGTTAAACTAAAGTTAGCGGAAAATATCAAGTAAACCGTCAGGCAGATCGACCATCACTTTTTTTGCTTTTTTGTCAATTTTCTGCAGTGTTTCCTGGTGCACGGGAATGAGTGCCTCTTTGCCATCGAGAGAAATGCGGCAAAGCAACTGGTGTGGCTGTTCAATCACTTCAAGGATCTCACCGAGATCATTGTTTTCGTGAATGATATGAAAGCCAAGCAATGAAATCGGTGCGGATTTGCCGGCGTATTTATGAAAATCTTCCTCAGGTAGCCACACCTGTTTCTGCACAAGTGTATGTGCCGCCTCCCTGGTGTTAACACCTTCAACCTTCACAAAAACCTCATCGGGATTTTTGATTTTAACGGATTCAATAAAGTAAGGCAGCAATTCGTCCTTCTGTTTTTCTATGAAAAGCGTTTCAAGGCCTTTCAGCGAAGTCTTTTTTCCAAGATGATGTTTCAGAACCATTTCGCCATTAAAGCCGAATGTTGCCACGAGCCTGCCTATCGAGCAATAATTTGTCATAACCTTATCCGTTTACCGAAATGCCAAAATCCCGGTGAATTAACACCGGGACAATGGTTACTATTTTAATTGTTTGAGCTTACTGCTGTGATTCTCCGCGTTCAGCTGGTCTCTTTGAAGGAGCACCAGCGCCTCCACGGCGCGACCTGCGTTCTACAGCATTTGCATCCTGGCGTTTCTTGATGTTCACCTCATGTTCTGAGTGCCACTTCTGAAATTTTTCCATTGCAGCAGCATCATCGAACAGGCCAAGCTTAACACCACGAAGAAGGTGCTTTAAGTACAACACGCCTTTGAATGAAAGTATCCTGCGAACGGTGTCAGTTGGCTGTGCACCTTTGTGCAGCCAGTCTAACGCACGTTGGCGATCGAGCTGTACGGAAGCAGGAACTGTTAGTGGATTGTAAGTGCCGATCTTCTGAATGAATTTACCATCTCTTGGTGCGCGGGCGTCGGCAACGACGATGAAATAAAATGGTCTTTTTTTAGACCCGTGTCTTTGCAGTCTGATTTTAACTGGCATTTTAAATAGAAATTTAAATGCGTGAATGAATACGGTTTTCTCTCCTTTGTCAGGAGAGCAAATGTAATAACACGATGTGTTTTTTCAAAATTATAAAGGAATAATATTGTTTCCTTCTCCTATCTCCTTCCTATCATTCTTCCCATTGGCATCTTATTCATCATCTTCATCATATCTTTCATCTGCTCGAATTGCTTCATAAAAGCATTCACTTCACTGATGTCTTTACCCGAGCCCTTCGCTATCCTTTTCTTTCGGCTCATATCTATTAGGTCGGGATTGCGCCTCTCAAGTACTGTCATTGAGTTGATTATAGCCTCGATCCCTTTGAACGAATCATCGCTGATGTCCACATCTTTAACCGCCTTTCCTATTCCGGGAATCATTCCTAACAGATCCTTAATATTTCCCATCTTTTTTATCTGCTCAAGCTGTTGCTTGAAGTCTTCGAAGTCGAACTGGTTCTTTCTTATCCTTCTTTCCAGCTTCTTGGCCTGCTCCTCATCGTACTGTTCCTGCGCTTTCTCTACAAGTGTGGTTATGTCGCCCATCCCCAATATTCTTTGCGCCATCCTCTCCGGATAAAACACATCGAGCGTATCCAGCTTTTCACCGCTGCTTACAAATTTTATCGGCTTCTTTACCGTGTACTTGATAGATAACGCAGCACCACCTCTCGTATCACCATCCAGTTTTGTGAGAACGACCCCTGTAAAATCAAGCCTGTCGTTGAACGCCTTGGCAGTGTTCACCGCATCCTGTCCGGTCATTGAGTCAACAACAAAAAGAATTTCCTGCGGATTTACGGCCGACCTGATGTTGGCCACTTCGGTCATCATCGCTTCATCGATTGCCAGGCGGCCCGCCGTATCTATTATTACGATGTTCCTGTTCTTGCTTCTGGCGTCTTTAACGGCGTTCCTCGCGATTTCGACAGGATTCTTGTTTTCCGGTTCTGTATAGACAGGAACGTTTATCTGCTCACCAAGGATCTGTAATTGCTCGATAGCTGCCGGGCGGTATACGTCGGCTGCAACAAGCATGGGCGACAATCCCTTCTTTATTTTGAGGTAGCTCGCAAGCTTACCGCTGAATGTAGTTTTACCGCTACCCTGAAGGCCAGCAATCAATACCACCGCCGGATTGCCCTTGGTCACAAATTCGCTTTCGCTTCCTCCCATCAGATTAGCGAGCTCATCTTTCACTATCTTAACAATGAGCTGTCCGGGACTTATAGCAGTTAGCACTTTTTCCCCCAGAGCCTTATCTTTTACTGTGTCGGTAAATTCTTTGGCGATTTTGTAGTTTACATCTGCGTCAACCAGCGCACGGCGGATTTCCTTAACAGTTGCAGCGATATTCAGCTCGGTGATCCTTCCCTCACCCTTGATCTGCTTAAAGGCAGATTCAAGCCGTTCCGTAAGATTTTCAAACATGCGGCGAAATTAAGTCAAAAGTCAAAAGTTGAAAGTGAAAAGTTGGCGCTTGCGCCAAATGAAAAGGCAAACTGTAAAGCCTTTGGGCACTTAACAATTTGCCTGTTTCAGATCAATCCTTAAATCCAGCCAGCGTAATAATTTATGTCAATAAGGAAACTTTTAACTTTAACTTTTGACTTTTAAGTTTAAACGTATCACCTCCCCAGGTAGCCTTTCAGCTCCGGTGTTCTTGAATTGGTTCTCAGTTTCGTAATAGCTTTGTCTTTGATCTGCCTCACGCGCTCGCGCGTAAGATTGAATTTATCTCCGATATCTTCCAGGCTCATCGGATGATCCTGTCCGATCCCGAAAAAATAACAAATCACTTCCTTCTGGCGCTCGGTAAGCACCTTGAAAGAACGGTCGATCTCTTCCTTCAACGATTGTATATGTTCAAGATTAGTTTCAGCTCTTTCAGCATTCGGATTTTCCATTACGTCCACCAGCGTATTATCTTCACCTTCCGAAAGGGGTGTGTCCATACTTATGTGCCTTGCACCAATACCAAGACTTGCTGATATTTCTTCCGTTTCGAGGTCCAATAATTCGGCAAGTTCTTCAGGCGATGGCTCCCGTTCAAACTCCTGCTCCAGCTGTGAAAAAGCCTTTTGTATCCTGTTCGTCAACCCCACCTTGTTCAGTGGTAAGCGAACAATTCTCGACTGCTCCGCAAGCGCCTGAAGGATGCTCTGGCGTATCCACCATACTCCGTATGAGATGAATTTGAACCCGCGTGTCTCGTCGAAACGCTGAGCGGCTTTAATAAGTCCCAGATTTCCCTCGTTGATAAGATCGGGAAGCGATAATCCCTGATTCTGGTACTGCTTGGCAACAGATACCACAAAACGAAGATTGGCCTTTGTGAGCTTTTCAAGTGCCGCCTGGTCCCCGTGCTTAATCATTCGCGCCAGCCTGACCTCTTCTTCCGGACCAATTAATTCAACTTTTCCTATTTCCTGTAAGTACTTTTCGAGACTCTGTGATTCACGATTTGTTATCGATTTCGTGATCTTGAGTTGGCGCATGCTCATAGATATTGGGCTTGGGGTTTTTACCGTTGGGACACCCAAATTTTAAAACGAAAAACAAGAAACTTTGTTATGTTTTTAACACGCGATTTGGTATTTCTGCACAAATCATGATTTAACACGAAAACGCCCGCTAATTAAAAATTTTATCTGTATTTAGATGATAACCAGTATAGTTATGCACAATTTGCCCTGGCGGGCCCCTAAATGACAGATAACGCCCGGATGGCCAAAATAAATTTCGGCGTATGGTATATTTTTCTATAATTGCACACGATCAGTATAAATAAAAGTAATAGCGTGTAGATGAGCAAAAAACAACAGTTTACATTGGAATTCCCGGTTAGATGTTCTCCGTCTATTTTATATGAATTCCTAAGTACCCCAGCGGGTTTGCAGGAATGGTTTGCGGATAAGGTTGATGAAAGAGATAACGTATTCAGCTTTTCATGGAATGGAACTACAGATAAAGCAGAGGTAACGGAAAGTGAGCAGGAAAAATTTATTCGTTTTCACTGGATGCACTTACCTAAAGATGAATTTTTCGAATTCAGAATTGAAAAATCAGAAGTGACCAATCAAACCATTTTAATAATAAAGGATTTTGCGGAAAAAGGTGATGTGAAGGACCAAAGCCAGCTATGGGACTATCAGGTTAAAGATCTTTTTCATCGTCTGGGAAATTAACGGCTTGGAGGATTACGTCTATACCAGTGATTAAAAAACTAGACATACTCATTGTAAAGGCGTTCATCGGTCCTTTCATAGCCACTTTTTTTATTACCCTTTTCGTACTCATTCTTCAGTTCTTCTGGTTATGGATCGACGATTTTGTCGGCAAAGGAGTTGATGGACCTATATTCCTGCGTCTTGTCCTTTATCTTTCGGCCACTCTTGTTCCTCTCGCGCTACCCCTTGCAGTTTTGCTTTCGTCTATCATGACGTTCGGTAATCTCGGTGAAACATTTGAGCTCGTAGCAATAAAATCAGCTGGTATCGGACTGCTGCGCTTTATGCGTCCGCTGCTGATCGTGTCGCTGTTCCTATCCGGTCTTGCCTTTCTCTTTAACAACAACGTAATACCGGTTGCCAACCTAAAAATGCGCAGCCTGCATACCGACATCGTAAATAAAAAACCTGCCTTCGATCTTAAGGAAGGTGTATTCTATACTACCATTCCCGGTTATGCGATAAAAGTGGGAGAGAAAAAAAACGACTCCACTCTCATCAATGTTATTATCTATGAAACTGGCACGCATTTGCAGGATAATATCATTGTTGCAAAAAAAGGCATAATGAAAGTTTCACCCGACCAGCGCTTCCTTGTGTTTACTTTGAAAGACGGCTGGCGCTACGAGGAACGTGGAGAGAGGCTCTCAAACAAGACAGAGTTCATAAGGCTTGGATTCGAGGAATATAAAAAGGTTCTGGATCTCAGCTCACTTCAGCTAAACCTTACATCTGATAGTCTGTACAAAGACCGCTACGAAATGCTAAGCGTTCGCCAGCTTGCAAAAGGGATCGATTCCCTGGAACATAAGAACGCCAACTTTAGAACACGTGTGCAAGCTGATCTGCAACCGCTCCTGACTTTCAACAACATGATCGACTCGGGCTGGCAGAAGGTAAATCCGCCAAAGACCGACGCAAAGACAGTGATGGACCTGTTTCCGGACTCAACACACAGAAGAGTATTGGAACAAAGCATTTCGTATGCTTCATCAATAAAAAATTCATTGCAGATCACTGCAATGGAGTACAACAGCCAGCGCGACCAGATGAGGATGCAGTTAATTGAGTGGCATTACAAATTCACAATGGCCATAGCAGTCTTTGTTTTATTTCTTATCGGCGCACCGCTGGGCTCTATCGTGCGAAAGGGAGGTATAGGAACACCTGTAGTGTTTGCAGTGATATTTTTCGTAATATTTTTTCTGCTGAACAACTTTGGAAAAAAATTTGTGCAACAAGATATTGTACGGCCCGTGGCGGGCATGTGGATGGCGACATTCATCCTTCTTCCGATAGGGATTTTCCTTACCTATAAGGCGATGCACGATTCGCAGCTCATGAACAAGGAATTTTATTTCAGGGCCTTCAGAAAGCTGAGGGAAACAGTTATGAGCCGCAGAAAAAAGAAAGAAGCGGAATTGGCTTAATTTTAAATCTAAATTATTTTTTATGGAAGGCAGTAATCAATCACGAAGAAAGTTTTTAGGCAGCACTGCAAAGGCCGGCCTGGCATTAACATCACTCGCAGCGCTCCCGGATTACCTTGACGCAAAGAACAAGATAACGATCTATTCACCCGATGCCACTGGTTTCGAACAGGACCCCCTTCCCTATGCCTATAATGCGCTCGAGCCCGTGATCGACGCGCAAACCATGGAGCTGCATTATTCAAAACACGCGGCGACCTATGCAAAAAATCTTAAAGAAGCTGCGGTGGCAGAAAAAATTGATACCAGCAAGCCGCTCGAAGATGTGCTGAAAAACGTTTCTAAATACTCTCCAAAGGTTAGAAATAATGGCGGTGGTCATTATAACCACGAATTGTTCTGGAAATCGATGAAGGGCAGTGGCGAAGGCAAGCCTTCAGGAAAATTGCTTTCCGAAATCGAGGCCGCCTTTGGATCGTTCGACGCTTTTAAAACTAAATTCGCCGACGCCGCTAAAAACAGATTCGGTAGCGGCTGGGCATGGCTGTTAGTTGGTGCCGACAAGAAACTTAACATCGGATCTACGCCCAACCAGGATAATCCTTTGATGGATGTTAGCGAAATCAAGGGCTATCCGCTTTTAGGACTGGATGTGTGGGAGCATGCCTATTATCTAAAGTACCAGAACCGCCGCCCCGAATACATAGAAGCCTGGTGGAAGGTGGTAAACTGGGATTTTGTGCAGAAAAGATTTGAAAACAGTTAGCAGTTTGGAATTTGGCAGTTAGCAGTTTACTGTACACAGCCTTTCAACTGCCAATTGGAAACTGCCAACTGTAAAATTCATTTAAACGTTAACGTATTTGACAATTAACTTGGATCCACGCAGTGAAAATCTTTTAATTCAGAAAATTGTTGTTGCAGTTGCGGTATTGCTATTTGCTGTTAAGATCCTTGCGTACTTTATAACGCGTTCCGTTTCGGTTCTCACCGATGCGCTTGAAAGCATCGCTAATGTTGGCGCGGGCTTTATCGGGCTTTTCAGCCTGTATATTTCAGCCCAGCCGAAAGATCAAAACCATCCATATGGACATGGCAAAGCAGAATTTTTATCTGCCGGCGTAGAAGGCAGCCTGATCATCATCGCGGGCTTTGCTATTATATATAAGTCTGTTTACAGTTTGGTCTATCCACAGCCACTACGGCAACTCGATCAGGGCATGGTGCTGATTGCTCTTACCGCGGTCATAAATTATGCAATGGGTTATGTAAGTGTTTACCGGGGCAGGAAAAACAAATCGCTTGCTCTTGTTGCCAGTGGCAGACATCTTCAGTCCGACACGTATTCGACCCTGGGCATTATCGCAGGGTTGGTCGTGATATATTTTACCGGTCTTTTATGGCTCGACAGCGCAATTGCTCTTTTATTTGCAGTGGTTATTATAATTACGGGATACCGCATTATACGTTCGTCGATAGCTGGCATAATGGATGAAGCCGACCTGGTATTGCTAAAGAAAATGGTGGAGCTGCTGGATAAAAACCGGCAGGAAAACTGGGTCGACCTGCATAACTTGAGGGTTATTAAATATGGCGGGCAGCTGCATGTTGACTGTCATCTTACAGTACCGTGGTATCTTAATGTTCACGAAGCGCATGGAGAGATAGATAAGCTGGCCGCCCTGATCAAAAATGAATTTGGAAATTCGATCGAGCTCTTTGTTCACTCGGATGGATGCCTTTATTTTCAATGTAATATTTGCAGTAAGCACGACTGCCATGTAAGGCAGAAACCTTTTGAACAACGCGTTCCATGGAGCACGAAGAACCTGTTGAGAGATGCAAAGCATGGTGCGGAGACGTGAGGGAATCGAGAGACGAGAGTCGAGAGTCGAGAGTTGGAAATATAATTATTTCTCGATTGTCGATTCTCGTCTCACGCCTCACGCCTCACGAAAAAAGTAATTACAAATTAAACAAACCAATATGTCCCCCTGGAAAGAATACCTCGATAACAATAAAGAAAAATTCCTCAACGAGCTGCTGGAACTTCTGCGCATCCCTTCTGTGAGTGCACGCAGTGAACACAAAAACGATATGATGAAATGCGCGGAAGCAATAAAACAACGATTACAGGAAGCCGGAGTTGACAGGGCGGAAATATTCTCAACGGACGGCCATCCGGTAGTTTTCGCTGAAAAAATAATTGATCACGACAAACCAACCGTTCTGGTATACGGCCACTACGATGTTCAACCCGCAGACCCACTCGAACTTTGGAAAAGTCCTCCCTTTGAACCTGTTATTAAAGATGGCAGAATATATGCGCGCGGAGCCTGCGATGACAAGGGACAATTTTACATGCATGTGAAGGCTTTGGAAATAATGAACAATACCAACACGCTTCCTGTAAATATCAAATTCATTATTGAAGGAGAGGAAGAAATAGGGTCACCGAATCTTGCAAAATTTGTAAAACAAAATAACAGGTTGCTTGAAGCGGATGTTATACTGATCAGCGACACAGCGATGATTAGCCTTGACAATCCATCAATCGATATCGGCGTGCGCGGACTCAGCTACATTGAAGTGGAAGTAACAGGCCCGAATCGTGATTTGCACAGCGGTGTGTATGGGGGCGCTGTCGCCAATCCGATAACAATGCTTGCAAAAATGATCGCATCCTGTCATGACGACAACAATCATATCACCATCCCTGGATTTTATGATGATGTAGTTGAATCATCAAAATCTGAGCGGAAGCTGCTTGCCGAAGCTCCGTTTGACAAAGAAGAATATAAGAAAGACCTCGGCATAAATAAGCTGTGGGGAGAAAAGGGCTATACAACAAATGAAAGAACAGGTATCAGACCAACACTTGAAGTGAACGGCATTTGGGGAGGCTACACTGGTGAAGGTTCAAAAACCGTTTTGCCTTCCAAAGCTTATGCAAAAATTTCTGCACGGCTGGTACCTGACCAATCCTCAGCAGACATTACAAAAAAACTCATCAAATATTTTCAGGACAATGCTCCTGGAGGAGTTACAGTGAAAGCAACAGAGCATCATGGCGGCGAACCTTATATGACACCAATAGATTCACCTGCTTACAAGGCAGCTGCAAAGGCGATCAAAACCACGTTTGGTAAAGAACCGGTGCCTGTTCGTGGGGGAGGCAGCATTCCGATCTGCTCATTATTTGAAGAGGAGCTTGGAGTTAAAATCGTTTTTCTCGGGTTCGGGCTTGACAGCGATAACCTTCATTCGCCAAACGAAAAATTTGATCTGGCAAATTTTTATAAAGGCATAGAAACAATACCATATTTCCATAAATACTTTGCTGAAGTAAAATGACACCGAAAGTGCGACTCGATAAGTATCTCTGGTCAATCAGGATCTTCAAAACGAGAACATTGGCCGCCGATGCGTGCGACCAGGGAAAAGTTAAGTTCATGAGCCATGCTGCAAAAGCAGCCAGGACCGTTAACGTGGGCGACGAATATGAGATTAAGGCGGAGGCCAGGAAGTGGGTAATAAAAGTTACCAGAATAATCGATAAAAGAGTTCAATACGCTGAAGCGATAAAAAATTATGTTGACATCACACCAGCCGAAGACCTTGAACGCATGAAGTTTGAAGCTTCGGCCTTTTATACCGGCAAGCGCAACAGCAAGATCGGAAGACCAACCAAAAAACAAAGAAGGGATTTGGAAGAATTTACCAGCGATTAACCAACTCTGCCTTCTGCCCTCTGCCTTCTGCCCCGTAAGTCTTTCCACTTATTTATGTAAAAATTTACCAAATCCGACCACTTTGCCTGGCATGCCTTCGTTTTTTGTCGTAATTTCACCGTGACCCGATAATTACGCACCCGCATCTATGAAATACTTTGTATTAGAAAAAACAAAATACATTTTAAACAATAGCTGGATCGGCTATCTCATCCCTGCCGGCGTACATCAGCTGCTGAATATTGCAGAAAAATCGTCTTCTTCAACAGACAAACCGACCGCTTCTTACAAATCTCATCCCGCTGAAACCAGGATGTCAAGAACCATAGCAAGCAAAGCCAGGCCGTAACTACGCCTCACGCTTCACGCCTCACGCCTCACGCTTCACGC
>Ga0075429_100004655_pt1 | contig 11804 bp, 12 predicted proteins | sample RhiMetdeltSRZDD3_FD_75295 | JGI IMG/M metagenome (GOLD analysis project Ga0075429, IMG submission 75295) | Populus rhizosphere microbial communities from Tennessee, USA - Rhizosphere MetaG P. deltoides SRZDD3 | ecosystem: Host-associated > Plants > Roots > Rhizosphere > Soil | place: USA...
GTCATCTCGACGACCAGCCGGCCACCACCCTCCAGCGGAACCCGCATCACGATTCCTCGGCCTTCCTTGGTGACCTCCAGCGGACCATCGCCCGTCCGCGGCTTCATCGCCGCCATGTGTATCTCCCCTCAGCCTTTCCATAGGAACGTGGCCGCCCCGCGCTCCTCGTTCGACCTCCACCCACGAAAGGGGTACTCCCGAGGTGGCTGTCGACGCCTCCAGCGTGGGCCGGCCCGATCCGCCGTGCCGCACGCCGACCAATGATTTTCCCTGATGAAGTGCCGCGACCCCAAACCGACCCGGCCCAAATGTGACAGGCTCTAGCTGAATCGGCCAGGTTGCTGTCACAATGTCCGGTCATGCAGGCCCGGTCGGCGCTCTTCGACCTGTACGGCGACTACCTGCGTCCGCGAGGCGGGCGCGCCCCGGTCGCCGCGCTCGTTCGCCTGCTCGCGCCGCTCGGGATCGCGCCCCCGGCGGTCCGCACCGCGGTGTCGCGGATGGTCCGGCAGGGCTGGCTGCACCCGCTGCGGCTGGCGTCCGGGCCGGGGTACCTGCTGACCCCGAAGGCGGCGCGCCGGTTGGACGAGGCGGCCGCCCGGATCTACCGCACGAGCAAGATGGGCTGGGATGGGCGGTTCGATCTGATCGTCATCGACGCGTCCGTCAGCCGCGGAGCGCGAGCGCGCGTGGCGCCCACGCTGGGCTACCTCGGCTACGGGACGCTGGACGGGACGACGTGGCTCGCCACTCGCGCCGGCGAGGACGTGGACACCCTGCTGATCGAGGCCGGAGTGCGGTACGAGCGCTTCACGGCCAGCCCCACGGCCGGTATCGCGGGCGCGATGGCGCTCGTCCGGCGGGCGTGGGACCTGGACGAGATCGCCGGGGCGTACCAGCGGTTCGTGCGGGAGCTGCGGCCCACGGTCGCCGGGGTCACCGAGGACAGCCAGGACGAGGAGGCGTACGCCGCCCGGTTCCGTCTCGTCCACGCGTGGCGCACGTTTCTCTTCCGGGATCCCCAGCTGCCACCGGCTCTGCTGCCGGAGCGCTGGCCGGGGACCACCGCCGCCAGTTTCTTCGACCGGCACGCAGCCCGCCTGCGCCCGGCCGCCGACCGGTACGTCGACCAGTGCCTCGAGCTCTCGGAACGAAAGGTTGTCCCGTGACTGACAGTCTGCTCATCGACCGCACCGAGGGCGTGACCACGCTGACCCTCAACCGCCCGCAGGCCCTCAACTCGCTCGACACCCCGTTGAAGACCGCCCTGCGGGACGCGATCGCCGACGCGGAGGCGGACCCGAACTGCCGGGCTCTCGTTCTGACCGGGGCCGGTCGCGCCTTCTGCGGCGGGCAGGACCTCAAGGAGCACGTCGCCACGCTCGAACACGGCGCAGTGGATCCGCTCGGTGACGTCGTCCGGCACTACAACCCGATCGCCCAACGGCTGGCCAACCTGCCCAAGCCCGTCGTGGCGGCGGTCCGGGGAATGGCCGCCGGGGCGGGGGCGTCGCTCGCGTTCCTGGCCGACTTCCGGGTGGGCGGACCGGGTACGAGCTTCCTGCTCGCCTTCGCCCGGATCGGGCTGGCCGCCGACACCGGGGCGTCCTGGACGTTGCCGCGCCTGGTGGGTCACGCGAAAGCCACCGAACTGATAATGCTCGCCGAGCCCGTGAAGGCGGAGGAGTCGCTGCGGCTCGGCCTGTTGACGCGGCTCGTCGACAACGACGAGCAGGTCCTGCCGGCCGCCCAGGAGCTGGCCGCCCGGCTGGCCGCGGGACCAACGGTCGCGTATGGCGCCATCAAACGTGAACTGTCGGTCGGCGCCGCCGGCACGCTGGCCGACGCGCTCGCCGCAGAGGCCCAGGCCCAGTCGATCTGCGGTTCGACGGCCGACCACCGCAACTCGACCATGGCATTCGTCAACAAAGAGAAGGCCGTCTTCGAGGGCAGATGACAGATGGCTCGACTATGGTCGATGCCGTGGGAGTCGCCCACCTGTTGCGCCGGACGACGTTCGGACCGACCGCGGCCGAGGTGGCCGCGGCCGAACGTGTTGGCCTGCGGGAGACTCTCGACGCGATCCTCACGCCGACCGCGCCGGATCGGGGCGCCGGGCTGACCCCGGTGCCGAACATCGGCGTCGATCCGTACGTCCTGCTGCCCGGCAACGCCAACGACGACGACCGGCGGCGGGCTCGGGAAACCCGGCGGATACAGCTGCGGACCGTGCTCGACTGGTGGCTGGACCGGATGGTCGAGGCCGACCACCAGTTCATGGAGAAGCTCGTCTTCTTCTGGCACGGGCACTGGGCCACCAGCGCCCAGAAGGTCCGCAGCGCCGCGATGATGCTCGGTCAAGTCGAGACGTTCCGCCGGTACGGCCGCGGCGACTTCGCGGCGTTCGCCCGGGCGATGCTGCGCGACCCGGCGCTGATCCAGTGGCTGGACGGTCAACGCAACACGCGGGAGGCCCCGAACGAGAACCTGGCCCGCGAGCTGATGGAGCTGTTCACGCTCGGCATCGGCCACTACACCGAAACCGACGTGAAGGAAGGCGCCCGGGCGCTAACCGGCTGGACGATCTACCGGGCGAGCGGTACGGCGGTGTTCCTGCGCCGCCGGCACGATCCCGGTCGCAAGACGATTCTCGGGGTGACGGCCAACCACGACGCCGACTCCTTTGTGGACGTACTGCTGGGCCAGAGCGCGCACGCTCCCTTCCTCGCCGGGCGACTGTGGTTCCGGTTCGCCTCCGGGGCACCGATGCCGGCGGAGACCCGGGAACGGTTGGTCGCGGCGTACGGCTCCCGTCGCAATGTGACCGCCTTGCTGCGGGCCATGTTCACGGACCCGGCGTTCGCCGGTACCGCCGGACAGCTAGTCAAGCAGCCCATCGAGTGGATGGTCGGCGCGCTGCGGCAGCTCGGCATCCTGTCGCGGACGATGCCGGAACGCGAGCGGCTCGCATTGCTGGCCGGACTCGACGCGCTCGATCAGGTCCCGCTGCATCCGCCGAGCGTCGGTGGCTGGCCATCCGGCGCCGCCTGGCTCACCACGTCGTCGGCACAGGCCCGGCTGCGGATCGCCGAGCTGCTCGCGGCTCGGGCGCGTACCGACGTCGTCGACGAGCTGGCCGCCGTGCCCGCCCGGCAGCGTCCGCGCGAGCTGGCCCGGTTGCTCGTCGTCGACAAGTGGACCGAACGCACCCGGGCCGCGCTGGACACCGTCGCCGACCAACCGCGCCGGCTGGTAGCCCTCGGCCTCGCCAGCCCCGAATACACGGTGAGTTGACAGCGATGGACACTCTGACGCGACGCAAGTTCCTCCTCGCCAGCGGGGTGGTGGCGGGCGGGGCGATCGCGGCCGGCGCGACGGCGTACACCCTGGCTGATGTCCTGGCGACGGGGGGCGACCGACCCGCGGACGCCGGCACGCTCGTGCTCGTCACGCTCTACGGCGGGAACGACGGGCTCGCCACCGTCGTCCCGTACGCCGATCCGGCGTACCACGACGCCCGGCCGGAGCTGGCCTACGAGGCGGAGAAAGTGCTGCGCATCGACGACGCGACCGGCCTCAACCCCGGGTTGACCGGCTTGCGCCGGCTGTTCGGCGAGGGGCGGGTAGCGATCGTACGCGGCGTCGGCTACCCGAAACCGGACCGCAGCCACTTCCGGTCGATGGACATCTGGCAGACGGCCCAGCCGGCGCGACCCGGCAACACCGGCTGGCTCGGGCGTTGGCTCGACACCGCGGGCGGCGACCCGCGGCTCGCGGTCTCGTTCGAGCCCGTGCTGCCGCCGGTGCTGGCGGGCGCGACCGGCGCCGGAGCGGCGGTACCGGTGACCGGCCTCGAACTGCCCCGCGCGGTGCCCGCGGCGACCCTGGCCGTCCTGGGCCGACCGGCGCCCGGCGAGCCGGTCCTGCAGGCGCACGCCGCGGCCGCGTTCGCCGATCTGGTCGCGGTCGACGAGATGGTCCGCTCGGTAGCGGCCGGCGCCCTCGAGGTAACGGCCGACGAGGCCGACGAACTGCCGCAGGCCACCGGTACCGGCGGTCGCGCCGCTCTCGACGCCCAGCTCGGTCTCGTCGCCCAGTGCATCGAGGCCGGTGTCGCCACGCGGGTCTTTTCGGTCTCGCTCGGCGGTTTCGACCTGCACGCCGACGAGAAGCAGCCGCAGGAGTCGTTGTTGCGCGCCCTCGACCGCTCGCTGGTGTCCTTTGTGGACAAAATCGGCCGGACGTCCGCCGGTCAGGGCGTGGTGGTCGCGGTGTACTCCGAGTTCGGCCGGCGGGTGCGCGCCAACGCGTCCGACGGTACCGACCACGGCACCGCGTCCGACATGTTCCTCATCGGGGCCGGCGTCCGCGGCGGGCTCTACGGGCCGCCACCGAACCTGCGGGACCTCGACAACGGCGACCTGAAGTACACGACCGACTTCCGTGATGTGTACGCCGCTCTGCTGCAGGGAGTCCTCGGCACCGATCCGGCGCGCATCCTGGACGGCTGGACAGGCCGCCTGACCGGGCCGATCTAGTCGCCCTCTTCTTCGGGGTCCAGGTTCGTCTCCTGACCCACGACGTACGCCTGCATCGCCAACTCGTCGCCGGCGGGCGCGACGAACGCCGGCAACTCGGCCGGGCCGAGCGTCGTCACGTACGTCCAGAACTGGCGAACCGCCTCCGCCGCTGACTCCGCCTCGATCGGCAGGTCGACGCTGACCAGCCACTCCCGCCGGTCGACCGGCGCCGGCAGGAGAGCCGTCATCTCGCGGAACGCCTGTTCGTCCATTGGCGTCAGGACACCGTCGAGGGCGAGCTTGTCGGCGGGCGGCGATTCGTCGAAGACCCGCCTGGTGTACGCCAGTTCGCCGTCCTGCCGCACGGTCGCCACCCCGAAGACGACCGGCGGATCGACGTCGGCCACGAGCAGCACCCCGTCACCCGGGGGCAACTGTCGCGGCGTTGCGAGGGTGTCGTGGTGGTACAGCCGCTCGGCCGCGTACTCCTCGGCCGATACCAGCAGCGCCCAGTGGTTACCGGCCGGCATGGCAGCCGCGCACGTGGTCGTCGACCATGCCGGTGGACTGCATGAGGGCGTACGCCGTGGTCGGCCCGACGAACCGGAAGCCGCGCTTCTTGAGGTCCTTGGCCATGGCCGTGGACTCCGGCGTGATGGACGGGATGTCCGCCAAGGACTTCGGCCGGGCGCGCCGGCGGGTAGGGGCGTACGACCACAGCAGCGGGTCGAGCCCGTCCGGCAGGTCGGCGGCGACCCGGGCGTTGTGCAGCACGGCTTCGATCTTCGCGCGGTTCCGGACGATACCCGCGTCGGCGAGCAGCCGCGTCACGTCCTGGTCGCCGAACGCCGCCACCTCTTCGACGCGGAAACCGGCGAACGCCTGCCGGAACGCCTCCCGCTTGCGCAGGATCGTCAGCCACGACAGGCCGGACTGGAACGCCTCGAGCGCCAGCCGCTCGAAGAGCGCGTCGTCGCCGTGCAGAGTTTGGCCCCACTCGTCGTCGTGGTACGCCCGATAGTCCACTGTGGACGTCGCCCACCAGCAGCGCGCCAGACCGTCCTCGCCGACGACGAGCCCCGTCATGGCAAGGTGCCCTCCTCGACCAGGCGGGCGAAGCGTTTGAGCGCCGCGGACAGGCTCATCTTCGACCCGGGCCAGAGCACGGGCCACGCGAGCGCACCGGCCAGCCCGCCGGGCAGGTGGAACCACTCGTGCCAGACGACCTGAGTCCGGTCCCCGTCCATCGGCGTACAGCGCAGCACGCCCGGGCCGCGCAGAAGTCGTCCACAGTGGACGACACGGACCTCGTACGGCGGATCGAGCCGGACCACCCGCATCGTGTCCCGCAGGACGGCCGGTCCGACCGCCGTCACCGCCTCGACGAGGCTGCCCTGGCCGCCGTCGCCCTCCACGACGCGGACCCGGGTGAACGGGATCCACTCGCCCTGCCGCTCCCACGCGGTGAACGCGGCGAATACCTTTGCCGCGGGCGCGTCCACGATGACCGTCGCGGTGACTTCCCCCGCGCCGGGCTGTGCGGCATCGGTCATCGGCTGCCCGAGTATGCGTCGTCGTCCGCGGATTCCTCGGGCGCTGCGGCGGGTTCGTCCACGCTGTCGTCCGGCTCGTCCGGCTCGGCCACCACGGCCTCTGGCTCGTCGGCGAGCTGAGTCGCCGGACCGGGCTCGTCCAGCTCGATGACCGGCTCCTTGGCACCGGCGGTCCCGCTCAGCGCGGACTCGCGGGCGCGCCGCAGCACCTCGGCATCCGTGTGCCGGCCGGACCGCAACGCGGCGACCTCTGCCTCCAACACTTCGATCAGCTCGTCCTTGTAACCGATGTCGTACGCGACCCGGCTCATCGCCTGGTCGACCTGGGCCATGCGGTACCCCCGCAGCGCGGTGTCGAACCGCGCCTTAGACACATCCTCCTCCACCAGGGGCCGACTGGTCGGCATCGGCACGGCCCGACCGTCAGGTTCCGCCGGCTCCAGCCCTGGGTCGCCGCCTGTGATCAGCACGGAAACGCCGAATACCACGGCGCCGACCACGAGAGCGGATATCAGGATGAGCAGTAACTGACCCATACGCCGATCGTGACATGCCCGTCTGTGCGGGTCGACCCCGCCCGGCCGGACAGCACCCGACATCGTCCGGGATCATGGATCCGTGGTCGACGCGTTCCGGCTCGGCAGGCGCACGTTCGAGCCGTCCGAGCTCGCCGTCATGGCGATCGTGAACCGGACTCCCGACTCGTTCTACGACCGAGGCGCCACGTTCGACCCGGACGACGCGCTGCGCGCGGTCGAGCGGGCAGTCACGGAGGGCGCGGACATCATCGATATCGGCGGGGTCAAGGCGGGTCCCGGCGAGGATGTCGACGCGGCGGAGGAGATCCGGCGCACGGTCGCGACGGTCGGCGCGGTGCGCTCGGCGTACCCGGACATCGTCATATCGATCGACACCTGGCGGGCCGAGGTGGCCACCGAGGCCGTCGCCGCGGGCGCCGACCTGATCAACGACACCTGGGGCGGCGCGGACCCGGTACTCGCGGAAGTCGCGGCCGCGACCGGCGCGGGCCTGGTCTGCTCGCACGCGGGCGGCCTGGCGCCCCGCACCAGGCCGCATCGCGCGGCATTCGCCGACGTCGTGGGCGACGTGGTCGCGACCGTCACCCGACTCGCCGGCCGGGCGAAGGAGCTGGGGGTACGTCCCGACGGAATCCTCATCGATCCCGCCCACGACTTCGGCAAGAACACCCGGCAATCGCTGGCGCTGACCCGGCGGCTCGACGAGCTGGTCGCAACCGGCTGGCCGGTGCTGGTCGCCCTGTCGAACAAGGACTTCATCGGCGAGACGCTCGATGTGCCGGTCGAGGACCGGCTGGACGGGACGCTGGCCGCCACCGCCGTGTCGGCGTGGCTGGGGGCCCGGGTGTTCCGTGCTCACCGGGTGGCGCCGACCCGGCGGGTACTCGACATGGTGGCGGCCATCCGCGGTGACCGGCCGCCGGCCGTGGCTCGCCGCGGCCTCGCCTGACGGTCATCCCGTCGGAGTCAGGTCCAGTGGAGGACGCGCTTGCGCCAGGCGTACAGGATGCCGAGCGCGACGATGCCGACGAAGACGGCCATCTCGACCACGGTCACGACGCCGAACCCGGGTTTCGCGTAGACGACGGCCCAGGGGAAGAGAAACACGCTCTCCACGGCAAACAACACATAGAGGTACGCATAAACGTAATAGCGGATCTGTGCCTGCGCCCAGTCGCCGCCGACCGGGTCGAGCCCGCACTCGTACGTGTCCAGCTTGCCGGGGGGCGTGGCGGGCTGTGCGGGTCGCAACAGCCGATTCGCCCCGAACGCCCCGACGAAGATGAATGCGCCCGCAACCAGGAGCAGTCCGAGCGTGGCGTACGAGCCGAGATAACCGCTCACGGCGGCAGCGTACCGGTTCGGCCGAGGTGATCCGCCACCAGTCGATGGTCATAATCCGTCCCAGTGGATGAACGGGGTGGGGAATGACGGGGCTGCGAGGCTTGGGCGCCGGCCTGTGCGCGGTCGTGGCGGCTGCTGCACTGTGGGTCCCGAGCCTCCTGCTGGGCCCGGCAGACACCGTTCCGGTAGCCGTTGCCGCGTTGGAGTCGGAGGATCCCACGCCCACGCCGGACGTCTCTCCGACCCCGGAACCCACTCCTGAGGTCACGCCGACGCCGGTAGCCACGAGCGAGCCGCCTCCCCCGCCGCCACCGCCACCTCCTCCGCCGCCGCAACCGCAGCCGGGCGTCGCGCTGACCACGGCCGATCCTCGGATCGGTGCTGACTACTGGCGCGGGTCGGGCGGGCTGGCGGACCTGGTGATGACGTCCACGAACACCGGGAACGCCACGGAGCGGATCGAGGTCGTCTACTCGACGCCGAGCGGCGTGACGGACGCCGGATCCGCTTGCGCCACGCTGGCCACGCGGACGTACCGGTGTACCGCCGACGCGGTGGCACCCGGGCAGCAGTGGGTACTGCGGGTCCGGCTACGCGTGGAAGCCGATGCCTGGCGCCGTGCGCCGCTGTTCGGCAGCGCCACGGCCACCGCGGGAATCGCCGGCGTGCCCGCGGTACAGCAGCAGCGCAGCTACGAGATCGTGTTCCCGGGCGGCCCGGCGTTGCCCGATCTCGCCCTGTGGGCGGGCGACGTCGTCCTGCCCTCGGTGACGACCCGGGCCGCGAGTCTCTCGGTGCGCTTCGGCAACTACGGCGACGTACCCGCGACCGGCCGGCTCGAGCTGGCCACGCCAGCGGGCGTGACGCTGACGACGGTGTCCGACCGCTGCCAGTCGTTCGTCCGGCTGGACGCTCAGCGGGTGCGCTGCGAGTTGGGTCGCATCGGGGTGAACCAGTCGGTGCCGCTCGCCTTCGGGCTGGCCATCGCGCCGACCGTGGTCCCGGGCGCGCCTGTGGAGGGGTCCGCGAGCGCCTGGCTGACGCCGCCGGGCGGCCGGACCGCGCAGACCGGTACGACGTTCCGCGTGCTGTTCACCGAGGTCGTACCGCCGTCCCCGCCGGCCACGTCGGCGGCACCACTGCCGCCGGTCGTGGTACCCGGTGCCGGTGGTGGCGAGCTGGTCGCCGCGGAAGAGGACTCGCTCGGGGTCTCCATTGCGGGCGTCATCGCCGTGATCGTCGGCATCGCCGCGGCGCTTTGCGTGTTCGTGCTCATGTCGCTACGGTCCCCGAAGGTCGAGGGCGGGTCGGGGTAGCCCGACCCGCCCTCTGCGAGAAGTCAGCTCTTCGGCATCAGGACGCCGTCGATGATGTACACCGTGGCATTGGACGTCGACACGTTGCCGCAGACGATCTTGGCGGACTCGTTGATCGTGTATTCGTTACCGCTGCCCGCGATCGTGAGGTCACTGCCCTCCATCGTTTTGTGAGTGCCGGCGAGCTGGTTCGGCGCCAGCTCCCCCTCGACCACGTGGTACTGCAGGATGCTCTTCAGCTTCGTCTCGTCGGCCATTGCCGCGTCCAGATCCGCCGCCGGAATCTTCGCGAACGCGTCGTTGGTGGGCGCGAACACGGTGATGTTGGACGCCTTGTCGAGCGTGTCGTTGAGCTGTGCCCTGATCACGGCCGCGACCAGCGTCGACAACATCGGGTTGCCGGAGGCTGCCGTCGCTACCGGCTCCTTCGCCATCGACTCGAAGCTGCCCGCGTTGCTCGGATCGTCGGGAACGGTCGCACAGCCGGCACCGAACGGCTCGTCCGCGCCGGCCGAGGCGCTGGCTCCCGCGCTCACGCTCGCGGACGGGGTCGGACCGGCGTTGATGTTCATGGCCGTGTCGCCCGAACCGGAACAGGCTGCGAGTGCCGCGGCGAGGACGACCGTCCCGGCAAGCCCGACGAGTGTTCGACGATGCATGACAAGCTCTCCTCAGTGCTAGTGAAATTGGAGGTTCGTTGCGAGCATATGAGGCAAATGCCCGAAAATATCGGACTTGTGCCCTGCCGGGCTGAACGTGCCTAACTACTACGCCGACCGGTCGGGGTCGGAAATCACTCGAGTCCCGTCGGAACGGCGACAAGCTAAGAGACGTCGGGCGGGTCTACAGACGTAGGCTCGAGGGGTGTAAGAAGAAGCGGGTGCCGGCCCCGTCGTGATGCGATCCCCGCACCGCCGGCGCACCGCGTACTAGGAGGTCAGCTCCCGTGGCCAAGCAGGTCCACCAGCTGGATCGAGTGGTCATCCGATTCGCCGGCGACTCCGGCGACGGCATGCAGCTCACCGGTGATCGATTCACCTCCGAGACTGCCCAACTCGGAAACGACATCTCTACGCTGCCGAACTTCCCCGCGGAGATCCGCGCGCCGGCCGGCACGCTCCCCGGTGTGTCGAGTTTCCAGGTGCACTTCGCGGACTTCGACATCCTTACCCCGGGCGACGCGCCGAACGTGCTCGTCGCGATGAACCCCGCCGCGCTCAAGGCAAACCTCGCCGACCTGCCGCGCGGTGCGACGATCATCGTGAACACCGACGAGTTCACCAACCGGAACCTGACCAAGGTCGGGTACGCGGCCAACCCGCTGGAAGACGGCACTCTCGACGGGTACGCCGTCCATCCGGTGGGGTTGACGTCGATGACGGTCAAGGCGCTGGAGGAGCACTCGGTGTCCAAGAAGGACGCCGAGCGGGCCAAGAACATGTTCGCGCTGGGACTGTTGTCGTGGCTGTACTCCAGGCCGCACGAATCCACGCTGGCGTTTCTGGAACGCAAGTTCGCCGCGCGGCCCGAGCTGGCCGCCGCGAACGTCGCCGCGTTCAAGGCCGGGTTCGCGTTCGGCGAGACCACCGAGAGCTTCGCGTTCCGGTACGAGGTCAAGCCCGCCCGACTGCGCCCCGGCAACTACCGGAACATCACCGGTAACACCGCCCTCGCCCTCGGCCTCGTGGCCGCCGGAGTCCGCTCCGGGCTACCGGTGTTCCTCGGTGCGTACCCGATCACCCCGGCCTCGGACATCCTGCACGAGCTGAGCAAGCACAAGAAGTTCGGCATCACCACGATGCAGGCCGAGGACGAGATCGCGGCGATCGGCGCGGCCCTCGGCGCGTCGTACGGCGGAGCACTCGGAGTCACCTCGACCTCCGGTCCCGGGGTCGCGCTCAAGGGCGAGACCATCTCGCTGGCTGTCGCGTTGGAGCTGCCGCTGCTGATCGTGGACGTGCAGCGCGCCGGCCCGTCGACCGGGATGCCGACAAAGACCGAGCAGGCCGACCTCAACATGGCACTGTTCGGCCGGCACGGCGAGGCACCGGTCGCGGTCGTCGCGCCGTGCTCCCCGGCGGACTGCTTCTACACGGCGATCGAGGCCGCCCGGATCGCGCTGACCTACCGGACGCCGGTCATCATGCTCTCCGACGGGTACCTGGCCAACGGCTCCGAGCCGTGGCTGCTGCCCGAGGTGAGCGAGCTGCCGGATCTGCGGGTGTCGTTCGCTGACGCGCCGAACACGTCCGATGGCCGGTTCCTGCCGTACCTTCGCGACCCGGTCACGCTCGCCCGGCCGTGGGCGATCCCCGGTACCGCCGGGCTCGAGCACCGCATCGGCGGGCTGGAGAAGGCCGACCAGACCGGTGACATCTCGTACGACCCGGCGAACCACGACTTCATGGTCCGCACCCGGGCCGCGCGGATCGAGGCCATCGAGGTACCGGACCTGGACGTCGAGGACCCCGACGGTGGCTCGCGGGTCCTGGTCCTCGGCTGGGGTTCGACGTACGGCCCGATCGGCGCCGC
>Ga0075429_100004656_pt1 | contig 11802 bp, 13 predicted proteins | sample RhiMetdeltSRZDD3_FD_75295 | JGI IMG/M metagenome (GOLD analysis project Ga0075429, IMG submission 75295) | Populus rhizosphere microbial communities from Tennessee, USA - Rhizosphere MetaG P. deltoides SRZDD3 | ecosystem: Host-associated > Plants > Roots > Rhizosphere > Soil | place: USA...
GGCTCTGGCAATAGTCGTGCGCCCAGTTGTTGTAGGCGCGGGCGAGGGCCGCCGCGTAGTCGGGCGCGAGCTCGTCGTGCATCAGGATCTGCCGCCCGCGCGTCCCGTACATGACGGCGACGTCGACGCCTTCGATGTCCATCGCCTTGAGGGTCGAGTCCGGGTCGAAGCCGCGCGCGCGGGCGACCTGGAAGTGGGGATGCCGCGCGCGGCTCCGGCGCCGCAGCTCGCGGCTCGACGCGGTGGCGCCGCTGGCGTTGGCGTGCGCGGGAATCGCGAGGCCCTGGACTTCCATGCCCATGATGGCGTCGGCGTTGCCCTTGTCAGCGGTGTTGGTGTCGAGCTTGCGCTGCTGGCCGCCGAAGAAGCGCGGCGGGTTCGCGCGATGCGCCCCTTCGAGGAAGCGGGACCACAAGTCGTCCGGCTCCATCATGTGAAGGTCGCTGTCGAGGATCAGAAAGCCGTCGCGTGCCATGGCACACCTCCGCTGGGCTGCGGGTTCTCGATCGAGCCTCTCGACGCGCGGGGATTATCGCGCCAAGCGCCGCCGAGATAAAGGGCTGGTCTGCTAGACTCCCGGGCCATGAGAGACACCTCCCACTGGGTCGGCACCTGGACCGCGGCCCCTGCCCCTGCCGAGGGCGCCGCCTTCGCCAACCACACCCTGCGCATGACGCCGCGGGTCAGCATCGGCGGCGGCCGGCTGCGGGTGCGCATCTCGAATGCCTACGGTGTCCGTCCCCTGGCCATCGGCGCGGCGCGTGTCGGCCTGCGGAGCGGGGGGCCGGCGGTGATGCCCGGCTCCAATCGAAGGCTCACCTTCGGCGGCGAGCCCACCGCGACGATCGCCGCCGGCGCGCTCATCGTCAGCGATCCGGTCGATCTGACGTTCGCGCCCCTGTCGGACCTGGCCGTCAGCGTGCACCTGCCCGGCGACCTGCCGCTGAGCTTCGGTATCACCGGGCGCTACGCGAGGCAGACGAACTACATCTCGCCGCCGGGCGATTTCGCCGCCGAGGAGAACATGCCGGTCGGACGTCTCACCGACGACTGGTACTTCGTCTGCGGCGTCGATGTCGTTGCGCCCCCTGAGACCGGCGCCGTCGTCGCGGTCGGCGACTCCCTGACCGACGCCAACATCTCGACCCACGACGGCCATCACAGCTGGCCCTCCCAGCTCGCGCGGCGGCTCATGGCCCGGCGCGGCGGGCGGCCCATGGCCGTGATGAACCAGGGGCTCGGCGGCAATCGCATCCTCTTCGACATTCGCGGCGACAGCGGCCTGCGCCGCTTCGACCGCGACGTGCTGGCGCAGCCCGGCGTCACCCACACTGTCATCATGCTCGGCACCAACGACCTGCGAAATCGTCCGGCGAAGCCCGAGGAAGAGCCGACGGCCGCGCAGATGATCGCGGGGCTGAAGCAGTTCGCCCTGCGCGGCCAGTCGCGCGGGGTCAAGGTGATCATCTGCACGCTGACCCCGTTCGAGAACGAGACCTTCCTGCCCGGCGCCTGGAATCCCAGGCGCGAGGCGATTCGCCAGACGGTCAACGACTGGCTGCGCAAGACCGACGACTTCGACGCGGTCGTCGATTTCGACCGGGCGCTGCGCGATCCCGATCATCCGACGCGGATGCTGCCGGTCTACGACTGCGGCGACCACCTGCACCCGAGCGATCTCGGCTACCGCGCGATGGGCGACGCGATCGACCTGGCGCTGTTCGACTGACGGAATGAGGGGCCTCGAATCACCTCGAGCGCTCCTCGCGTTCCTGTCGATCGGCCTGTCATGGCTCGTCGCCGGCTGCGAGAGGTCGCCGTCGGAGCCCGCTCGACCGAAGGCACCGATCCCGCGGATCGGCTTCCTGACCTCCGGTGTGTGTCCTTCCGAGCAGGCGGGTGCACCGTTCGCGGAGGGTCTGCGCTCGCGGGGTCACGTCATCGGGCAAACGATCGTCATCGAGTGCCGCGTCTCGAACCAGACGGATGACCAGCGCTTCCGTGCCATGGCGGCCGAGCTGATCGAGGCGAAGGTCGACCTGATCGTCGGCATCAGCTCGACGGCAACTCGCGCGCTCGTGCAGCTGACCAAAACGATTCCCCTCGTCGTGCTGGATCTCGAGACGGATCCGGTCGCCAGCGGTCTCGCCGGTAGCCTGGCGCGCCCGGGAGGAAACGTCACGGGCATCTTCCTGGACGCTATCGAGCTCAACGGCAAACGCCTGGAGGTAATGCGCGAATTCGTTCCGGGGCTGTCGAGGGTGGCCGTTCTCTGGGACGCCTCCATGGATCCCGCGCCTCTCCGCGCGGCCGAGACAGCGAGCCGAGCAATCGGCATCCAGCTCCAGACGTTCGGGATCCGCGGCCCCGCGGAGTTCGGCAGCACGCTCGAGGCCGCAGCGAAGGCGCGCAGCGGCGCCGTCATGGTCATCCAGTCCCCGTTGATGGACGTTCGCGGGGCCGAGATCGCCGCGCTGGCGCTCGAGCGCCGTCTGCCCGCGGTCGGCTTGGTCGCCGGCTTCGCCAAGCAGGGCGGCCTGGTGAGCTACGGCCCGGATGTCCTCGAGCTGTTGAGCCATCTCGGCTCGTTCGTCGATCGCATCGTCAAGGGTGCGCGTCCCGGCGAGCTGCCGATCGAGCGGCCGACGAAGCTGTACCTCACCATCAACCTCAAGACGGCGAACGCGCTCGGCGTGACGGTGCCCGCGTCGCTCCGCGCCCGGGCCGATCAGATCATCGAGTGAGTTGCGGGCGGCGCCGCCCGTGGGAGGCGTAGACCATGGCAAACGCGCGAGGGCTGCTTCCGAAAGCGCGGCGAGAGGACCTGACCGACGACCTCCGTCGCCGGCTCGAGCGCTGGTACCGGGACGCGTACGAGGACGACAACCTCTTCTTGACGCTGGCGCGGCGGCCCGGACTGTTCGAGGCAACCATGGCCTTCGTACGCTACGCGTACGGCGGCGGCTCGAGCGTCGAGCCCGAGCTATTCGAGCTCGTCCGCGTGCACCTGGCGCGCAAGAACCGCTGCGTCCACTGAAGCCTCGTACGCTCGGCCTCGGCCGTGCGCCGGGGAGCGACGGAAAAGCTGGAGGGGAAGCTCGACGACTACGAGGGCTCGGACCTTCCGGAGCGGACGAAGGCGGCGCTACGCCTCGCCGATCGGTTGACGGGCGAAGAGCCGCGCATCGACGCCGCGTTCCATGCTGACCTGAAGCGTGTCTTCAGCGACGCGGAGCTGCTCGATCTCGGGATGACCATTGTGTTCTTCAGCGGCTGGCAGCGGTTCAACGAGGCGTTCGGGATCGTCCCTGATTCCTGGACGGACGGGAGCCCGCCCCCTTTCGCCGCGCCCGGGCGCGGCTGATCAGGCCAGGCCGCTCTCCCGAAGCTCCGGCACGACCCAGAGCGGCGCGCCCCCACGGGCCACGCGCTGGATGTTGTCGAAGCCGTTGCGGAACGCCTTGGCCCAGCTCTCCCAGGTCGGTCCCGCGGCGTGCGGCGTGAAGGTCACGTTCTCGAGACCGAACAGCGGATGTCCGGGCTTCGCCGGCTCCTCCACCAGCACGTCGAGGCCGGCGGCGGCCAGCGGCCCCGACGTCAGCGCGGTGTAGAGCGCGGCTTCGTCCACGACGGGCCCGCGGCAGGTGTTGATGAGGACCGAGCCGGGCTTCATCATGCCGAGCTCGCGCGTCGACATGAGATTGCGCGTAGTCTCGTCGAGCGGAACGTGCAGCGAGACCACGTCCGATGCAGCCAGGAGCTCGCTGAACAGCACGAACCGGACGCCGAGGGCGTCTTCCTCGGCCTCGGTGAGCCGCCGGACGTCGTAGTACAGCACGCGCATGTCGAGCCCGTTCGCCTTGCGCGCGACCTTCTTGCCGATGTGGCCCAGGCCCACCAGCCCGAGCACCTTGCCCTCGACCTCGTAGCAGCGCGTCTGCGCGAAGTCGCCCACGCGCCATTTGCCGGCGACGACGTTGTTGTGCTGCCACACCAGCCGCTTCAGGACGGCCAGCATCAGCGTCATCGTGTGCTCGGCCACCGACACCGCGTTCGAGCCGCCGCAATTGGCCACGGGGACGCCGGCCTTGCGCGCGGCCTCGAGGTCGAGCGCGTCGTAGCCGGCGGTGACGAGCTGGACCAGGCGCAGCCGGGGCGCCGCGCGGAAGAACTCGTTGCCCATCCCGGGCCGCGGAAAGCCCAGATAGAACTCGGCGTCGTGCAGCGCTTCGTAGAAGGCCGGCGTGCCGTGATCGACGGCGGTCATCTCGAAGCCGGCCGGAACCATCGCCCGGGCCGTGTCGACGATGGCCGCGGGGAGCCGGGACGCGAAGACGATCTTGGTCGCCACGTCAGGACACGAGACCGGTCGCGTGGCCGACGGCGGTCTTCTCGCCGTGCTGGTTCTCCACCCACACCTCGACCACCACGCGCGTGGCGCCGTTCTCGCTCTGCCGGTCCTTGACGACTCCGTGCGCGGTGAGGCGATCGCCCGCGTAGACGGGCTTGATGAAGGCCATCGACATGGTGCCGCCGCGCGCGAAGCCGGGACCCAGGAGATTCACCATGAGCTGCGAGACGTAGGCCGTCGACATCATGCCCTGCGCGAGACAGGCGCGAAATCCCTTCTGGCGCGCCCACGCCTCGTCGCTGTGGATGGAGCGCGGCTTGACGCCGGAGTAGGCGTCGATGCGCCGCTGCGAGACGTCCTTCACGAGCGGCGGAAGAGCCTGCCCGACCGCGGTCTTCGGCTCAACGCGCGTGGCCATGAGGCGCCTCCGGCTCGGTGATGATCATCTGCGTGAACTGCCCGCGCACGAGCACCCGGCCCGCGTCGTCCTCGGTGACGTACTCGGTCACCATGTAGGGCTTGCCCCGCCGCTCGTACTTGTCGATCACCTTGCCGCGCGTGCGCACGCGCATCCCGAGCTTGATCGGCTCGACGAAGCTGAAGTCCATCCGGGCGTGCAGCCCGGCGTGCACGATGTACTTGCTGTGCCGCAGGTGCAGCGCCTGGTTGGCCATCAGCGTGGGCGGCGCGACGCCCTCGGCGAGCCAGGGATGATCGTCCTCCACGGCGAACCCGTGGGTCTCGATGTCCTCGGGCAGGACGAGATGGTCGTCGGAGATGAACTCGTCGCCCACCTGCAAGGTCTCGAGTGTGAGCTTCTTGAACTCGGTGAGCCTGGGCGCCGCCATGCTGACCTCCCGCACTGGAATTGCGCGTAGGATAGCACTAGCCCGCGTACGCCCTCCGCAGCGGCTCGATCTCGATCTTCTTCATCTTGAGCATCGCCGCCATGACCTGCTGCGATTTCGCCGGGTCCTTGTCCTGAATCATCTCCATCAGGGCGGTCGGAATCACCTGCCACGAGACCCCGAATTTGTCCTTGAGCCAGCCGCACTGGACTTCCTCTCCACCGGCGGAGAGCTTCGTCCAGAAGTGGTCGACTTCCGCCTGCGTCTGGCAGTTCACGACCAGCGAGATCCCCTCGGTGAACTTGAAGATCGGCCCGCCGTTCAGCGCGGTGAAGTCCTGCCCGTCGAGCTCGAAGGCGACGGTCATGACCGACCCCGTCGGCCTGCCGGCGGCCTTGGAGGCCTCCTCGGAGTATCGGGAGACCCCCTTGATCCGGGAATTCTGGAATATCGACACGTAGAAGCCGGCGGCCTCTTCAGCGCGGTCGTCGAACCACAGGAACGGCGTGATTCTTTGGGTAATCCTTGTCATTGATCCCTCCTGACAGACACGGATTCGTCATCATCAGGTCGAACGGCGGCCACCCGGATCGACAGCCGCCGAGCATCATCGGCCAGGGATGCTCAGGATCCGGGGATAGCACCCCCTTGATATGCTCCCAAAAGCAGGGCTATATACACAGCGCCACCCAGCGACTTTCGGGGCAGGAAAGAGGACGAACGGCTGATGCGATACGAGGCACCCGAGACAGCGGAAAGCGCGGCGGCGCTGCTCGCGGCGACGGCGGACGCCCGCATCCTGGCCGGGGGGACCGACCTCCTGGTGCAGATGCGGAGCGACATCGTCGACCCGGCGCTGATCGTCGATATCAAGCGAATCACCGAGACCCAGCGCGTCACCGAGGAGAAGGGCGGCTGGCGGATCGGCGCCGCCGTGACCGGGGCCGAGCTCAAGGAGCATCCCCAGCTCAAGAAGGTCTGGCCGGGCGTGATCGAGGCGGCCAACCTGATCGGCTCCACCCAGGTCCAGGGGCGGGCCACGCTGGGCGGCAACCTCTGCAACGGCTCGCCCGCGGCGGACAGCGTCCCGGCGCTCATCGCCGCCGGAGCCGTCGCGACCGTGGCCGGGCCGCAGGGGCGGCGCGACATCCCGGTCGAGGATGTCATGCTCGGGCCCCGTAAGCTCGCGCTGACCCGGGGTGAGTTCATCGTCTCCTTCCTCCTGCCGCCGCGGCCGCCGCGCTCGAGCGACGCCTATCTGCGCTTCATCCCGCGCACCGAGATGGACATCGCGGTCGTCGGCGCGGGCGTGAGCGTCACCATCGACAGCGGCGGCACGATCACCGCCGCGCGCGTCTCGCTGGGCGCCGTGGCGCCGCGCGTGCTGCTGGTGCGCGAGGCCGCGACGGCAATCGTCGGCAGCCGCCTCGAGCGAGAAGCGCAGGACCGGCTGGAGGCGGCCGCCAGGGCTGCCTGCGCGCCGATCGACGACAAGCGGGGCACCGTGGAATTCCGCGTGCAGGTCGCCGGCGTGCTGACACGCCGCGCCGCCTTGATCGCGCTGGACCGAGCGAGGACTAGCTGATGGCCAAGCACCATGTCGAAGCAACCGTGAACGGTGACGCGGTCGAGTTTCTCTGCGAGACGGAGGAGACACTGCTCGACGTCCTAAGAGACACGCTCAACCTGACCGGCAGCAAGGAAGGCTGCGCCTCCGGCGACTGCGGAGCGTGCAGCGTCACGCTGGACGGGCGGCTGGTGTGCTCGTGCCTGGTGCTCGGCTGCGAGGTCGCCGGCTGCCGCATCGAGACGATCGAGGGCCTGGCCAAGGGAGAGTCGCTCCATCCCCTGCAGAAGAAGTTCCTGGAGCATGCCGCGTTGCAGTGCGGGATCTGCACGCCGGGCTTCCTCGTCGCCAGCAAGGCCCTGCTCGAGAAGAATCCGAATCCGACCGATACCGAGATACGCTACTGGCTGGCCGGCAACCTGTGCCGGTGCACGGGCTACGACAAGATCGTGACCGCGGTGAAGGACGCCGCCGTGACGCTGAGAAAGGGATAGCCATGGCCGAGAACGGTACGAACGGGACCAACGGGCACGGATACGTCGGTACGCGCACGATCCGCCCGGACGGCGTGGACAAGGTCACGGGACGCGCGCGCTTCGGCGCCGACTTCAACCTACCCGGACAGCTCATCGGGCGCGTGCTGCGGAGCCCGCATCCGCATGCCCGCATCGTGAAGATCGACACCTCCAGGGCCGAGGCGCTGCCCGGCGTGAAGGCGGTCATCACGCGCGACGATTTTGCCGACCAGTCGTCCGAGTTCATCCCGGCCGGCGAGATGATGATGAACTACAAGGACGTGGTGCGGAACGTCATGGCGCGCGAGAAGGCGCTCTACGAGGGCCACGCGGTCGCCGCCGTGGCCGCCACCAGCGCCATCATCGCCCGCAAGGCCCTCAAGCTCATCGACGTGACGTACGAGGTGCTGCCGCACGTCATCGACGTGGTCGAGGCGATGAAGCCCGGCGCGCCGGTCCTGCACGACGATCTCTTCACCGTCGGCGTCGAGCCCAAGCCGGACAAGCCCTCGAACATCGCCAAGCGCATCGAGATCACCCTCGGCGACGTCGAGGCCGGCTTCAAGAAGGCCGACGTTGTCGTCGAGCGCGAGTTCAAGACCGCGCCGGTGCATCAGGGCTACATCGAGCCGCACGCCGCGCTGGCCAGCGTGTCGGAAGACGGCTCCACCGAGCTCTGGTGCTGCACGCAGGGGCACTTCATCGTGCGGGCGCACTGCGCCCGGCTGCTCGGCCTGGACATCGCGAAGGTCCGCGTCACCGCCTCCGAGATCGGCGGCGGCTTCGGCGGCAAGACCGTCGTCTATCTCGAGCCCCTGGCTATCGCGCTCTCCCGCAAGGCCAAGCGGCCGGTGAAGATGGTCATGTCGCGCGAGGAGGTCTTCAAGGCCTCCGGCCCGACCTCGGGCGCCGTCGTGAAGGTGAAGATGGGCGCCACGAAGGACGGCAAGTTCGTGGCGGGCTATGCCGAGCTGAAGTACCAGGCCGGCGCCTTCCAGGGCTCGCCGGTTCAGCCGGGCGTCTTCTGCGCCTACGCGCCCTACGACATCGAGAACGTCAAGGTCACCGGCTACGACGTCGTCTCGAACCGTCCGAAAGTCGCGGCCTACCGGGCGCCGGGCGCGCCGATCTCCGAGTTCGCGGTCGAGAGCGTGGTGGACGAGATCGCCAAGAAGCTCGGCCTCGATCCGATCGATCTGCGCATGATGAACGCCGCCCGCGAGGGCACCAAGGCGGCCTACGGGCCCAAGTTCGGCCCGATCGGCCTGGAGGAAACGCTCAACTCGATCAAGAAGACCGAGCACTGGAACACGCCGCTCCGGAAGTGGCAGGGCCGCGGCGTCGCGTCCGGCTTCTGGTTCAACATCGGCGGTGAGACGTGCGCATCGCTGACCATCAACGAGGACGGCACCGTGTCGCTGATGGCCGGCACGCCGGACATCGGCGGCCTGCGCGCGGCGCTCACGAACGTGGTCGCCGACGAGCTCGGCATTCCGTACGACAAGGTGCGCCCGATCATCGGCGACACCGGCTCGCTGGGCTTCACGTTCCTCACCGGCGGCAGCCGCTCGGCGTTCTCGGGCTCGATGGCCATTGTGGAAGCGGCCAAGCAGATCAAGGCGGAGCTGTGCGCGCGGGCCTGCAAGCTCTGGGAGGCCAAGCCGGATCAGGTCGAGTTCAAGGACGGCGCAGTACGGCCGCTCGGCGGGCTCGCCGAGAAGGTCAAGCCGATGACGATCGCCGACTTCGCCAAGGTTGCCGGCAAGACCGGCGGGCCGATCGGCGGCTACGGCCGCATCAACGCCCAGGGCGCGGGCCCGAGCCTTGGGACTCACCTGGTCGATCTCGAGGTGGATCCAGAGACCGGTCGCGTGACCATCTTGCGCTACACGGTGGCCCAGGACGCCGGCAAGGCGCTGCATCCGGCGTACGTCGAGGGTCAGTTCCAGGGCGGTGCCGTGCAAGGTATCGGCTGGGCGCTGAACGAAGAGTACGTCTACGGCGCCGACGGCAAGCTGCAGAACGCGGGCTTCCTCGACTACCGCATGCCGGTGGCCTCGGACGTGCCGATGATCGACGCGATCCTGGTCGAGGTCGCGAACCCCAAGCACCCGTACGGTGTGCGCGGCGTCGGCGAGACGCCGATCGTGCCGCCGCTCGGGGCGATCGCCAACGCGATGGAGAACGCGACGGGCATTCGCTTCACCGAGCTGCCGATGTCGCCGCCCAAGGTGCTCAAGGCGCTGAAAGAGCGGGGCGCGACCACGCGGTAACTCAGGTGGCGCGCGTCGTCCTGATTGGCAACCTCGCACAGCTCACGGGGGGCGTCGCCGAGTTCCGGATCTCGGCGACGTCCGTGAAGCATCTGTTCCAGCAGCTCGCCGAGCTGCATCCGGCGATCGGCCCTCACCTCGAGGAAGGCGTCGCCGTGGCCATCGACGGCCAGATCTACCAGGACGCTCTCTTCCAGCCGATCGCGCCCGAAAGCGAAGTGTTCATTCTTCCGCAGATCGCCGGCGGCGCGGCGTCACCTTTGCCGACCGGCCCAGGCCGAAACCCGCTGAGGGCGCTCGACGGGTTGTGACCGAGGCAGCGACGTCATCCGGACCGGCGGCTTGTGCGCCGTGAGGTTCGGGCACGTACGAGCGTGGTCAATGAGTGACGGGCGTAGATCGGCCCCGCACTGGCGGCAGAGATAAGACCCCTGGCAAATCTCGGTGCCTAGCTCTTCGGGCTTGTAGCCCTGTCGGCAGGATTCGCAGAAGGCGACCGGATGATCCCGGCACGCCGCGAAGAGCAGCGCTCTCAATCTCACGAACAACAACACGGCGCTGATCGTCGTCCGCGCGTAACCATTTTGTCAAGGCTCCTCACGAAAAAGACGCGGTGGATTGCGGTGGGTAGCAGTGGACGACCGGCGATGTGAACAGGTTGTGCACCAATTTCGGTGGACAGCGCGACTCGCATCGCCGGCCTTGAAGCCGGGCTCGGGGTCATTCCATAATCGGCCACTTTCGCTACACCGGAGGAGGCATTCATGGCCCGCATACCCCTCGTCACCCGAGAGCAGGTCGCCGAGAAGGAACAACCCGCGTACGACGCCTTCATGCAGGCCCGAGCGGGCCGGGCCAACATCGGGCCTTACACGCTCCTCCTGCACATGCCCGAGATGGCGCAGCGGCTCGAAGCCCTGCGCACGTACCTGCGCGACGAGAAGAGCCTGCCGCAGAAGCTGCAGGAGCTGGTCATGATCTCCGTGGCGCGGGAAATGAGCTGCGGCTTCATCTGGTACGCCCACGCCGCGGCGGCTCGGCAGGCCGGCGTCCGCGACGACATCGTCGACGGTATCCGCGAGCGGCGCTCGCTCACCAACCTCGATCCCGCCGAGCAGACCGTCGTGGACTTCACCCGGGAGCTTCTCCAGAGTCGCAAGGTGAGCCGGCCCACGTTCGACGCGGCCACCGCGCGCTTCGGCCAGCGCGGGACCATGGCGCTGACGAATCTGATCGCCTGCTACGCGGTGCTGGCGTACAACATGAACACGTACGAGCTACAAGCGCCGGCGCACGCGACTGAAAAGCCGCTGACCGCCTGAGGGGGTCTCACCATGAGCCATGACGCTCTGCGCACGATCCTGCCGGTCGCCGGGTGGACCGACGACCGGGCCCGCGCGGTCGAGATCACCGGCGGCGCCGATCCGATCCTGCCCACACCATTCCGCATCGGCGAGACCAGCGCCGCCGCGCTGGCCGCGGTCGGCCTCGCCGTGTCCGATCTGTGGGCCCTGCGGACCGGCCGCGGCCAGGACATCGCCGTCGACACCCGTCAGGCGACCGCGTCGCTCCGCAGCGGGCACTACCTGAAGATGGACGGCTCGGAGGTGTCGACCGAGCGCAACACGATCATGGGCGTCTATCCGGCGAAGAACGGCCGCTGGAGCTACCTGCACTGCAACTTCCCGAACCATCGCGCCGCCGCCCTCAGCGTGCTCGGCGTGCCGGAAGAGCGCGAGGCGGTGCGCCAGGCGGTGGCGAAGTGGGACGCGCTCGAGCTCGAGGAGGCGATCATCGCCGCGAAGGGCGCCGGCGGCATGGTGCGCACCATGGACGAATGGGCCAAGCATCCGCAGGCCGCCGCGATCGCCTCGCTGCCGCTCATGGAGATCGTCAAGATCGGCGACAGCGCGCCGGAGAAGCTGCCCGACGGCGATCGGCCGCTGTCCGGTATCCGCGTGCTCGACCTGACGCGGGTGCTGGCCGGTCCCACGTGCGCGCGCACACTTGCCGAGCACGGCGCCGACGTGCTGAAGATCACCGGTAAGCACCTGCCGAACATCGGCTACCAGGAATACGACACCGGCCACGGCAAGCTCTCGGCGCATCTCGATCTGCGCGAGCCGCGCGACGTCGAGATCCTGCGTGAGCTCGTGCGCGAGACAGACGTCTTCTCGCAGGGCTACCGGCCGGGCACGCTGGGCGGTCGCGGGTTCTCGCCCGAGGCGCTCGCGAAGCTGCGGCCCGG
>Ga0075429_100004663_pt1 | contig 11800 bp, 10 predicted proteins | sample RhiMetdeltSRZDD3_FD_75295 | JGI IMG/M metagenome (GOLD analysis project Ga0075429, IMG submission 75295) | Populus rhizosphere microbial communities from Tennessee, USA - Rhizosphere MetaG P. deltoides SRZDD3 | ecosystem: Host-associated > Plants > Roots > Rhizosphere > Soil | place: USA...
CGGACCGAGCTCGCGCGGGCCTTCGACCCTGCCCTGTCGTCCGCCGGGGCTGTGCTGGTGCGGCACCGGCTGGCCTGGACCGCGACCCGTGCGGAGTCGTTCACGGCAATCTGTGTGGCACTGGGAGAAGTCGCCGAGGTGACGCTGCGCTACCGGGGGGACGAATCGCTCTCCGAGCCGGAGGGGTGGAGCGAAGCCCTTGCCCGCTCCGCGAGCCGCGACGCGGGGCTCGCGGCGACCACCGTCGGCCCGCACCGCCATGACCTCGAGCTCAGGCTCGACGGCCGGCTGCTCCGGGAAGTCGGCTCGACCGGTCAGCAGCGCACCGCGGCCATCGCACTCAAGCTCTGCGAGCGGGAAACGCTCGCCACGGCGTCGGGGGCCGAGCCCGCGCTCCTGCTCGACGACGTCTTTGCCGAGCTGGACGAGCGGCGCCAGGCCCGGCTTGCCGCCCTGCTCCTGGCCGGGAAGGCTCGGCAGACGTTCATCACGTCGCCCCGGGAAGACGAGCTCCCTGAGGCTTTCCATCTGGAGACGCTCTCGGTGGATGAAGGACGGGTGACCGGAGCGGCAGGCGCGGTCAGCGCATGAAGCCGAGACCCCGCTCGAAGCCGTATGCAATCCGTGATGTCCTGAACGACTGGCTCGCGAAATCGGGGCTCGCAAAGCGGCTCGACGTTTCGCAGGTGGTGGATCGCTGGGCTGAGGTGGTGGGGCCGCAGATCGCCGCAGTCACTCGCGCCGAAGCGGTGAACGCGGAGGGTACGCTGTGGGTCCGGGTCGCGTCGAGCGCCTGGGCCAGCGAGCTGAGTCTCATGGCCCCGCGGATCCTGAGCAAGCTCAATCAGGATCGGCGCGGGCAGATCAGGGAAATTCGCTGGTTGACGGGGCTTCCCGCCCCGGACCGGCGCCAGGAGGGGTAATCGCGGATGGCGAACGCCACAGGGCTCATCGGCAAGGACGGCGGCGAGTACGGCGCCGACTCGATTCAGGTCCTCAAGGGTCTCGAGGCGGTGCGGAAGCGCCCCGGGATGTACATCGGGTCGACCTCGGAAACCGGACTGCACCACCTGGTCTACGAGGTGGTCGACAACTCCATCGACGAGGCGCTGGCGGGATTCTGTGACAGCATCGCGGTCACCATCCATGCCAACAACAGCATCACGGTGGTGGACAACGGCCGCGGCATCCCGGTGGAGATGCATTCCACCGAGAAGATGCCCGCTGTGGAGGTCGCCCTGACGATGCTGCACGCGGGCGGCAAGTTCGACAAGCGAACCTACAAGGTGTCGGGGGGCCTCCACGGCGTCGGCGTCTCGGTGGTCAACGCGCTCTCGGAAAAACTCGACGTGTACGTGGACATCGACGGCAAGCGCCACCACATGGGCTTCGTCCGGGGCCACACCGTCAAGAAGCTCGAGGTGGTGGGCAAGGCCAAGGGAACCGGCACCACCGTCACCTTCAAGCCCGACCCCGACATCTTTACCACCCTCGAATACCACTATCAGACGCTGGCCGACCGGCTCCGGCAGCTCGCGTTTCTGAATCGCGGGCTCACCATCACGCTCAAGGACGAGCGGAAGACCCCCGCCCAGGAAGACAAGTTCTTCGCCAAGGGCGGGCTCGCCGAGTTCGTGCAGTGGCTCAACCGGAACAAGAAGTCCTTGCACCCGAAACCGGTGGCGTTCCTGGCCACCAAGGACGAGGTGGAGGTCGACATCGCCCTCCAGTACGAGGACGGGTACAACGAGAACACCTTCACGTTCGTCAACAACATCAATACCCACGAAGGCGGCACCCACCTCACCGGGTTCAAGTCGGCGCTGACACGGACGATCAACGAGACCGCCAAGAAGGGGAACTACCTCAAGAAGGAAGACTTCTCCCTCACCGGCGAAGACATCCGCGAAGGCCTGACCTGCGTCATGCACATCAAGGTCAAGGAACCCCAGTTCGAGGGACAGACCAAGACCAAGCTGGGCAATTCCGAAGTCGAAGGGATCGTCAAGACGGTGGTGAACGAGCACCTCGGCAGCTATCTGGAAGAGCACCCGAGTGTGGCCCGCGCCATCATCGAAAAGGCGGTCAGTGCGGCCCGGGCGCGGGAAGCGGCCCGCAAGGCGCGCGACCTGGTGCGCAAGAAGTCGGGCCTCGAGAACGGGGTCCTGCCGGGCAAGCTGGCTGACTGCTCGCTCGATGATCCGGCGCTCTGCGAGATCTACCTGGTGGAGGGCGATTCGGCCGGTGGCAGCGCCAAGATGGGGCGGAACCGCTCCTTCCAGGCCATCCTGCCGCTCCGGGGCAAGATCCTGAACGTGGAGCGGGCCCGCATCGACAAGATCCTCTCCAACGAGGAAATCCGGGCGATGGTCACGGCCATCGGCGCCGGCGTCAAGGAAGATTTCAAGCTCGAGGATTCGCGCTACCACAAGATCATCCTGATGACCGACGCCGACGTGGACGGCGCCCACATCCGGACCCTCCTGCTCACGTTTTTCTTCCGACAGATGCCGGAGCTGATCGAGGCGGGGTACATCTTCATCGCGCAGCCGCCGCTGTACCGGGTGGCGAGAGGCAAGGAAGAATTCTACGCCTACAACGAGGTCGAGCGCGAAGAGTTCTCCACCCGGCTCGGCGGCGGGGACAAATCCAAGGTCAACATCCAGCGCTACAAGGGGCTGGGAGAAATGAACCCCGACCAGCTCTGGAAGACGACGATGGACCCGGAAAAACGGACCATCCTTCGAGTGACGCTGGAAGACGCCGTGGAGGCGTCAAAGCTGTTCGAGGAGCTGATGGGTGACGAGGTCGAGCCCCGTCGATTGTTCATCGAGCAAAACGCGCAGTACGTGTCCAACCTCGACGTCTAACCCGCTACAGGGCCTCCACGCCGGCGGCGGTCACCCGGTGCGAGACCAGCGGCAACGGGGACGCATGCACCCCGATCACGAGGGCTTCGTCGAGCGCGGTGCGCGCCCGCTCGGCATCCGCCGCGGTCCGCGCGTGAATCTGCGCGAGCACGTCACCGCGGCGTACCCGGTCGCCCGGCTTGGCGGTGACCAGGAATCCGACCGCGGAGTCGATCGTGTCCTCGGTCTTCGAGCGACCGCCCCCGAGCGCGATGATGGCGTGCCCGATCTTTCGAGGGGGCACATCCGACACCACGCCGTCCTGTACCGCGCGGTACTCCATGGTCACCGGGGCCTTCGCGAGCAGCGAGTAGTCCGACACGACCCGGGGGTCGCCCCCCTGCGCTTCGATCATCCGGGCGAAGAGCTGAAGCGCCTTGCCGGAGCTGACCGTCTCCTCCAGTCGCTGTCGCGCTGCGGCGCGATCGGTGTCGATGCCCGCCACGAGGAGCATCTCCACCGCGAGGGAATAGGTCACCTCCATCAGGTCCGCCGGCCCCCTGCCCTGCAGCCCTTCCAGCGACTCGATCACCTCGAGGGCATTCCCGCAAGCCACACCGAGCGGACGATCCATGGCGGTGAGCAGCGCCACGGTCTTGCAGCCGCTGGCCTCGCCGATACCGATCATCGTTTTGGCCAGTACCTGTGACTGCGCCGGATCGGTGATGAACGCGCCGCTGCCAGTCTTGATGTCCAGGACCAGGCCGGTCAGCCCCTCGGCCAGCTTCTTGGACATGATGCTGGCGGAGATGAGCGGAATCGATTCGACCGTTCCGGTGACGTCGCGAAGCGAATAGAGCTTCTTGTCGGCAGGGCAGATCTCCGGTGTCTGGCCCAGCATCACGAGGCCGAGCCGCTTCACCTGCGCGATGGCCTCGTCGAGCGAGAGCCGGGTATTGAACCCCGGAATCGCTTCCAGCTTGTCGAGGGTCCCGCCGGTGTGGCCGAGACCCCTGCCCGAGATCATGGGGACCGCGACACCACAGCAGGCCACCATCGGGGCCAGGAGCAGTGATGTTTTGTCTCCGACGCCACCGATCGAGTGCTTGTCGACCCGGGGTGTGGCCCAGCTTTCGAAATCGAGGCTGGCGCCGGAGCGAAGCATGGCGTCGGTGAGCGCCGCGAGCTCTCCCGGCTCCAGGCCGCGCCAGACCACCGCCATCGCCAGCGCGCTCATCTGGTAATCGGGCACCTGGCCCGCCACGTACGACTTGATGAGCATGCGCCACTCGTCGCCGGTCAGCGCCAGACCATCACGTTTTCGCTCGATTAGTCTTGGTATCAGCATGCTGGCGCGCGAGTAGCGAGTAGCGAAGAGCGAGGAGGATGTTTGCAGGGCATGGCCGTAACATACGTCGCATTAACTGTTTTGGCCGCCATCCAGGCGTCCTCAAGAGATTCGCTCATGGCGGATGCAGTGCGCCTCGCCGCGATGCGGCCGGCCAAGGCGCTGGTGCGGTTCGAGGCCGTGCTCGCCCGCGATTCCCTGGATGTCGAAGCCAGCTGGCGGGCCGCGATCGCCCTGAGTGATATCGCCCAGCCGCTCCGACAGAAGAGCAATCGCGTCCAGCGGGACTCCCTGCTCACTCGGGCCCAGGCGATTGCCCGCCGGGCCGTGCGACTCGCTCCCAATGACCCCAACACCTTGTTCGCGCTGGGGATGGTGCTGGGCAACACCGCGCTCACCAAAGGCATCAAGGACAAGGTGCGGATGTCCACCGAGATTCGCTCCCTGGCACTCCGAGCCATTGCTGCCGATTCCATGCACGATGGCGCCCAGCACCTGCTGGGCCGCTGGAACTATGAGATCATGCGGCTCTCCGGCTTCGAGCGATTCGTCGCGAAGAGCGTGCTGGGCGGCGGGGAGTTCGGAAAAGCCAACTGGGACGAGGCGGAACGCCGGCTCCGGCGCGCGGTCGAGCTGGCGCCGGATCGCATCTACCACCGGCTGGTGCTGGCGCGGATTCTGGTGGCCCGGAAGGATTCCTCCGACGCCGAGTCCGAGCTCCGCCAGCTCATCAGCCTGCCGGACGGGGTGGCGGCGGACAGTACCTACCGCCGCGAAGCCGTCGAAATGTTGGCGAGGCTTCGTGAGAGGTGACTTGCGAGGAGCGAGGAGCGAAGAGGTCGTTCCGCTTCGCTCCTCGCCATTCGCGACTCGCTTGCGAAGCTATCCGATCCGCTTGCGCAGCTCCTTCCGCGCCCGCTTCCGGAGATCCTCGAACTCGTCCTCGGCGTACTCCCGGACGTCGTCCAGCCGCCGGCGCAGCCTCTCGCGGGTGACCTGCCCCTGGGCCGGCGCAAACAACAAGGCCACCGCGGCCCCCACCAGCACTCCGATCGCGATCCCGGCGGCAAAGCCCCCGGCGCGTGAACCGCCTTCGACCTCGAGCTTGATCTCGCGGTCGGGCGAATCCTTCCCAATTCGGCTCATATCCGGCTCCTCTCGAACCTTCTTATTTTACCTCCGGAAAGTATCCTTCTAGCAACCCTCAATCCAGACTCCGGACCCTGACGACTTCAGCGACCGCGGCACCCGATCAGGTCACCCGCCTCCAGGCCCGCGTCGAGGCCCTCGAGCGGGAGCGCAAACAGCTGCTCACGCTGCTCGACCTCCTCCGCGACATCGGCGGCTCCCTGCACTATCTCGATATCGTGCAGACGGTGGCGCGCCGGCTCGGCAACACCTTTGGGCTCGACCGCTGCTCGGTGTTCCTGACCGAGCGCGGCGGGGGCGCGGTCCACCTGGTGGCCAGCTATGAGGACCCCGGGATCCGGAATCACGTGGTGGACCTGGCCCGGTATCCGGAGCTGCGCCGCGCGCTGGAGACCGGCACGGTGGTCAGTATTCCCGACGCGACCCGCGATCCCGCCCTCGCCGAGGTGTTTGCGGTGCTCACCAGCCGGCGGGTGCAGGCGATCACCGTGGTCCCCATTGCCTGGAGGGGCGTTCCGATCGGCGCGATCTTCCTGCGCACTTTCAAGGACGGCGCCGAGCTGGCGGAGCAGGAGGTGGAATTCTGCCGGGTCGTGGCCGATCTCACTGCCCGGGCGTTGCGTCAGGCCCACCATTTCGAGCGGCTCCATGCGACGCGAGGAGGCGGGAGCGCCGCCATAGCCGTCGAGCGCGAGCGCGCCGCGATGCTCGGCTTCCTGCGCCGGTTCCTTCATGCCTTCGGCGACCGGGACGGCGCCTGGGATGAGGGTCTGCTGGCCCGCGCCAGCTCGGACGAGCTGGACCGGCTCGTCGGCGTGGCGCTCACCGTGCTCACCAGCGAGGCCCAGTCCCGGTGAGCTCCACCCCGTCCCCCGCGGTGGTCAAGCGGGCGGGCGAGCTCCGCCGGGTGCTCGAGCGCGCCAATCAGCTCTACTACATCGTCGACCAGCCGGAAATCTCCGACGCCGAGTACGATCGCCTCTTCCGGGAGCTCCAGACACTGGAAGCGGAGCACCCGGCCCTCGCCACATCCGACAGCCCGACCCGGCGGGTGGGCGCCGCCGCGACATCCGCGCTCGCCAAGCATCCGCACCGGCGACTCATGCTCTCGCTCAACAACGCCTTCACGCCCGAGGAGGTCCTCGCCTGGGAGGACCGCAATGCCCGAATCGCGGAGGAGGTGCGTCAGGGAGGCTACACCACCGAGATCAAAATCGACGGAGCCGCGGTGAGCCTCACCTATGAGGATGGCCGCCTGATCATGGGCGCCACTCGCGGCAACGGCAGCGTGGGGGAGGACATCACCGCCAACCTGCGCACCGTCTCCGACATTCCGCTCACGCTCGGCGGAAAGGATTTTCCCGCGCTCATCGAGGTTCGGGGTGAGGTCTATCTCCCCTTCAAGAACTTCGAAAAGCTCAACGCCGAGCGGGTCGAAAGCGGTGATCCGCCATTCGCGAATCCGCGGAACGCCGCGGCCGGCGGTCTGCGCCAGCTCGATCCCGCCGATACCCGGAAACGCCGTCTCCGGATGTTCGCCTTCAGTGTGGAGGTGATCGAAGGGAAGCTGCCCCTCAAGACCCAGCACGAAGTCCTGGAACAGCTCACCCGCTGGGGGTTCAAGGTCGAGCAGCACCATCGCCATCACCACAGCATCACCGAAGTCCAGGAGCATATCCCGGAGCTCGAGGCCCTGCTGCCTACGCTGCCGTTCCAGGCCGATGGCGTCGTCATCAAGGTCAACCGTCGCGATCTGCAGGTCGAGCTCGGCGTCGTGGGGGGACGGGAGCCGAGGTGGGCCATCGCGCGAAAGTTCGCGCCCGAGGTTGCCGTCACCCGGCTCCGCGAGATTCGCATCAACGTGGGGAGGACCGGGGCGCTCAATCCCTACGCGGTGCTCGAACCGGTGGAGGTGAGCGGGGTAACCATCTCCACCGCCACCCTCCACAACGACGAGCTCATCGCTCAGAAGGACATCCGGATCGGTGACTGGGTCGAAGTGGTGCGCGCCGGCGAGGTCATTCCCCAGCTGGTGGGACCGCTCCCGGAGCGGCGCGACGGGACTGAGACCGTCTTCGTCATGCCCGCCAATTGTCCCGCCTGCGGCACCCCGGTCGAGAAGCCCCCGGACGAGGTGATGTCGTACTGCCCGAACCCCGCGTGCCCCGGGCGCATCTTCGAGGGGATCGTGCATTTCGCCTCGCGGGACGCGATGGACATCCGGGGACTCGGACCGGAACGGATCCGGCAGCTGCTCGATTCCGGACTCATCCGGGACGTGGCCGACCTCTACCAGCTCGAGACAACCCGGCTGGTCGAGCTCGACAGGTTTGCGAAGCAGTCTGCCGAGCAGCTGGTGCAGGCCATTGCAGCCTCCCGGGGAAAGCCCCTCAGCAACCTCGTGTTTGCCATCGGGATCCGGCATGTCGGAAAGACCGTGGCGACGCTCCTGGCCCGGCATTTCCGCTCCATGGACGCCCTCAAGTCGGCCTCGGAGGAGGAGATAAACGCCGTGGATGGCGTCGGCCCGACCATCGCGGAGGCGGTGGCAAGCTTTTTCCATAACCCCGTGAGTACCGAGCTGCTCGACCGCCTCGGGAAGGCGGGGCTCACCTTGACCGAGCCCACCGCCGTCTCCGGGGTCGGGCCGCTGGCCGGGAAGAGCTATGTCCTGACCGGGACACTCCCAACGCTTTCCCGGCCTGAGGCTACCGGCCTGATCGAGGGCGCCGGTGGCAAGGTGACGGGGAGCATCAGCAAAAAGACCGATGCACTGGTCGCGGGCGAGGAAGCGGGTAGCAAGCTGGAGAAGGCCCGCGCGCTCGGAATCGAAATCATCGACGAGGCCGAGCTTCTGCGGCGGGTTCACGGCGCCGGATGATCGGCCGAGAGGAAGAGACGGACCAGAATGACCACTACAACCGCCGGCGCCGCGGGCGTCATCGTCGGAAAGCGGGCGCTCCATCACCTGCGAGCCGTGCTCGAACGGGAGACCGGTGCCCAGGCCGCGCTGCTGCTCCGCGAAATCGGCTTCGCGACCGGTGAAGCCGTCTATGAGGCATTCGAGGCGTGGACTCGCGAGCACTACAAGGTCGCCTACCCGCGCGATCTCGATTCGGCGTTCCTGGCGGAGGCGCTCTCCGGATTCTTCGGGGAAGCGGGATGGGGCTCAGTCACCTCGAGTGAGCCCTCGCCCTCGGTGATCGCGCTGGATATGCACGAGTGGGCGGAAGCCGAACCCCACGGCGCGGAATATCCCTGCTGTCACTTCTCGTCCGGCATGCTGGCCGATTTCTTCACCCGGCTCGGCGGCTCCCAGGCGGCGGTCATGGAGGTCGAATGCGCCAGCCGGGGCGAGTCGCGCTGTCGTTTCCTGGTGGGATCGCCCGATATGCTGACCTACGTGTATGAACGAATGACGACCGGACTGAGCTACGCTGAAGCGCTCGCGTAGCTCGTGAGACGTAAGAGGTGAGAGGTGAGACGGACGGGCCTTTCCCTCTCACATCTCACGTCTCACGTCTCACATCTCACGGAAATGTCGGTCAGTAGCAAGCTTGGTAGACAATGCGACCCCGTCCACGTCGCATCGTTGCCCACTCCGCCCAGCTCCTTGAGCGCGTCGAACACATTTCCTGACAGCACCACCCCCTCCAGGCGCCCGCGAACCCGTCCCCCCTCGACGAGATAGGCCCAGGGAGTCCGCAGGGCAATCGTCCCCGAGCCCGGGTTCGGGCCCGCTCCCCATTCGAGCTCTTCGATCCACACACCGGTCCCCATCATGGTGAGGAGGGTGACCCGGTTTTCCGGCCCTGGCAGGACCTGAACGTTGGTCATTCCGACGCGGGTCGGCGCGTGGGGGGTGCGCCATCCATGGCCGGTGGAGGGCGTGTTGGCGCGCGCGCCGACGCTCAAATCGGCAATGAATCCCGCAACCCGGCCTCGGTCGATGAGAGGAAGCCGCCGGGATACCACGCCCTCGTCGTCGATGGGGCGGGACGCCGGCCTCCCCTCCGCGAGCGGATCGTCGATCAGGGAGAGCCGGGGATCGAAGACCTGCTCTCCCATTCTTCCGCGCAGCGGCGAATCGCCCAGCCACGCACGGTGACCGGTCAGAGCGGCGCGAAGCGGGCGGAGAAAGGTGGCGACCGCACGGGGGGCGAGACACACCGGCATCCGGGAGGCCGGTCGTGCGGGAAGTTCCACGATCGCAGGATCCAGGCGGCGGTCCACTTCCGCCACCAGCGTCTCCAGTTCCGGGAGGGTGGGCAGCGCTGCTCCGGAAGTAAAAACCCTGCATGGAGGACCGGAACCGACGCCGATCGATTCCACCACTGCGCCGACCCCGGCCATCGACACGGTGTAGCCGACCAGAATCCCCCGCGAATTCCCGACCTGGACCGAGCCGACGGAGCGCTCGGCCCAGGTCTCGACCCTGCGGTTGCCGCGCCGGAGCCGGTCGAACAGCGTCCGGGCCAGACCGTCGAGCTCGGTGGCGTCGGCGGCCGCCACCTGATGAGATCGCGCGCTGACCTCGGGAACCGGAGCCGGTGCGGGCAGGAAGAGGTCCATCTCCTCGCCCGCCGCCGCCGAGGTCATGGCACGGCCCACGAGGTCGGGAATCTCCGCGTCTCCCCCGCTTCCCGAGCTGGAGCCGACACGCCCGTCACGCAGCACGCGCAGGTGGCCGACCCGGCTTCGGGAGCTCGCGACCCTGGTCTGCCCCTCGGGAGAAATCGAGAGCGTCAGCGTGTCGTCCCGTTTGACCAGGGCATCGGCGGCGGCGACATGGCCCGACACCGCCTCCAGGAGACGGTGGATCACGAGATGCCTTCTCCGATCGCCACGTCGATCAGGCGCACGTGGGGCGCGCCGGTGGTCACTGGAACCACGCCGGCCGCGCCGTCACGACACCGGCTTCCGTCCGCATCCCAGGCAAAGTCTTCGGCAGCGGCTTCGATCCGGCCCAGCACCGGGAGCAGACCGCCCATGATCCGAACCCCTTTCACCGGCTCCGCAAGGCGGCCGTGGCGGATCATCCGCGCGCTGCCGGCGCGGAGCGCGATCTGGTCTCCCGCCGACTCGCATGCGAGCGCGTCGATCATGTAGACCCCGAGCGTAATACCCTGGAGCAGGTCGTCGAGCGTCCCCTGTCCATGTGCCAGAAAGCTGTTGCTGGCCCTGGGATATGGAGCGCCCCGCAATGATCCTGCGCGGGCATGTCCGGTTGGTGCCTGCTTGCCGGCGGCGGCAGTCTCCCGCGAATGCAGGTGCCCCACCACCACGCCGTTCTGGATGATGATGGTTCGACGGCCTCCGGTTCCCTCGTCGTCGCAGACCGCGGTCGCCGAGAGCCCCAGAGCGGTCGGGTCGTCACCCACGGTGACGCATTCCGGCCCGATCCGAAGGCCAAGGGGAAGGACGTCGGGATCGGCCCCGGGAAGACTGGGCCGTGCCAGGTGGGTGACCGCACGGTGCACCAGCGCTCCGGCAGCACTTCGATCCAGCACGACGGTATAGCGCCCCGAACGCACCGGTGGGGCATGAAGCCGTTCGATGGCGCGGGTGGTAACCCGCTCGACCAGCGCCTCTATCTCGGTGGGCTCGCTGCGCCACCCCCCTCGGATCCGCATCGATCCCAGCGCCCGCTCTACGTTGCCGCCCTCCTCGGCGACGGAGAGCACCGCCGCGCTGACCTCTGAGCGGAGCTCGTGCACCCAGCTGCCCTCCGAAGTCGCCAGCCAGGTCTCGACCACCTCGTCCCGGCAGAGCACCCGGCTCGAGGCGATGCGCCGGTCCGAAGCGGCGAGCAGCGCCGCGAGCGATTCTGCGTGCTGGCGTTTTTCGGCGAGGGGGACCTCGCGGGGGTCGTCGGGAATCGGCATGACCGCGTCATGCTCGCGAACCGCAATCGGGGCGAGCTCCACCGGCTGGCGGGACGCGCCTGCGAGCGACAGCTCGTGGGCCTGGAGCGTTTGGGTGTCCAGCCGGTCGGTACCGCTGAATCCGACGAGTCCCCAGCCGGTCCCGGGTGAGCAGCAGCGCGCCGCGCCGCCGATTTCCACCGCGGACGAGGCAAAATCCACCGAGCGCCCGCGAACCAGCACGCTGGTCGACCAGACCCGGCGGAGTCGCAGCTCGGTGTATCCCGCGCGCGACCGACTCACCGCATCGAAAAGCCGATCCTTCACCGCGTGCTCTGAAGGTACCTGGCGTAGTCGGGGCGCGTCACCAGCTGCCCGTCCTCGATCACCTCTTTGTCCCACGGGAGGATGATGAACTTGTCGGTCTCGAACGAATGGAAATCGGGAGCGTACGAACCGGTCTTGAAAGAGACGGCCGTCCGGACCTCGGCCGGCTTGGCGGCCTTGACTTCGCTCTGGGCCAGCCGGATGGTGTGGCCGGTGTCACAGGTTTCGTCGACGATGAGCACCCGGCGTCCTTTGACCGAGGG
>Ga0075429_100004669_pt1 | contig 11794 bp, 10 predicted proteins | sample RhiMetdeltSRZDD3_FD_75295 | JGI IMG/M metagenome (GOLD analysis project Ga0075429, IMG submission 75295) | Populus rhizosphere microbial communities from Tennessee, USA - Rhizosphere MetaG P. deltoides SRZDD3 | ecosystem: Host-associated > Plants > Roots > Rhizosphere > Soil | place: USA...
ACGGCTTGGATTCATAAATAGTTAAGGAAAGATTTTATCAACATGATTTATAGTTCGCTCTCAACCATTTGTCAGAATTATGAAAGACAATGGCAATATTGTTCGTTGTTCCCTCAAACTCCTTTATCAGTGACAGTACTGACCCAAGTAAGCTAATAGGTTTCTTCTATAGGATAACCTGCGCACCTATGGGAAATGTATCAACTTGCCGACTAATGGGATTATTTATAATGGCATCATACAATTGCCTAGCCAAATTGAATATTTCATCAAACGCAGGTCTGTCGATAACAATTTGACATGGCTTTTTATTATAACTGAAGTATAAAGTGTTGTTATCGTTTTCCCAGATCACATAAATATTATTTTTGGCATTAGCAGTGAATTGAATACCGCAATCCAGAGTATGAGGTACAGGTATCGCATGTTTTGAATAATCTCTTAATGGCTCATCCATATGGGTAAAGAAGTGCCGGGCATCTTCGAATTTTTTTGCCTCCTCATAGAGAGGTTTTATAAACTGCCCAAGCTCCGGCTCGTTTTTAACGCCTATTAGATTTTTTAAAACGTATATCAGATCGCCTGCTAAAGCCAAAATGGAGCGAAGAGTAACATAATCAGGGTCTTTGAAAAATAAACTAAGAGTGAATACATCTGGCTTGTCCTTAAGCCTGTTCTTATCACTCATGGCGTTTAAAGGAAGGTTTCTAATTTCAAGATACAATGCATCAAGCGTTCCAAACATAAGCGACATAAGCGGCACCACTTTTGGACCCGGAGTCGCTCCTTGTGCCTTTTTTGACATAAACCACCCATTTATTGCAGTCAGAACCCGAATACTTACCATATTTTTGATTATTGGATCTTCAGTTGCATATCAACTTGGTCTTAGCCCCCTCCCCTAAAGGTGTAAAAGGTATATTCTTAAACATGGTAAGATAGTCTTGCGTGTGTGAGAGATAGATATAGGATGATGATGAGTTATAGTGAATTACAATTCTTCAGCTGCTGCAATGTACTTAACCTATTTAGTCAATAAAGGATACTCAGCTTTACCATAGCAAGATGATGATATCAAAAAGGCTAATGGTGTTTGGACCTCTTCCAATCAGGATTCTGGCTGGAATTCTGTTTATTGCGCATGGATTACCAAAATTCGAAAACATTGGAGGTACTCAAGGCTTTTTTGGCAGCGTAGGAATCTCTCCTGAGCTTGCAATTCCAATTGGTTTGTTAGAAGTGATTGGTGGGATATTTCTGCTTGTTGGAGTAGTGACAAGAATAACTGCTATCCTTTTCATAATAGAGATGATAGGTGCCACACTTATTGTCAAGCTATCTGATGGGTTTGTTGGGGGGTATGAACTTGAGTTATTATTAGTTGCAGTAGGTACAAGTCTCTTATTAACAGGACCAGGAAGAATATCTATTGAATGGGATGTGTTGAAAAGAGAAATATTTCCAAGAGGAAAGGCTATTGTTCAGGAGCAGAGTCAGCAGCACCCATCTTCTTCTTCATCATCATCATAGTGGCTAAAGACTACCGTCCTACTCCTGCCGTTCTTTCTACCCGTTTATTTTAGTAAATGACAATTTTGACCGGATAATACCACCCGCTCCCCCAAAGGTGCCAGGCTGGTTTTAACTATCATCTAGTGGTTGACGTAATAAGATCATGTTCTTCTTGCAGAGGGGCAATAAACGCGTATATGCATCTTCATGATCTTCTGCAACAGATGTGGCGCTGCGCATATGTGCACACACACCACATTTCAGCTTTGGTTCTACCACAGAAATCTGCATGTATATGGGAAGAAATTATAGCTGAAACGTATAATAACGATATCTTCGAACGGGAAACAAACTCGCCAGCTGACCTCGAAGAGACCAGCTGGCAAGGATGCGATCAAACGTGAGTCTCTGTGAGCTTGGAGGCTCACGTATTCTTTCAAAGAAGAACTCCCTAACCTTAAGCTTTTAGAGTGATTTTTCTCTTTCTTGGATATAGAGGCGCCTTCCTGACGCAAGGGACTGCAACTATCGAATTATCTGTTTTAACCGCTCTCTCTTGGCATGTCTGGACTAGAGGAACGCGAAAGGGCAGAATTTTTGCAGACAACAGCAGGTTGTCCTACCTCTCCGAATCCTGCGATGCCGATCTAGCTAACCTTGTAAGGAGGCTGTGTTCTAATAATAAAGTTGAGGCCTTTTACCAGTATTTCGCCTTAATCTTTTCAATGGCGTGCTCATGCTCAAAGCCCTTTCTCCTTGCGAATTTCTCCATTGCAGAGAGCGGTACGCCTCCGAGAGTTGCAGCCAACTGCGTGAAGAAAAAGTCCTTTATAGGGTTGTTGCGTCCTACCCTGCCCATGAACTTTTTGATGCCATACTTGAAGTTATGCTGCCAAGTCTTGTACATGACACCCAGCTTTCCAGGATCCATCGTATTGCCAATGTCAAAAAAGTCTGATTTCTCAAGAAGCCCAATAGGCACAAAGGTAAGTGGCGTAGTAGTGAACATGCTGTCTGGCTGCTCTGTTTCGAGCTCGTGTAAGAGCCTGATCGTCTCCCAGCTATCCTCCTGTGTCTCGTCGTTGTCAAGACCCATGATGAGTGTGAACGCAGGAACCCAGTAGTTCTCGTTGAGTGTTTTAATGGCCGTCTTGACCACCCAGTGCCACTCTTCCGGCTTGTATGGGGCGAGCTTGCGATCTGCATACTTGCCAATGAGCCTTATGCTGCCAGTCTCGAAACCGCATTGGATGCCAATGTGGTTGTCAGGGCTGGCTCTAATTATCTTAGATATATTAGGGATGAGTCTCTCATCTGCGATTGCACCGGCAAGCGTCCCATGGGTTGGGTTTGTATGCTCGATGCCAGTTGCCATGATGCCCTTGAACAGCTCTTCCAGGGCTTCCCTATTTGGCTGCATGTTCTTTGTTGTCCTCGGGTTGAGGCCATAGACGAAAATGTCGTCGCTATGGACCCAGGCATTCTTTAATCCGCCGTACTTCATATTTACTTCTATTTCCTTTTGCACTTTTTCAACCGGGTAATACCTGAGTGGTCTCAGTGTTACATCACAGAACTTGCAGCCGCGTCCACAGCCACGCATAACCTCGACCATGCCATGCATGCTGGGGTTTACAATCGTTGGAATCTCACTGACCGATGGTTCATACCCGTAGTGAATGAACCTGCCGTGGAACGTTCTGTCATTTCTAACAAATTCTTTAATCTCAACTTTGAACTGGCTCTTCCTGAACGGATTGGCAGTGTCACACTCACCTGCAATTATCGCATCAAAGAATCTGCCTCCAGCTCCGTCGATTTCGGGGCCGATACCTCCAAGCTCGCCTTCGACAACTCCGTAAAGGCCATACTCCTCTATTTTGGCTGGATCGTAGTTATACTGCCAAGTGCCAGAAGCGCCAGCAATCACCTTCGCCTTGCTACCTGTCCTTGCCTTGGCGGCATTGATCCTCATGTGAAGCTCGCGGTTGTAAAATTCGTCATAGGACATCTGTTTGCGGCCGTAGGTGAACGTCATGGTGACTGGACCCATGCCAAGCGGATCCATCTCATATGTCCCGACTACTTCGGTTTCGGGCCCAATGAATTTCTCAATATGATCTGGGTGGGAAACCACGACGTCCTCCTGCTTGTAGCCGTCCCTCAAGAGCGCAGCTTCAACCTTTCTTAGGCCGTAAGGAGCGTAATTGGCGACGCCATTTGTATGGTCAATAGGATTGCAAATAAAATCAAAAAGGACTCTTGGTGTGACCTGATTGCGCAGGACATAATACCAAAACGAATTGTGATCCCTGTTAAAGTCCAGTGCAGGGGCACACCCAAAGAATGATGCAAGTGAGATTCCTCTGTAAGGGGACATCAATGTGCGGTCTGCAGCAAGAACCACTTTAGGATACTTTCCCAACGCTCCAAATCCCTATTCCTTTCAGAGGAAAGGGATTACAGGCGCATTAAAAGGTTTCCAATACTTTGCAATGGTTTGTGTTAGTATTTACCGCACGCGGCCGTCTCTCTTTTCTATGAAACCCTGTAGGGTTTCGCTGCCTAGTTTTCTTTTCAAAACATCGTGTATGTCCCTTACAACACCAAAGCCATAGAATGTAAGAGCAGTATAAAGCGAGAGCATAGTCGCGCCCTTTTCGTATGCTTTCCAAGCGTCTTCCCCTGAAAAAATGCCGCCGCAGGCAATTATCGTCATATCCGGAAACGCTCTGTGCACATCCTCTACCATCTTCAGCATGTAAGGAAAAAGCGGCTTGCCGCTTTCACCGGCAACTCCTCTTGCAAAATTTCGCCAAAGCCTAGTAGATTTGGTATCCACCGACCTTGTGTTGCCTAGTGTGACCATATGTCCGCCATTTTCATAAAATACCTTGATCGACTTGAGTTTGGATTTCTTTTCTTCATCTGACGGTGGCAGCTTGCTGTATGGAGATATCTTCGACGCCTTAACCTTGCCTGGCACGTGTGTGTTCATCAGGTCGATCATCTTTTTTGTAAACTCAGGCGTCTGCAGCACCTTATTGAAATCCGTGTTTGGCGAAGTCCTACTTTCTTCAAACCCAAAGTCGACATGGGGTGCAGATCTAACTAGAATTTCTTTGCATGAATCAAGCACCGCGTCTTCGGTAGGGATGTCAGTAATGCCGGAAAAGTTGAGCAGGATCTTGGCATTGCCTCTTGAACCTTCCATGAATTTTCTTAGATTTGAAATTGCATAATCGAGGCCTTTATGAGGATACCCTTGTGCGTTAATTATTGCCTTCCTTTTGTCGTCAACTACAATCCTGACAGTGCCCTTGCTTTTGGGCCGCTGGGGGTTGCCATTATTAGGATTTTTCAACACGCTGCCAGGGTTCAGAAAACCAAAAACATACGATGTTGGTCTAAGCACGTCGCAGTTCTTATCAAACCCAGCGGCAATCCCAACTGGGCTTTTCAATCTGTGATTTTCAATTTCAACTACCAGTTGGTCACCGGGATCAAAATATGTCCTGTTTTGCATAAACTTGTCTGTCATCTTGAGCAGACTTTCTTTTGCCTTCTCGTGCACTACTTCTGCCTGTGCAAGCTCGTCGGTTGCTTTGTATCTTGAATAAAGGTATCTGCGGTAAAGCCTGAAGAGATATGGATCTAAACTTGCCTTGAAGGTGTCCACAAGCCTCATTTATGGCCTGCCAGTCCTTTCAACTTCAACCTTCCTATTCGCAGCCAGTACTAGCTGTTGATGATGGCTAACTGTCAAAGGTCTGCCCGTCCATTATCAAAGTAATATCTGTCAGAGATTTCGTATCTCCTTGAGCGGTAATAGCCTTCCCTAATCTTGACCATCAACACATTCTCCTTTGGAATTATCATCGTGCTCTTTTTTTGCTAAAAGTAAACGGATAGCCCTTGTTCTCTTTCGCTTCATTATTTTGAACTCTACTGTGGCCGAAGGTTATGTCACTATTTATGTGCATATCCGCTTAGGCAGCTGCTATTCGGGTCTTTGGCATGGTGACCCTCTGGTAGTCATCCTCTAATCTGACGATGTCGTTTTCGTCAAACCTGCCATATGCAATTTCAAGTATTATGCAATCGCTCTCAAGCGCAAGTACTCTATGTTTTGCTTGCCTTGGGATCGTGATCGTCTCTCCTTCTTTGAGGACAATTGTCTTTTTATCAATCTCGACCACAGCAGTGCCCTTGATGACCTTCCAGAATTCAGACCGCTTCTTGTGGTACTGCAGACTGAGCCTGGAATTTGCGTTGACATAAATCAATTTGACGGTGCAGGACTTGTTTTCATGGAATTTCTCAAATCTGCCCCACGGTCTGATTTCAGAATAAATCTTCATGTAAGAAAAAGGAGGAAAATTGATTTAACTATTTCCCTTCACTATAAATACTGTATAAGCTATGAAAAATAGCTGTGGCCAGGTCAGACGATTGCCTCAAAAATGATCATGGATTGTGCAGTGGAATCATTAAAGAAACGGTCAACTCATACAATATGACCAAGATGTGTGCATGCCCCTGCCATGACAGTATGTATCATCTCATCAGAAACACTATTGCAGTCGTGAACCAGAACCAGAGGAACAATCCCTACCAGTTCACGCATGACAATGACAATACCTAGACCACGAGATCAACTTTTTCTATCTTGAAATTCACGTAGAACAGTTCTGACATTATACAAGTTAGTCATAGATCGAATATCAAAAAATAAGAAGAATTTCAAAGATATCTCAATAGACTAGATTAACCTTTACTATCTATTGACTCAACAAATTTTTCATAAAAAGTTAAATTGAGTTAGCGAATAGTCTGAATGACTTTGAACCAAAAGGCTACTGTAGAGGTTGCAGCTGCACAGTCAAAGCCGGCAGTCCCGAAAGGAAAGGTGAGGTATGACAAAAAAGCCGAGTCAGAGTTCTTTGTCGACAATTCGGCTTTGGCAGGCTTTACCACGGAGCGTATTTTATACATGGCTGTAAGGGAACTTATCGAAAACTCACTTGACTCGTGCGAGACAGGCCATATCCTACCCAAGATATCGCTGTCGCTCAAGCTACTTGACGTGTCAAATGACCTCTGGATGATTACATGCCAGGACAACGGTATTGGGATACCGTCGGACAAGGTACCCATTGCAGTATGCTCATTCCTGACATCGGGCAAGTACGTTGAAAAGCAACAGCGCGGCCTGTTCGGCGTGGGCCTCAAAATGATAGCTGCGTTTTCCACCAAAGATACTATCCATCCGCTCAAGGTGTGGTCAAAATCGTTTGAAGAAGGTTTGGAATATTATTTCGCACTTAGGACAGATATCAGTACAAATAAGCCAATAGTCCTTGCAAAAAAAGTAATCAAGGGCGAGGAGAGCAAGATAGAGGAAGACTCCGGCTTTAAGGTCGAAGCAGTGCTCCATGCAAAACTTTCTCCAATTACAAGGAATAACATGAAGAATAAGATTAACGAATACATTAGCCAAACAAGCATTGTTAACCCTTATGCGATTTTTGAATATGAAACTGACGAGGGCAAAGTCAGGTTTGAAAGAAGGACGGAAGTCATGCCGCAGCCCGCCAAAGAAGTTCTCCCTCACCCAGCAGACATGGATCTACAGACGCTCAAGAAGGCGATAATGAATTTTATGAATCAAAAGACCACCCTTCAGGGAATCTTATCGACTTCATTTCAAAAGATGTCAAGCGAAAAGGCAAAAGAGATTATTGCTAAAGCAGGAGTGGAAAACAAGCCGGCCGACAAGTACACTGAAAACGAGCTAATAGAAATTGTTAAGGTGTGTAAGTACATTAACTTCCAGCAGGCAAACACGGATCACCTGAGCCCGATTGGTGAACAGATCTTAACTACTGGAATGACCTCTGAATATACAATCATCACCACCAAGGAGACCGTCTCCAAAGAAGCATCTATCCCTGAAATCCAGCGTCCTCAGATCACAGTCAAGATATTGAAGCCAGCACTCGCAGCCTATTCATCCCGCACGTGTGTCATCAACAACAGACCCACCATTGTCGAGTGTGGAATAGCATATGGAGGTGACATTCCCTCGTTCAAGCTCTATAGATTTGCAAACAAGATTCCTCTCCTGTACGATGAAGGATCAGACGTAGCAAGGGAAGTAGTCTCTGAAGTTGAGATAAATAAAATGGGGATCACCAAGAAAGAAGCAAAGGCACAATTTGCAAATGGTGAGAGCAAATCGGATAGAGCCGTAGAACTTTTGCCAATCCACACCTTTTTCCACATTTGCTCTACCAAGATCCCGTACAAGACTGCTGGCAAGGAAAGCATCGCCTCAGAAGGCGAGCTGAAAAAACACATGAAGTATTGTCTGTCTGAGCTCTATCGCAAGGTAAGCGCGCAGATAAGAAAAGAGTTACGCATGAAAGAGGCCCAGGGCAGGCTTAACCTCTACAAGTATTACATTCCTTTGGTTGTAAGCGCTATTTCTGAGTCGATCAGACTCGACGCTGCCAAACTGGAGCAGGCATTTGCAGTGCTTGCAGAAAAACATGTCAAGGGTGAGATCACTGGCGGGCCTGTGGAGAAAAAAGAGGATAGGATAACTGGTGAGCGCCTTGAAGAAGAATCAGAAGAAGCATTAGAGGTCAACGGCGAAGTAGTCAAGCCAGATAAGGAGCAGATCGCAATCACTGCCGCAAGGAGAAAGGGCAAGCTGACAAAGCCGAGGATCAAGGAGGAAAAGATACCGGAAACTCTGCGGAAAGACAAGAAGCAGGATCAAGCGCAGATGACACTTGATAAGGTAGCTGAGGATCCTAAGCCAAAGGGCAGGAAGAGCAAGTAAATGCCAGTCGACAAGCGTCACCTAGAAGTCATCAAAAAGATTAGACTGATAATGAAGGATGTTAGCACTGACCTTATGGTACAAAAGACCATGCCTGTGCTAAATGTCCCCAAGGTAGGCTATGACAATACAGTTTGGTCTGGCGAAGAAAGGATGTTAACGATTGGCGACAAGATGGTCAGCATAAGCCCTGACAGCACTAAGAAAATACCGACGTTTGCCCAATATCTGGTGATGGCTAATGCCGTGCGTAAGCTGCTGAACGAGGAAATGGAGAGTACGATACGTGGAATGTACTACGCCACACTGAGCACCGTGGGCGACGAGAAGAATAAGCAAAAGTTCTGGAACAGCCAAGACGACTCGGATGACGCAATCAAGGCAATTGAGCTCTTGACAGGCGTTCCAAGAGAAGAGTTCTCTGTAACCTCAAAGCCAAAGGGGATGATATCGGGCCCGATTACGCTCAGAGTTGGAGGCGATATCATTAATTGCAACCTTGGTAGTAGAGCTACCTCTCAGGTGATACCGACCAACATACGCGACGTTGAAATAGTAGACGTCAAGGCCGACTTTGTAATGGTAGTGGAAAAAGATACTGTGCTAAATAATATCCGCAAATCTGGCTTTATCCAGAAGCACAATGCAATCCTGATGACCGGCTCAGGCGAACCTGATAGGGCAACCAGAATGATGGTTAAGGCACTCAACGAAGAGTGGAAAAAGCCGGTGGTGGTTTTTGCAGATGCCGACCCGTGGGGCCTTGGCATCGCGCTACGATACAAGATCGGCAGTGAATCGCTCAGCTACGACAGTCACAGGCTCGTCACGCCTGACGCCAAGATACTTGGCATGTTGTTCTCCGACATTTACGACTACAACATACCCGAGGTTGCAAGGCTTGCCGCATCAGAAGAAGATCTCAACAGGGCAAACGATATGAAGAAAAAACCTTGGTTCCAAGATAAAAAGTGGCAGAAAGAGCTTGACATATTCCTGAAGAACAAGGAAAAGTGCGAGCTTGATGCATTCTTCAAACACGGCTTCAAATACCTCTCAGAGACCTATCTGCCACAAAAGCTGCGCGAAGCAGGCGTAATTTAGTATTATAATAAATATCATGATATTTGTAATATGCTGCTATTACAAGTATTGCTGTGATAATTTATGAAATACTTGCTGACACCTTCTTTCTTTGTGCGTCCTGCTACTACTACTACAGCAAGAATGCATGTATGCGGTGTTGTGGTGGCTTGGCGAGGTAATGTTATGATTCTCAACGCTGCACTATTCTTCAACTATCTATGATGACTGCCGCTGCTGCTACAATACTGGATCCGTACGGGACTATCATGCCTTATCCCCCAAAAAGCCCGCTGAAGCTTTGCTACAAAATAGGAAAGAGAAACATCACCACCCATCCCTTTCATACTGCAATTCTGAAAGAAAAGCTGGAAAGATTTCTTCTTATTATCACAGGAAAAAGTGCAGTGCAGCAGGCACTTACTTCACGATACATTAAGAGCCAGAAGTTCTTGCTGCATTTTGTTCACTCTGTTATCCGTTCTACTGGCTCTCCAGTGGGCAGCGGAGCATTCCTGTCTACTTTGTACTTGAACACATCGTTGTAATCCATTCCAAGAATAACATTTCTGCCAACGGCAATAATTTTTGACTTTGGAACGTCAAAGCGCCAGTTGTAGTGTCCCCATACAACTATCTTGTCACCAGCTTCAGTCATGACATGCCCTATGTGCTCTTCATCTTGTGTTCTGACACCTTTGTTAAAGAGCGACGCTGGATATTTTCCTTCATATGTTGCCAAGTCTGCAGGCTCCGGCAAATCTACAGTATGTACATGCTCTTTATCGACAGGTAGCGGCTCCTCTCTGCTAACTTTGTAGTTCTTTACAATTTCATAGAATGGTAAGTCAATTAGAACATTGGCTGCGGCAAATCTAATCTTGTCTTTTGGAATATCATATCTATCATCGCCTTCGCCAAAGACTACAATCTTGTCTGATGTTTCCCTTACAACATGTCCAACATGAGGGGAATCCAAAGATTTGACACCCTTATTGAAGAACTTGCCTGATACCATGATATCTACAGGTTGAATTCGTTTTATTAAAAAGGATAATATGCAATGTTATTATAGCTTTTTCTATTCAATGATCTTGATCAATATCTCTTCGTTAAAATTGATAAAAATTGTTATTTGCTTTTCCAATCCACAAATAATAAAAGTGATTGAACTGCACAACAAAAGGTGTGCCAACAGTGCATATGCTAGTAACAAACTACCATTCTCGTTTCGAGTGCTCTGCTCATATATTCTCTAGTTAAGGTCAAGTGTAGCTATAGCATGCAAGCCAGCTTGCATGCATTCATTCTATAGCCGCGCAGCATTTGAAGAAGAAGTAGTGCAATTGAGTGTGTATCTGTTTTTTTACATAAAATTCTTTAACAACTCTCAAAACTTAATCTGTGGATTGTCTCTGTCACTTGTTTTTACTGACAACACAACCATTAGAATAGATATCTGCCCAAACAAGAGGACAAAGAGGTTGAGGCTAATATCTGGAATAAATGGCGTGCGGGCAATGGTACCACTGAACTACAATGCTGAAGAGCTTGAGAGCTTTGTTGGTTCAAAGCGCGACTGGATACTCAAGACCTCTCAATATTATGACAAACTAAAAGAGCGCTGCGGAGGGATTGAGCCATATACCATCTATTTTCTCGGCAGCAGGTATCGATTCCATGTAGTAAAGGACAGGCAGACTTCAACAGTGATCTCTGACACCATTAAACTGATAACGTTTCATGTTACTGATATGCGCAGATATAAACAGCATATGCACGAATGGTACAAGCAGCAGACTGCCAGAATAATTGCAGACCGCCTTCCAATGCTTGCAAGTAGGTTTAACATCAAGTACAACAAAGTATCGATAAAGAATCAAAAGTCGAGGTGGGCCAGCTGCTCAAAAAAGGGGAACCTGCACTTCAACCTTCTGCTAGTAGCAGCCCCCATCAATGTCATTGATTATGTTATGATCCACGAACTTATGCACTTAATAGAGTTTGATCACTCACGCCAATTCTGGCAACTAGTAAAGGAAGCTGATCCTGATTACAAGAAGCACAGAGAGTGGCTTACCAATTACGGATCAGTGATAAAAGTAGTGTAAAAGATAGCGCAGGTTAGGCACGCTCTGTGCTTTTTTCCGTACTTCTCTGCTCTGGGTCAATATCTGTTTCTACCGTCACTGTATCGGTTTCTTCTTCTTTGCGCTGAGTCTGCGGCTCAACGCTTCTGTAACGCGGGGCTTCTGTTGCCATGGTTCGAAGCTCCTCAAGTGGAGGCTCAGTCTCCCTCTCAAACTTGGATCTGACAAGGCCGCTGGGCGCATCTATCCATAGCTGGCTTCC
>Ga0075429_100004678_pt1 | contig 11783 bp, 8 predicted proteins | sample RhiMetdeltSRZDD3_FD_75295 | JGI IMG/M metagenome (GOLD analysis project Ga0075429, IMG submission 75295) | Populus rhizosphere microbial communities from Tennessee, USA - Rhizosphere MetaG P. deltoides SRZDD3 | ecosystem: Host-associated > Plants > Roots > Rhizosphere > Soil | place: USA...
GAACCGGCGCTTGCGCACGCGCGGCGCGGACGACTCGGTCCAGCGGCGGAACACCTCGTCCTCGAACGAGCCCTGCATCTGCCAGGCGCCGAGGATCTCCTCCATCTCGCCGACGACCAGCTCGAACATGCGGATCTTCCGGTCGAGGATCTCCAGCACGTAGGCCTCGACTGTGCCCCGCGAGACCAGGTTCACGACGCGCACCGGATGCTCCTGGCCGAGGCGGTGCACACGCCCGATCCGCTGTTCGACGCGCATGGGGTTCCACGGCAGGTCGTAGTTGATGACCACGCGCGCGAACTGGAGGTTGCGCCCCTCCCCGCCCGCTTCGGTGCTCACCAGCACCTGCTGGTGCTGGCGGAAGTGATCGAGCGCGTCTTCCTTCTGCTGCCAGCCCATCTCGCCGTGGAACACCGACGTCAGGATGCCGTCGGCCTCGAGGGCGTCGACGATCGTGTCCTGCGTGGCGCGGAACTGCGTGAAGATGATGGCCTTCTCGCCCTTGAGCGACGCCACCACGCGCATCAGCGCGCGCACCTTGGTCGCGTCGTTCGCCGTGGCCTTCGCACGCTCGGCGAAGCCGCGCACGCGCTTGGGGTCCAGTCCGTCGGGGTGCGAGCCCAGCTTCTCGAGCGTGCTCACGGCCGCCGCCCACGACGAGCCCATCTCCTTCTGCAGCACCATGAGCGTGAAGTAGTGCGGCCGGCCCGGGTGCGCATGGTCGGCGTGCACCGACTGGGCGACGAACTCGCTCACCTGCTTGTAGAGCAGCCGCTCGCCGGGACTCTGCGGCACCCACACGGTCTCGACCTTGCGCGGGGCGAACGTGAGCTGCGTGTCGTTACGCCGCGTGCGGATCATGACGCTCTTCAGGAGCCGCCGCAGCCGCGGCGTGTTGCGCGGCGTGCGCTTGTCGTGGCCGGAGAGGAAGTCCCGGCGGAACTGCGAGAACGTGCCCACGGTCCCCGGACGCACCAGCGTGACCAGGTTGTAGAGCTCGCGCAGGTCGTTCTGCACCGGCGTGGCGGTGAGCAGGAGCAGGTAGCGCGGGTTGAGGTCGTTCAGGAACTTCCAACCGAGCGTGAGGTGATTGCGCAGCCGGTGGGCCTCGTCGCACACCACCATGTCGTAGTCGGCACCGCGCACGCGCTTGCGATGCCGCTCGTGGCGCGCGGTCTCGAGCGACGAGATCACGAACGGGTGCCGTCCCCACTGGCCTGCGGGCCCGCGCGAGACCACGAAGTCGAGCTCGAACTTCTCCCACAGCTCGGCGCGCCACTGCTCGCACAGCGACGCCGGCACCAGCACGAGTGCGGTGCGCACGGCGCCGCGCAGGATGTATTCCTTCAGGACGATGCCGGCCTCGATGGTCTTGCCGAGGCCCACCTCGTCGGCGAGGATGCCGCGCCCGCCGAAGTCACGCAGCACCTTGAGGCACGCCGCCTCCTGGTGCGGGAAGCGCTCCACTCCGCGCAGCGAATCGAGCGACAACAGCCGGTCCGCACTCGCCCAGCCCGCCCACGCCTCGGCATCGGCTCGCAGGTCGAAGTGCGACTGCGATTGCGGGGCATTGTCCAGCCACGCCTGCAACAGCTCGTCGCCCTGAGCGTGCCAGTGGCGCCGCGGCGGCGGCGTGGGCCGGCCGACGTGCGCGGGTTCGGCGTCCTCGTCGTCCTCGAGCGCCTCGTCGGCGTCCTCGCGCGGCGCGGCGGGCAGGTGCGGGGCGGCGCCGTCCACGATCTCCCAGTCGCGCGCGGCCGAGAGCCGGCGCAGCTGGCCGTCGAACACCACCTCGAGCATCTCGCGCCCGCGGTCGGTGTGCACTTCCACGATGAGCCCGTCCCCGAACAGCGGGTGGTGCAGGCGCTGGCCCACCTGGTAGCGAGGCTCGGTCACGTCCACAGTTCGAACTCCTGCCCCTTCTCGGGGATGTGCACGGCGGCACCCGTGCGCTCCTTCAGCAGCGCGCCCAGCGTCTGGGCGGGACCCAGCTCGCCGTGGACGAGGAAGATCGTGCGCGGCACCGGTGACAGCCGGCTCACCCAGCTCACCAGCTCGGCCTGGTCGGCGTGCGCGCTGAAACCGTCGAGCGAGGTGATCTCGGCGCGGACGCGCACGGGCTCGCCGAATACGTTCACCGTCTCGGCCCCGTCCTTGAGCCGACGGCCCAGCGTGCCCTCGCCCTGGAAGCCCACGAACAGCACGGTGTTCCGCGAGTCTCCCAGCGCATATTGCAGGTGATGCAGCACGCGGCCACCCTCGCACATGCCCGAGGCCGAGATTATGATGCAGGGCGAGCGCAGCTCGTTGAGCGCGCGCGATTCCTCGACGCTGGTCACGTAGCGCAGCCGCGAGAAGCCGAACGGCGCGCCATCCTGCTCGCGGAACAGCTTCTCGGTCTGCGGGTCGAAGCACTCCGGGTGCCGGCGGAACACGCCGGTGGCCTCGCGCGCCATCGGACTGTCCACGTACATCGGGACTTCGGGCAGCAGGCCCTTCCCGAACAGCTCGTGCAGCACCGCCACCAGTTCCTGCGTGCGCCCCACCGCGAACGCCGGCACGACCAGGCGCCCGCCGCGCTCGACCGTGCGCTTCACCACCGCGATCAAGTCGCGCTCGGTGCTGTCGTTGTCGGCGTGCAGCCGGTCGCCGTACGTGCTCTCGAGCACCAGCGCATCCGGCCCCGGCGGCAGTTCCGGGTCGCGCAGGATCGGCCGATCGGGCCGCCCCAGGTCGCCGCCCATCAGCAGCCGGAAGCTGCGGCCGTTCTGCGTGAACTCGAGCGAGGTCGTGGCCGAGCCGAGGATGTGCCCGGCATCGTGGTACGTCGCCTTCACCCCGGGGAACGGCTCGAACGGTTTCTCGTAGCCGTGCGGATCGAAGCGCTCCAGCACCGTGTTCACGTCGTTCATCGTGTAGAGCGGCACGCGTGGCGGCCGCCCCTTGCGGTGGCGGTTCACGTGGTCCACATCGCGCTCCATGAGGAACGCGCTGTCGGGGAGCATGACGCGCGACAGCGAGATCGTGGGCGCGGTGGCGTGGATGGGCCCGCGAAAACCCTGCGCCACGAGCGTGGGCAGGTTCCCGGTGTGGTCCAGGTGCGCGTGCGAGACGATGACGGCGTCCAGCTCGGCGGGCGCGAACTGGAACGTCCGGTTCACGGCCTCGGCCTCGTCGCGATGGCCCTGGTACAGGCCGCAGTCGAACAGCCAGCGGTGCCGCCCCCAGGTCAGCAGGTGTCGTGAGCCCGTGACCGTGCGGGCCGCGCCCTGGAACGCGATGCGAAGCGGGGTGCTCATCCGCTAGTACGCCGCATAGAAGATGATCCCACCCTGGATCTGGAAGTCGTTGTTGAGCTTCTGGTCATGCAGGATGCCCATGTACGTGAGGCCCAGGTCCCACGCCATGCTGCGGTAGAAGAACCGCTCGATGCCGGCACCCAGGCTCACGTAGACGCCGTCGCCCGCGATCGGGTACTGGGTCTCGCCGCTCGAGAGGTGCGACGACAGCTGCGTGAGTCCCACGCCCGCCGAGATGAACTTGACGGTGCGATCGCGGGTGTCGAACAGCTGGTAAAACTCGAAGCCCGCGGTGTTGAGCTGCAGCCACTCGCGCAGGACCTCCGGGGTCCCGGCGACGACCTCGATGGAGTCGAACGCACCGCCGCGCCCGGAGGGATCGCGCGCGCCCAGCTTCTGCATCCCGAACGTGAGCCCGATCGCGCGCTCGAAGCGCATGCGGTAGCGCACCTTCACCGTCAGCCCGCCGCCCGAACCGAACTCCTCGCCGAGCCCGCCGCTCGAGAGCATCGTGCCGAACTGCCCCTGGATCCCGAGCCCGACCTGGCCCGAGCGGGGTAGCACGAGGCTGCTCGCGGCGGCCGCCGGTGAGGCGGCCGCGACGAGTGCGACCAGTGCAGCGAGAAGTACGGCGCGCATCCTGCGATCCATGTGTGTCCTCCACGACCCCGGTCGTGTGAGTGAGGGCGCTTCAGGCCCTCGGGTGGAACTGCCGGTGAACCTCGCGCAGATAGCTCCGGTCGAGGTGCGTGTAGATGGCGGTGGTGGTGATGCTGGCGTGGCCGAGCAGCTCCTGCACCACGCGCAGGTCGGCCCCGCCTTCCAGCAGGTGCGTCGCGAACGAATGCCGCAGGGCATGCGGGTGGACGCGTGCGGTGATCCCCGCCCCCCGGGCATGCCCTCCCAGGATCTTCCACCATCCCATGCGCGAGAGCCGTCCGCCACGTGCATTCACGAACACGGCGTCGTGGCGGGCGTGCTCGGCCAGTTGCGGCCGGCCGCGTTCGAGCCAGGCGCGCAACGCGGCCAGGGCCGCGCGACCGAACGGCACCACGCGCTGCTTGTCGCCCTTGCCCGTGACTTGCAGCGCCTTGCCGCCCAGGTCCACCTGGCTGCGGAGCAATCCGGTGAGCTCGGAGACGCGCAGGCCGCTGCCATAGGCGAGTTCCAGCATGGCGCGGTCGCGCAGTGCCAGCGGCTCCTCCCCCTGCGGGTGCGCGATGAGTGCTTCCACGTCGTCTCGCGTGAGCGCGTGCGGCAGCTTCCGTTCGCGACGCGGTGCGGGCAGCAGCGCGACGGGGTCGTCGGCGCGATGCCCGGTGCGGGCGAGGAAGCCATGGAACCCGCGCAGCGTGCTGCGGCGGCGCGACACGGTCGCCGACGCCAGCCCGCGCCGCTGGAGCGAGGCGAAGTAGCCGTCCACGAACGTGAGCGTGGCCTCTTCCCACGAGGCGAGCTGGTGGCGCACGGCGAACGCGCGGTAGTCCGCCAGGTCGCGTCCGTAAGCGTCCAACGTGCGCTCCGACAGCCGGCGGGCGCGACGCAGCTCGTCGAGCCAGGCATCCGCGGGCGCGACCAATGCGCGCGCCGCGGCGGCCCGGGCCGGCCGCGCGGCCTCCGGCGGCGTCGGTGCCTTGGTGGCCGCCATCAGGCCGCACCTTCCCGTCTCGCCAGCCCCTCGGCGACGCGGCGCGCCAGCGCCAGCGGCACGTGCGCCTGCTCCGCGATCCGCTCGGGTGCGACCTCGCGCAGCGCGTCTACCGAGCCGAACGCCTTGAGCAGCGCCGCCCGGCGCGCCGGACCCACGCCCGGGATGCGATCCAGCGCACTGCCGATGCGCGCGCGCGAGCGCAGCTTGCGGTGGTAGTCGAGCCCGAACCGGTGCGCCTCGTCGCGCAGCCGCTGCAGAGCACGCAGCGCCTCGGAGCGGCGCGTGAGCTTGAGGTCGGGCAGCCCCTCGCGCACGACCAGCTCCTCGCGCTTGGCGAGCCCGATCAGCGACACCGGCCGCGTCGCCACGCGCGACAGCGCCTCGCGTGCCGCGCCCACCTGCCCCGCACCGCCGTCGATCACCACCAGGTCGGGCAGCGGCAACTCGCCCGACTCCACGTGCGCCCAGTAGCGTTCCACCGCCTCGCCGATCATGGCGAAGTCATCCGGGCCCGGACGGCGCATGCGCATGCGCCGGTAGAGCGACTTGCGCGCACGGCCGTCCTCGGACGCCACCACCGCGGCCACCGCCTGGTCGCCGCCGAAGTTGGAGATGTCGAAGCACACCATGCGATGCGGCGGCGCGGGCAGTCCCAGTTCCCTCTGCAGCCCCTGCACCGCCTCGGAATGGCGCGCACGCCGGCCGGCCGAACGCGCCACCAGCTGCTCGAGCGCGGCGGCGGCGTTCTTCTCGGCGATCGCCACCAGCCGCCGCGCCCGGCCCCGCGCCGGCGCCGACAGCTCCACCGCTCGGCCCGCGCGCGCCGCGAGCGCGCCGGCGAGCACCGCGCGCGATTCCGGCAGCGAGGCCACCAGCACGCGCCGCGGCAGGTCATCGCGCGTGAGCGCGTACTGCGTCACCCAGGTCTCGAGCAGGCCGGCGTCCTCGAGCCCGCTGGCGCGCTCGACGATGCGCGTCTCCTTGCCGATCACTCGCCCTTCCCGCACGAACAGCGTGGCGATCGCGGCATGCGAGCCGTGCCGGGCGAAACCCAGCACGTCGGTGTCGCGCGGGTCGGCGGTCACCACCGCCTGCGGCACACGCGCGCGCTCGAGCAGCTGGATCTGGTCGCGTCGCTGGGCGGCCTGTTCGAACCGGCGCGAGTCGGCGGCGGTGGTCATCTCGGCCTTGAGCCGCGCCAACAGCTCCTCATTGCGCCCGGCGAGCAACAACAGCAGCCCGTCCACCAGGGATCGGTATTCGGCGGGGTCCACGCGTGCGCGCGAGTAGCACGGGCCCGCGCAGCGGCGGATGTGGTAGTAGAGGCACGGCCGGTCCTGGCGGCGGTGGTCCTCGAAGTTGCGGCACGTGCGCAGCGGGAAGATACGGCGCAGGTCGCGCAGCGTGCGGCGCAGCGCCTTCACGTCGGTGAACGGCCCCAGGTAGCGCGCGCCGTCGTCGGCCACGCGTCGCGTCACCGACAGCCGCGGCCAGTCTTCCTGTACGGATAGCTTCACGAACGGGAAGCTCTTGTCGTCCTTGAGCAGCACGTTGTAATAGGGCCGGTGCTGGCGGATGAGCGTGGACTCGAGGAGCAGGGCCTCGACCTCGGAGCCGGTCAGGATGGTGTCCAGGTCGGCGGCGCGCTCGCGCATCTCGTCCAGGTGAGGGCGATTGGGGTCGTGGGTCAGGTAGCTCCGGACGCGGGAGGCCAGGTTCAGGGCCTTCCCGACGTAGAGCACCTCCCCCCGGGCGTCCTTGAACAGGTAGACCCCGGGCTGGGCGGGCAGATCGGCGATTTTTTCGCGCCAGCCGCTCATGGACCCTCCACGCATACTCTCGGGGATACCCGAGGAAAACAGACTACCCCCGGTCTACGCCAAGCTCAACGCGCGAATTCCCCGCGGAACTTGACGTTCGAGGGCTGCCCGCATACCCTCCTGCGGCTCAGCAACGCAGCCATTCCCCCTTTTCGGAGGCATTCCATGCCGCATCACAAGTCCGCGGCCAAGCGCGTCGGCACCAACGAGCTGGCCCGGCAGCGGAACGTGGCCGCCACGACCCGCATGCGCTCGGCCATCAAGTCGGTTCGCGGTGCGAAGTCGCGCGCCGCGGGCGAATCCGCCCTCAAGAGCACCGTCGCGCTGCTCGATCGCACCGCCTCGAAGGGCGTGATCAAGCGCGAGACCGCGAGCCGCCAGAAGTCGCGCCTCGCGAAGTTCGTGCAGACCCTTCCGGCCTGACGACACGGAGTCCTCGTGCGTTCCCGCCTCGCCGCCCTGATGCTCGCGGCGATGGCCTGCGGGACCCCGGCCTGGGCCGCCGGCGCTGATGCGCCGGCGGCTCCTCCATTCGAGGTCGTGCCCAAGCGCCCGGACGAAGGGCACTCGCACAAGCTGGCCCTGGGTTTCGCCATCACCGGCGTCGCGCTGGTGGCCGCCTCGTTCCCGCTGGCCGCCGAAGGCGACCGCCGCTACGACGCCTACCTCGTCGAGACCGACGTGTCGCAGATCGAGAACCGCTTCCAGGCCACGCTCAAGATGGACAACTACGCGAAGGCCTCGCTGCTGGTCGGCGAGCTGCTGTTGGCGACCGCGGTCTGGATGCGGTTCGTGCACCACCCGAACGCGTCGCGCACGTCCAGCCTCGACACGCCCGAGCGGCTCACCCTGGACGTGAGGCCGGACCGTTGCGCACTCGCGCTTCGCTTCTAGCGCTCGCCGGCGCGCTGGCGCTGCTGTGCTCGTGCAGCCAGCGTGAACGCTCGAACCCGCTCGATCCGCAGAACCCGAACTCGAACGGCGCCCCGACCGGGTTCAATGCCGTCGCCGGGTTCCTCGTGGTGCGGCTGAACTGGGACCCGGAGCCCGACCTGGCCATCGACGGGTTCATGCTGTACCGGCGCGTGGCCGGGGATTCGCTCTACCGGCCGCACGCGGGCCCGTTGCCCAAACGCTCGGGCACGTACCTCGACACGGGTGTGCCGAACGGATCCGAGACGCGCTACCGGCTCTACTTCATCACCGCCGGCGAACTCTCCGCGGTGGCCGCCGAGGATGTGGCGACGCCGGGCCCGGTGCGCGGCTGGGCGGTGGACGCCGACGGCCGGCTGATCCAGATCGCCCCCGACGGACGAGACATCGCACGCGTGATCTCGGGATTCGGAACCCCTGCGAGCCTCGCGGTCACGCCCAACTACGGCACGATCTGGGTCTCGAACGGCCTGGACGGGGTGGTGTGGATGTTCGATCCCTCGACCGCGAACGCACAGGCCATCCGCGGGCTCGGGACCCCGTTCACGATCGCGCTCGACGCCGTGGACGAGAGCGCATGGGTCTGCGACGTGGCCGGCCTGGTGCGGCACTTCGACCCGTCGGGGCTGCCGGGCACGCCCTCGTCGCTGCTGAACCTGCTCGAACCCTCCGGCATCGCGACCAGCCCCGTGGACGGCAGTCTGTGGGTGACCGAGCGCTCGGGCCAGCGCCTGCGGCACTACTCGAGCGCTGGCGTGCCGCTGGGCGCACGCCCGATCCCGCTTCCGAGCCGGGTCGCCGTGGACTCGGCGAGCGGCGACGTGTGGGTGACGTCGTTGAGCACCGGCTGGGTGTGGCACTTCTCCCCCGCCATGCAGGTCGAGGACTCGGTGCGGCTCTCGGGACCCATCGGCATCGCCGTGGACCCGCGACGCGGCACGGTGTGGGTGGCCGACGCCGTGGCGAACCAGCTCGTGGCGCTGAACACCTCGAACGGTGCGGTGCGCAGCCGATTCGCGGCCCCCGGCGAGCCGCGCGACGTGAGCGTGGACCTGGCGCGCGGCGAACCGTGGGTGGCGGCCCGAGTCGCGGGCTCGGTCTACCGCTTCTCCGCCTCGGGCGTGCGGCTCTCGCAGGTGAGCGGGCTCGGCGACGTGTACGAGTTGAAGCTGGACCCGGGAACGCCCTGAGCCCGGCGGGAGCGGCGAGATGCGACGGGACTCCACTGCATCGCAACGGCGCCGCGCACTCGAGCGGGGGAGCACGCCGCCAGTCGTGAGGGGCCCCGCGCAAGCGCTGGTCGTCACCGCCGTCTGCTGCATGATCGCAGTCCTGCTTCGGGTGTTGCACCTCGGGCATGGCCTTCCCGATCTGACCGAGGAGGCGTTCCCCTTCCGCCATGCCCTGCGGCTCTGGGGCGCTACGGGTGAGCGCATCGACCTCAACCCGCACTGGTTCGCCTACCCCTCGCTAACCGTCTACCTGCAGTTCCTGGTTCAAGAACTGGTGTTCCGCGCTGGTCAGTTCGCGACGCCGGCGGACTTCCTGCTGACGCTCGCGCGCGATCCATCGCCGGCCGTGATCGCGGGCCGATGGGTGGCGGTGCTCGCGGATGTGCTCACCATCGTGTCGGTCGGGCGCATCTCGCGCCGGTTCGGGGAGCTGCCGGCGGCACTCGCCATGGCGCTGGTGGCGCTGTCCCCCACCCTGATACAGACATCGAGGCTCCTCAGCGCGGACAGCGTCATGTGCGCGTGCTCGGTCGCCGCGGTCGAGCGCATGCTCACTTACGAGGAGCGCGGCGGCGTAAGTCGCCTCCTCGTTGCGGCCTGCTTCGCCGGGCTCGCGATTGGCGCCAAGTACCCGGCGGCGGTACTGCTTGTCCCACTGGCCGTCGTCGCGTGGTCCCGAGAACGGCGCCCCGTCAGGTGCGCTCAGGCCCTCGCGCTGGCGGGACTGGTATTCCTCTGCACGACGCCGTACTTGCTCGTGAGTGGATCCGAGTTCGTCCGCGACCTCGTGTACATGAGCGACACCTCGACCCGAGGAGGTCTCGGCAGGATCCGTGGCAGCGGACTCCTGTACTATCTGGCGCTGCTCGCACACAACCTCGGTTGGCTGGGCGCCGCGCTGCTGGGGCTGTCGGCCGGCGACGCCGCGCATCGCCGGGCCGGCGGCATGACCGGCCTGCTGTGGCTCTGCTGGGCGGTCCTCCTCCTGCCCGTGGCCGGGATCCCCGTCGAAGCCGACCGGTACCTCGTCCCGACGCTCGCCATCAGCAGCTGTATCGTCGCCGCAGGGGCTTCGTTGGTTCTGCAACGCCTTCGGTCCCTCCGGCCGGGGCTGGCTGGTGCGAGCATGATCGCGATCGTGCTGCTGCAACCCGCGTTGGCCGGCGTGGTCTCGGCGATAGCTGGTGCGAGCACCACCCAGCGCGAGGCGAGGCTCTGGTGCGAGGCCCGTCTGGGCGACTCGGACCTCCTGCTGTCGGAGGCGTACGGGCCCTACCTGCTCTCGCACGGCCGGCGCGCGCAGGTGATCACGAGCCCGCTCTTCCAGGCCGCGGGCCAAGAAGCGAAGGCGTCGTATGCTTCCCAACGCGCATATCACGCCGTGTCGCTGCCACTGCTGATCGGAGGATACGCGTCCGTGCGCATGCCGACGCCGCAGGCCGAGGAGTGGGATGTGTACCCGCACGCGGTGGACTGGAACGCCGCGGTCTATGACCTGCGTTTGTTGAAGGGCGTCGACTACGTCGTCACGACGGGCGCCGTGCGAGGGCGCTTCGAGGCCGACCGCACGCGCTTCGCGGCGCAGGCGCGCTTCTATGCGCGGCTCGACAGTCTGGCGGAGGCTGTCGCCGTGTTCGACTCCAGCCCTCGCATCGAGGGACCCTCTGTCAGGGTGTACCGGATGACCGCACGTGCACGAGCGTCCATAGCCGAGGCAGGTTCGCTCGACCCGCTCTGGTGGGCGCGACCGGTGCCGGCGCGATTCAGGGCCGCTGCGGACAGCCTGCTGGCAGCGAAGCTGCCCCTATCAGAACGGGTCCCCGGTCTACCGCTCTGGGTGCACCCACTGAGGGAGTCGTACCGCCAGCGGTACGGTCCGTTCGCATTCGACCTCGCGCAGCATCTGGCGGCGCTCGGGCGAGCATCCGTCGCCGAGAACCTGTTGGTCTCGAGCCTGACCGTCGTGCCCGAGGACATCGAGTCGGCCATGCTCTATTCTGTCGTCGGGGGCTCGCTCGGCAGATGGGGCGACGTCGGGCGAGTGCTGGAGCGATCCTGTTTCATGCTCGCGAGGTACGGACCTGTCTCCGAGGACCTCCGTTTGAGGCGTGCCGAGGCGCTCGTGCGAGCCGGTGCTGGGGCCGAGGCGAAGCGGATCGCCGAGGAGCTCTCAGCGAGCTCCGATCCCTCGGTGGTTCGCGCTGCCTCCGAACTGCTCACGCAGATTGGCGCGGAGCGCTGACCGCTCGGTCCAGGGCGGGTTCGGTGCGCGCCGGCGGTGAGGCCGGCCCGGGCACTCTTCACCCGCGCGGACTCCTGCTCAGAACGAGAAGTCGATCGTGAAGTAGGTCGCGGGCACGGGCGACGTGAAGCGCTGCAGGTCGTCCGTTCGCCACACCCAGTTCCAGCGGAACTGCGGATAGAAGCCGCCGCCCAGGTAGACGGCGAACCCGCCGTCGGCGACGTGCGGGATGTCGGCATGGTCCCACGCCCACGCCGCGTCGGCGAACACCGCGCCGTGCAGCGTCGGCAGCATCCACGCCGCCGGCACCGCGAGCACCACGCCGCGCAGGAGCGGGAAGCGAGCCTCGACCTGCGCATTCACCACGCGCAAGCCGGAGATGACGCGACGGTCGTCGATGCGCAACCGCATCGGACCGCCCAGGTACGAGCGCTGGGCGTCGTTGCCGTAGCTCATGATGCCGTGCACACGCGACGCCAGCACCAGGCTCCGGAACGGCCGCCGGTGATGGCGGATCTCGCCGAGCAACGTGCCGTAGTCGGCGCGGCCGGTGGTGATGTCGCGTGTGAAGCCGGCGGTGAGGTTCAGCCGCGTGCCGCCCATGGG
>Ga0075429_100004680_pt1 | contig 11782 bp, 14 predicted proteins | sample RhiMetdeltSRZDD3_FD_75295 | JGI IMG/M metagenome (GOLD analysis project Ga0075429, IMG submission 75295) | Populus rhizosphere microbial communities from Tennessee, USA - Rhizosphere MetaG P. deltoides SRZDD3 | ecosystem: Host-associated > Plants > Roots > Rhizosphere > Soil | place: USA...
AGCAGGCTGATGCGCCGCACGACGTCCGTCACCTCGCCACCGGACAGCGTCAGCTCATGCTCGTAGGTCTCGGGCAGCAGCTGACGGTAATTCGGGAACTGCCCCTCGATCAGGCGCGAGGACAGCACGACGCCGCCGATCCCGAAGACGATCTGGTTCTGGCGCACCGCGACAGTGAGCTCCTCGCCGTCGAGCTGCTGCACAAGCCGCGCCAGCTCCTCCAGTGCCCGCGCCGGCACGTTCGCCTCGAACCCCTGCTCCAGCGGCTGCTCGAGCTGTGTCTCCTTCACGCTCAGGCGGTACGAGTCGGTCGCGACCATCCGCAGCTCACGGTCGGACGCCGAGACGAGAATGCCGGTCAGTACTGGGCGCGTCTCGTCGCGCGATGCGGATCTGGAGACCTTGAGGATCGTCGCGACGAACGCCTGCGCGGGAACGCGGACCGCGCCGTCTTCTTCCGGCTCCGGGAAGGGTGGGAAGTCCTCGCTCCGCAGCGTGCGGATGTGGAAGGTCGCGTTGCCGGCGACGAGCTCGACGTCCTGCTCGGCCGCGCGCAGTTCGAGTGCCACCGTCGGGCCGGACAGCGAGCGCACAACGTCCACCAGCAGCCGGGCCGGCAGCACGACGCCGCCCTCACGCTCGACCTGCGCTGGCAGCGGTACACGCAGTCCAACCTCCATGTCGGTCGCGCGCAGCTCGACGCCAGAGCCGTCAGCGAGGATCTGGACGCCGGACAGCGCCTGGATCGCGCCGCGTGTGGAGGCGACACGGCTGACGGTCTGGAGCTGAGCGAGCAGCTCTTCGCGCGCGGCGGACAGCTTCACGATGAGAACCTCAGCTGGAAGAGAGTCGTTGTCATAGGGGGCGTTGAGATGTGCACAAGCCCGGCAAAGCCCCGTGGTATAGCGGAGGATCTGCGCACAGGGCGTGTGGACACGAGCGTAGGAAGTCTTTCAGGCGGAGCGGTCGACATTGGGGCGCTGCAAGGCGACGGTGAGGCTGCGCACGAGCTCGTGCGCCTCAGCGTCTCTCGCAATCCGTTCGCTCGTGCGACGGCAGGCGTGCAGGACGGTCGTGTGGTTGCGACCGCCAAAGGCGCGACCAATCGCTGGCAGCGTCGCGTCGGTCAGCTCGCGTGAGAGGTACATCGCGACCTGGCGGGCCCACGCGACGCGCGCGCTGCGGTCAGCTGAGTTGAGCGTCTCCGGCGAGATGCCGAGGCGTTCACACGTGGCGGCCTGGATCTCCTCGACGGTGTTCACGCGACCGCCGGGCGTGCTCGCGCCATCCGGGTAGAGGCCGTCGAGCACATGGGTCACGAGCGCGCGGTCGATCGGCCGGCCGGTGAGCGAGTGGAACGCCACGACACGGATCAGCGCGCCTGCAGGGCGCGCACGTTCGTCGTCACGCGTTCGGCGATCGGCACAATCGCATCGGGGTCGTCGAGCGTGATCCCGTCGTACTGGACCCGCTTGCGCAGGATCGTCATACGCGTCGCCAGGTCCGGCGGGCGGAGGTCGGCGACGAGGCCGGACTCGAAGCGCTCGCGCAGGCGCTCGGCGAGGTCGTTCATGTCGCGCGGCATGCGGTCGCACGTGACCACCAGCTGGCTGCCGGTCTCATACAACGCGTTGAAGGTGTGGAAGAACTCCTCCTCGACCTTGACCTTGCGCTCAAGGAACTGGACGTCGTCAATCAGCAGGATGTCGGTGTCGCGGTAGCGGCGCTTGAACACCTCGATCGAGCTCGACTTGAGCGCGCCGACGAACTCGTCGGTGAAGGCCTCGAGCGTCGTGTAGCGGACGCTCAGCCCGTCGCCGTACTCGTGCACGTAGTTGGCGATCGCGTGCAGCAGGTGCGTCTTGCCGAGGCCGGGGGGGCCGTAGAGGAACAGCGGGTTGTAGGCCTGACCGGGAAGTTCGGCGACCGCGAGCGCGGCGGCGTGTGCGAGCCGGTTGCCGTCGCCGATCACGAACTGGTCGAACGTGTACTTCGGGTTGAAGACGTCGGCCGGCCGGCCGGCCGGCGTGGCCGCTGCGAAGGCGACGGCACCGGCTGGGGCACGCGTCGGCGGTGCGCCCGGCGTGGCCGACAGCGGCGCCTCGAGCGGCACGATCGTGACCGTGGTCGCTTCCCCGAGCACGGCCGCTGAGCACGTCTGCAGCACGCGCGCGAAGCGGTCAGCAACCCACGTGCGGATCTCCTCAGGGGCGCCGACGAGCAGCGCGTCGCCCTCGATCGCCCGTGCTCGCAGAGGCGCGAGCCAAAGGTGGTAGGTGGAGTCGGTCACCGCCCGCCGCAGCTCGGCTTGGATCTGGGACCAGGTGTGCTCGAGCGCTGACTGCACAGGGGTCGTCGACCGACTCCTCGTCGGATTGCGTGGCGGGAGATGGAGGGGCCCAGCGGCCCGGGGGGCGGCGAATATACCAACGCTGCTGGGCCGTGCTCCGCACCCTCCACGGCCTCGCTGTGCCTGACTACGCAAATCGCGAGAAAAAGGTCCAGCCCGGCCTGCGCGGGTTCCACGCACATCTGTTGAAGGACTGTGCACAAGCTGTGCAGAACCGCGGCACAAACGGCGCCGCGTATACTGGCCGTCCGCCGTCCGTGACGGGAATGCTAGGGGTGCCGGGAGCCGGCCATGTGGGCCGGCGGAGGCGGGCCCCCACGCAGGAGAAGCCATGAAACGCACCTACCAGCCGAAGAAGCGCAAGCGCGCACGCACGCACGGGTTCCGCGCTCGGATGCGGACGCGCGCGGGTCGTCTGACGCTCAAGCGTCGCCGCGACAAGGGCCGCAAGCGCCTCACCGTCTGATGAGCGGCCGTCCGGGCGTCGCTGCCCGGCGAGGCAGGCGCGGCCGGCTTTCCCGCAGCGCCGAGTTCGACCGGGTCTTTCGACAGGGACGCTCGCACGGAAACCGCGTCCTGGTCCTCTACGGCTTCCCGCGCGCGGATGCAGCTCCGGGTGCTGCCGACGAGCCCCGCCTCGGCCTCTCCGTATCGCGCAGAGTTGGCGGCGCCGTCGAGCGCAACCACGTCAAGCGCCTGCTGCGCGAGGCGTTCGAGCTGGAAGCGGAGCGGCTGCCAGCGGGCCACGACGTGGTGATCGTTGCGCGGCCCGAGGCCCGGCTCGTCGCAGAGCGCGACGGCCTCGACGGAATCCGCACCGCGCTCGCCGGGCTGATCGACCAATTGCGTGCGCGCGTGGAGGGAGAGCGCGCGAGATGAGCGCGGTGCGCGCCGTCGTCATCACCCCGATTCGCGCCTACCAGCGCGTCATCTCGCCGCTGCTGCCGCCGCGCTGCAAGTACGCGCCGAGTTGCTCCCACTACGCCGCGCAGGCGATTCAGGAGTACGGCATACTGCGCGGGCTGGTCCTCGCGGGATGGCGGCTGCTGCGCTGCAATCCGTGGAGCCACGGGGGCTACGACCCTGTCCACGAGCAGCGGCTCTTCCGTCCGCGCCGATCGACCGCGCCGAGCGCCTAGAGCCCCGAGCGACCCCCAGCTCATGTTGATCCCCTTCGCCAACCCCCTTCAGCCGCTGATCGACGTCTTGGAGCAGGTGCTCCTGTTCTTCCACGACACGATCGGGGTCGGGTGGGGCCTGGCGATCATCCTGCTGACGGTCTCCGTCCGGCTCGTGCTGCTGCCGCTGACGCTGAAGCAAGTCACGTCCATGCAGCGCCTCCAGCTCGTGATGCCGGAGATGAAGGCGATCCAGGAGAAGTACAAGGACGACAAGCAGCGCCAGCAGCAGGAGATGATGAAGTTCTATCGGGAGAACAGAGTCAACCCGTTGACCTCTTGCCTTCCGGTGCTGTTCCAGCTGCCGTTCTTCATCGCGCTCTTCTACATGCTGCGGAGCGACCTGAAGGTCGACATGTGTCCGGGCATCGAGGGCTACGCCAGATCGGTCGGCGAGAGCGTCTCGGGCGTCACGTGCTCGCAGTTCAGCGACTCGGCGTACGCCACCTCGCATCACATCGCGGTCGCCGATCCGAGCTTCCTGTTTATCCCGGACCTGACGGCGAAGGCGACGGGCGCGGTGCTGGCCGTGCTGATCGTGCTCTACGTCACCAGCCAGCTCGCATCCGGCCTGCTGAGCTCCGCCACGATGGACAGAAACCAGCGGATGATCATGCTCGGCCTGCCGATCGTCTTCGTCACGTTCATCATCACCTTCCCGGCCGGCCTGCTCGTGTACTGGATCACGACGAACGTCTGGACGATCGTGCAGCAACTGATCGTGCGCCGGACCGTCGGGGTCCCCGGCAGACGGCCCGCGCTGGCCGGGGCAGGCGCTCCCGCGTCTGCGAGCGCGGCCGCGTTGACGCGCGGGACCGGCAAGACGCGCGGGGCGAGAAGGCCGGAGCAGGCGAAGAGCGCGGAGAACGGTGCGTCGGCCAGAGCGGGTCCGCCGCCGTCGCGCAGAAAGAAGAAGCGGACGGGCCGGCGGCGATGAACGCGCGAGGTGAGAGCGAGCCCGCCGCGCGCGTGCGCCGCATGCTCGAGGAGATCGTCGACGCGGTCGGCGTCAACGCCGAGATCGAGGTGGCCGAGGACGCCGACGGCATTGAGGCGAATCTCGACGGCGAGGACCTCGGCCTGCTGATCGGGCGCCATGGGCAGACGATCGACGCCATTCAGCATCTGGCCTACCGGATCGCCTACCGCGGCGAAGAGAACCGCAAGCGCGTCACCGTCGACGCGGCCGGCTACCGCGAGCGGCGCGCCGCCGTGCTCCAGCAGGACGCCGACGAGGCGGTCGAGGAGGCGTTGCGGACCGGCGAGCCGGTCGCACTGGACGCGATGAACGCGGTTGAGCGGCGCGTCGTGCACGAGTACCTGCGCGATCGCGACGGCATCGAGACGTACAGCGAAGGTGCTGAGCCGGACCGGCACCTCGTGGTGGCGCCGGTCGCGCGCTGACGGCAGCGTTTCACGTGAAATCTTCGCGGGAGCGTTTCACGTGAAATCAGGCTCGGAGCTGGGGTTGCTCGTCGAGCGATACGCGCTTCCGGACGCCGCGGTCCGGCAGTTGAGCGCGCTGCTCGACGCGCTTGCCCGGGACCCGCATGCTCCCACGACGGTTCGCGAGCCCGACCAAGCCGTTCACACGCACCTGGCCGACTCGCTCGTGGCGCTGGAACTGGCGTGCGTGCACGCCGCCGGGTCGATCGCCGATCTCGGCGCGGGCGCTGGCTTTCCCGGCCTGCCGCTGGCGATTGCGCTGCCGGCGGCACGGGTGGCGTTGGTCGAGAGCGCCGTGCGCAAGTGCGCGTTCATCCGCGCGACGGCCGAGGCGGCAGGGCTCAGAAACGTCGAGGTCGTCGCCGAGCGTGCCGAGGCATGGAACGCCGGCATCGGCACGCGCGACCTGGTGACCGCCCGTGCGCTGGCGCCGCTCGCGGTGCTCGCCGAGTACGCGGCACCGCTGCTGCGCGAGCGGGGCGTGTTGGTGGCGTGGAAGGGTCGACGCGACACGCAGGAGGAGCGCGATGCTGCGGCTGCCGCCGACGCGTTGGGGCTCGTGGTCGAGGAGGTCCAGCCCGTGCACCCCTATCCCGGAGCCGAGCATCGCCATCTTCACGTCCTGCGCAAGGTGGCTCCGACGCCCGAGCGGTTCCCCCGCCGCCCCGGGATGGCGCGCAAACGCCCGCTCCATGCGAAGAGTCAGCACTCCCTCTGACCGTGTTCGTCGCTACCGTGGGGGCGATGCCGGCCAACCTCTGCTGCCGCCCGTGAGCACCGTCTACGCGATCGCCAACCAGAAGGGCGGCGTCGGCAAGACGACGACGGCTGTGAACCTGGCGGCCTGCATCGCCGAGGCGGAGTACGAGGTGCTGCTCGTCGACATGGACGCGCAGGCGAACGCCACGGTCGGCCTCGGCCTGGCGAAGGACGCGACACCAAGCGTCTACGAGGTCCTCGCGGGCGACGCGACGCTTGAGGAGGCGATCCGGCCGACCGCGATCGCGCACCTCTCGATCGTCCCCGCCAGTCCCGACCTGGCGGGCGCGAACGTCGAGCTGCCGCGCCTCGAGGGCTCCGAGCGACGCCTGCGCGACGCGCTCGCACACGTGCGCGAGCGCTACGCCTTCACGATCCTCGACTGTCCGCCCTCGCTCGGACCGCTGACCGTCAACGCGCTCGTCGCCGCCGATCGCGTGATCGTCCCCGTCCAGGCCGAGTACTTCGCGCTGGAGGGGCTTGCGGGCCTGCTCGACACGCTCTCGCTGATCCAGCGCGAGCTCAACCCTCGCCTCACGATCGCCGGCATGGTGCTGACGATGCATGACGGGCGCACGCGCCTCGCGCAGGACGTCGAGCAGGAGGTGCGCGCGCACTTCCCGCAGCTCGTCTTCGAGACCGTCATCCCGCGCAACGTGCGGATCGGCGAGGCGCCCAGCTTCGGCCAGCCGGTAATCCACCACGACCCCCATTGCGCAGGGTCCGACGCCTACTTCGAGCTGGCGCGCGAGGTGGCGGCGCGTGGCTGAGAAGGCGCGCAAGCCGCCGCAGCGCGCACGGCTGCGCAACGACGAGCTGCCAAAGCCGCACAGCAAGGCACGCGGCATGGGGAAGGGCCTCGCGGCGATTCTCGCTGCCTCGCCGAAGGACGAGCCAGTGGAGCTGCGGCAGGTCGCGGTCGAGCTGATCGCGCCCAACCCGCACCAGCCGCGGCGCCACTTCGACGAGGAGGCGCTGACGGCGCTGGCCGCCTCGCTGGAGGAGCGCGGCGTGCTGCAGCCGGTGCTCGTGCGCCCGCTGCCCGGCGGCCGCTACGAGCTGATCGCCGGCGAGCGCCGCTGGCGCGCCGCCCAGCTCGCACGGCTCGAGCAGATCCCGGCGATCGTGCGACGCCACGACGACGCGGCGTCGCTTGAGCTGGCCGTGATCGAGAACATGGCGCGCGAGGATCTGAATCCGCTTGAGGAGGCGCGCGCGTGTCTCGCGTTGGTCGAAGAGCTCGGCCTCACGCGCGAGGACGTCGGCCGTCGCGTTGGCCGTAGCCGCGTCGCGATCTCCAATTTGATCCGTTTGCTCGATCTGCCCGACGAGGCGCTTGAGCTGCTCGAGCGCGGCGCGCTGAGCGAGGGCCATGGGCGCGCGCTGCTGCTGGCGAAGGACCACGATGCGCGCCGCCGGCTCGCGCGCGAGGCAGCGGCGCATGGGTGGTCGGTGCGGGAGCTCGAGCACCGCGCGCGTGCTGCTGAGGGAGCCGGGCCTGCGCGTCCCGCGCGGCGCCGCAGCGCGCTGCATCCCGATCAGGCAGCGGCGGTCGAGCAGCTCTCGGACGCGTTCGAGGCCGCCCTCGGCACGCAAGTCCAGGTCGCACCGCAGGGCGACGGCTACCGCCTCCAGCTCGCGTTCGATTCGCTCGACGAGGCGCTTGAGCTGGCCCAACGCCTCGGTCTGCGCGCCCCTGCTTGATCCCGCTAGAATCGCCTCTCGCGGGGCGATTAGCTCAGTCGGTTAGAGCGCTTCTCTGATAAGGAAGAGGTCCCTGGTTCGAGTCCAGGATCGCCCACTGACGTTGTCGTCGCGCAAGCCGGCCGCACGACGTCGAGCAGCGAGGTCCTCAGCCCTCGATCACGGTTACGGTGATGCCGAGGCCCGGGGCGCGTGCGAGTGCCCGGTCGCACGTGACGAGAGGACATCCAAGGCTGCGCGCTAGGGCGATGTAGAACGCGTCGTAGGAGCTGACGTTGTGACGCAGCGCCCAGGCATCAACGACAAGCGGAGCGATCGGAAAGCGATCGATGTCGGCGTCGATCAGAAGCCCGAGCGCCTGCTGGGCACGCTCGTCAGACATCTCGCCGCGACGGACATAGCGCGTGATCGCGTGAAGCACTTCGGCGTCGAGCAGCATCGGCGCCACACCATCGACACCCTCCAAGGCAGCACGGACCGCCGCCGCACGTGGGTGCGCTACAAGCAGATCGACGACGACGGATGCGTCAACGACTGCGTGCGCCACGGTCTACGCGAGCCATCAGCTCGTGATCGCGCTCTTCGCGCGCCTCGCGGATGACCTCGGCAGCGGACTGAGACACAGAGACCGGCTCCAGCTCGGAGACGCGATCGAGCCAGTCCCGCTTTGAAGGACGACGCTGGTCCCGCTCGATCAGCTTCATCACGTAGTCACGGATCGTCGTACCTTCTTGCTGAGCACGGCGCCGCAGCTCACTATGCATAGCGGGGGGAACGTTCTTGACCTGGATAATGCTCATGGCATGATTCTAGCATGCTATGAGCACCCAGCCCATCGCAGGTCAGACGGCGAGAGGCCAGCCCGCGACACCCGCGACACGGTTTGCGCGACGCCAAGTTCTCTCCACTGAAGTTTGTCGTCGCACGCACCGTGACGTCGGCGCGATCCAGTCGGTAAGGACTGCTAGTCTTACCGCATGCGCGTTACGCAGAAGGGCCAGGTCACGATCCCGCTCGACGTTCGCCGGGCGCTCGGCATCGAGACAGGCACGGACGTCTCCTTCGAGCTGGACCGACGGGGCGCGCGTCTTGTCGTGGAGCCCGCGCGTGCGGCGCGCGAGATCAAGGGCATGCGAGGCGTCGGCGACGTCGCGATGACGACCGCCGAGATCCTCGCGCTGACCCGCAAGTGACGCGCGCGGGGACCGTCGTCGACAGCAGCGTCCTGCTCGACGTCTTCACCGAGGACCGCAGATGGCTTTCATGGTCCGAGGAGCAGCTCATCGCGGCGGCCCAGCGCGGCGGCCTGGTCCTCAATGCCGTCGTCCTCGCCGAAGTTGCACCGCGCTTCTCGCGCATCGAGGCACTTCACGATGCGCTGCCGTCCATCGCCGTGCTGGAAGAGATCCCGACCGAAGCCTCATTCCTGGCAGGACACGCCCACGCTGCCTACCGACGAGCCGGCGGCTCGCGCCAGGCCGTGCTCCCCGACTTCCTCATCGGCGCGCACGCCGCAGTCACCGGCCGGCCGCTGCTGACGCGCGATCCGCGTCGCATTGCGACCTACATCCCCGGCGCAGAGCTGATCAGCCCCTGATCGCTGCCACTACGCGCAGACCCGGCGCCACGATCGGACGGTTTGCGCGACGCCAAGTTCTCTCCACTCGCCTCCCCTGGAGCAGGCCCTCGGCCGCGGCCAGCCGTGGCGATGCGGACGAGGCCCCGCTCGATCCGATCGGCCCACACCTCGGTCTCCCGACTGCGCCCGAGCCGGACCAGCGCAGACTTGTCGATCAGCCAGCCCGACGGCTCGTTCGTCGCGGTCACGACCAAGCCCGGCGGATGACCTCGCAACCTCAGGTGCGTGGCTGGATCTGCTGCACGGCCCAGCCGTTGCCGTCGGGGTCGCTGAAGAACACGAACGAGCCCCACGGGTAGTCCTGAATTTCGCTCGCCGCCACGCCTGCCGAGACGAGCTGCTCGCGCGCCGCCTCGATGTCAGTCACGACGACCTGCAGTCCTTGCAGCGAACCCGGCTCCGCCGTCGTCAGCCCTTTGCCGATCGCGATCGAGCAGGCCGAGCCGGGCGGAGTCAGCTGGACGAAGCGGACGTTCTCGCTGACGGTGTGGTCGTGGTCAGCGTTGAACCCGACGCGCTCCGTGTAGAAGCGCTTCGCGCGGTCCACATCGGAGACGGGAACGGCGACCAGCTCCAGCTTCATGTCCATCTGCGACCCCTTGGATTCGTCGATAGCCCCGACATCGTCGCGCAGGCACCGTTGCGGCGCCAGGCCCCGGTCAGGCGCCGACGTAGGCCGCGAGGTGCTCGCCGGTGAGGGTGGTGCGGGCCATAACCAGGTCGGCGGGCGTGCCCTCGAAGACGATCCGGCCGCCGTCGTGGCCGGCGCCGGGGCCGAGGTCGATGATCCAGTCGGCGTGCGCCATCACCGCCTGGTGGTGCTCGATGACGATGACCGACTTGCCGGCGTCGACGAGCCGGTCGAGCAGGCGCAGCAGCTGCTCGACATCGGCGAGATGCAGGCCAGTGGTCGGCTCGTCGAGGATGTAAACGCCGCTCCGCTCGGCCATCTGCGTAGCCAGCTTGAGCCGCTGCCGCTCGCCGCCGGACAGCGTGGTGAGTGGCTGGCCGAGGCTGAGGTAGCCGAGCCCGACGTCGGCGAGCCGCTCGAGGATCTTGTGAGCGGCCGGCGTGCGCGCATCGCCGTCCTCGAAAAACCTCTCGGCCTCGGTCACCGACATCGCGAGCACGTCGGCGATGTTCCGGCCGCCCAGCGTGTACTCCAGCACCGACGCTTGGAACCGCTTCCCCTCGCACTCCTCGCAGAGGGACTCGACGGTCGCCATGACGCCCAGCTCGGTGTAGATGACGCCGGCACCGTTGCAGGTGGGACAAGCCCCCTCCGAGTTGGCGCTGAACAACGCCGGCTTCACGCCGTTGGCCTTCGCGAACGTCTTGCGGATCGGGTCGAGCAGACCACTGTATGTCGCCGGGTTGCTGCGTCGCGAGCCGCGGATCGGGGCCTGATCGATCACTACGACGCCGTCGCCGCCGGCGACCGAGCCGTTGATCAGCGAGCTCTTGCCGGAGCCGGCCACACCGGTCACCACGACCAGCACCCTGAGCGGAATGTCGACGTCCACGTCCTGAAGGTTGTGCGTCGACGCGCCGCGGACCGCCAGCGTTCCGGAAGGCGAGCGCACCGATTCCTTGAGGGCCGCCCGGTCGTCCAGATGACGGCCGGTGGTGGTGCCGCTTCCACGCAGGCCCTCGAGGGTGCCTTCGAACACCACCTCACCACCGCCGGCACCGGCGGCCGGCCCGAGATCGACGACATGGTCGGCGATCGCGATCGTCTCCGGCTCGTGCTCCACGACAAGCACCGTGTTGCCCTTGTCGCGCAGCTGCAGCAGCAGCTCGTTCATCTGCTGGATGTCGTGCGGGTGCAGACCGATCGTCGGCTCGTCGAAGACGTAGGTGACGTCCGTGAGCGAGGAGCCGAGGTGGCGGATCATCTTCGTGCGCTGCGCCTCACCCCCGGACAGGGTGCCCGACGGCCGGTCGAGCGAGAGATACCCCAGCCCGATCTCCACGAACGAGTCGAGCGTCTGTTGCAGCACCTCGAGCAGTGGCGTCACCGACGGCTCGTCGAGGCCGCGAACCCACGCGGCGAGGTCGCTGATCTGCATCGCGCACGCGTCGGCGATGCTGGTCCCCTCGATCTTCGACGACCGTGCCGCCGCGCTGAGCCGCGTGCCGGCGCAATCGGGGCAGGTGGTGAATGTCACCGCCCGCTCGACGAACGCGCGGACGTGCGGCTGCAACGCGTCGACGTCCCTCGACAGCATCGACTTCTGGAGCTTGGTGATCACCCCCTCGTACGTCAGGTTGACCCCCTCAACCTTGATTCTGGTCGGCTCCTTGTAGAGCAGGTCATGCAGCTCTCGCTTGTTGTACCTGCGGATCGGCTTGTCCGGGTCGAAGAAGCCGCAGCCGCGGAAGATGCGGCCGTACCAGCCCTCCATCGTGTAGCCGGGGATCGTCAGCGCACCCTCGTTGAGCGACTTGCTGTCGTCGTACAAGGCAGTCAGGTCGAAGTCGTTGACCGAGCCCATGCCCTCGCAGCGCGGGCACATGCCGCCCAGGTAGACGGCTCTGCGCACCACGATCCGCTCGCCCTTGCCCTTGTCGACGGTCATCGAGCCGCTCGCTGTCCGCGTCGGGACGTTGAACGCGAACGCAGTGGGCGGGCCGACGTGCGGCTGCCCGAGCCGGCTGAAGAGGATGCGCAGCATCGCGTTGGCGTCGGTCGCGGTGCCGACCGTG
>Ga0075429_100004681_pt1 | contig 11781 bp, 12 predicted proteins | sample RhiMetdeltSRZDD3_FD_75295 | JGI IMG/M metagenome (GOLD analysis project Ga0075429, IMG submission 75295) | Populus rhizosphere microbial communities from Tennessee, USA - Rhizosphere MetaG P. deltoides SRZDD3 | ecosystem: Host-associated > Plants > Roots > Rhizosphere > Soil | place: USA...
CGCGCAGGTAGCCCGCCATCGCGCTCGGCCCGACGCCGATCGACGACAGCAAGACGAAGCGCGGCCGGCCGCCGGCGGCGACCGCGGCGTCGACCAGGATCTTGCACAGGCCGTAGTCGACCGCCTGGTAGCGATCGCCGCCGATCCCCTCGCGGCGGGCGCGCTCGCGGGTGGTGCCGATCAGGAAGTAGACGTGGGTCGGCGCCCGCTGGCGCAGGGTCGCGGTCATCGCCGCCGGCTCCCACGGCGTGGCGTCGACCTCGGCGCCGCGGGCGCCGAACCGCTCGCGCCACTCGGCCAGGCGCGACGAGTCGGGCCGGACGTGGGCGACGACCTGGGCGCCGCGCTCGACCAGCGCCGGGACGACCTCGCGGCCGACGAAGCCGGTCGCGCCGGTGACGAACACCCGGGCCATTCACGCCTGCGACGCGGCCGCCGCCTGGGCCGCCAGCGCCGCCTGCATGCGCGCGCGCAGCGGATCGATCACCGACGGCTCCTTGATGTTGATGACCGGCTCGGTGTCGTACTGCTCGTAGAACAGGCTGGCGGGCACCTCGGTCGGCACGCCCAGCGCCTCGCGGATCCGCTTGAAGTCGGGGACGAAGCCGCGGCCGACCAGGTGGCCGAGGGTCTCGCCGATGGTCCCCTGCAGGCCGCAGATCATGACGGAGGCGCGCGACGGGGTCAGGCCACCGGTCGGCAGCCCGATCCGCTGCTCGAGATCCGCCACGCGGTCGGGCGCGAAGTACGACTCGACGCGGCCGACGTCGCCGGTCCAGCCCGGCGCCTCCTTCGGCCGCGACACCGTGCCCCAGTAGCGCAGGCCGTTGGTCTCGACCATGCCGAGCAGCTCGTCGCGGTAGCCGAGGTCGTCCGGGTACGACGCACCGTGGAGGAGGACGTACTTCGACAGGTCGACCCGCGGGTTACGCCGGATCTCGCTGCGCACCATGCTGACGAACGGCGCCGACCCGGTGCCGGCGGCGACCATGACGCGCAGCCGCGAGTCGCCGGCGCCGACGCAGTGCTCGACGGTGAAGTGGCCGACCGCCTTCGTCCGCAGGTAGATGCGATCGCCGGTCTTCACCTTCCACAGCAGGTGGGTGAGCGGGTTGTCGGACTCCGGCTTGCCGACCCAGCGGATGTAGAACTCGACCGGCCCCTCCTCCTCGGGGGCCGACGCGATCGACATCGATCGCGACACCGAGCCCAGCTCCGGCTGCGCCTCGTTGTTGAGGCCGATGACGCAGTACTGCCCGGCGGTGAACCACGGCCGCTGCGCCGGCGGCTCGTCGGGCTGGATCTTGAAGATCGACAGGGCGTCGGTCAGATCGATGCGCTCGGCGAGCGTCGCGTTGTACGTGAGCGGCTTGGCCATGATGCTCCTCGGCGCGGGCGTCCCGGTGGCGCGAAGTTAGCACGTGGTACCCTCGGCGAGTGAGCCGCGCGGACGAGATCCAGATCGGCGCGGCGCGCCATCGCTACGCGCCTTCGCGGCCGCTGCCGGCGCGCGCGTACATCCCGGGCGTGAGCCCGCGCGAGCAGCGCCCGCCGCACGCGCCCGATCCGCCACCGCGCCGGGCCAGCGATCTGGCCAGCGACGAGGCGTTCCGCTTCGGCGTCGATCTCTACAACCACGGCTTCCCGTGGGAGGCGCACGAGGCGTGGGAGCCCTTGTGGCGCGCCGCGGTCCACGGCAGCCCCGATCGCCTCCTGCTCGGCGGCCTGATCCAGGTCGCCGCCGCCGCCGTCAAGGCGCGCGCCGGGCAGTGGCGGGGTGCGAGCTCGCTCGCCGAGAGCGCGTGCGAGCAGCTGCGCGCCGGCGGCGGACCCATCGCCTCGGCGGAATTTGCCGCTGCCGTCGAAGCGTGGGCGCTGAAGGGGCTGCGAGATCCGCCGCCCTCCCTGGCAATCCTCGGAGGGTGACCACCTCCGGAAGTGAGATGCCGTTCCCTGCCGTGTGCACCTTCGCGCATGATGACGCCATCATCGGGGAGCGGGCACAGCCCGAGGCACGGCCATGATCGAGACGCGCATCTTCGACTTCCACGGACCCTCGCTGCGCATGGAGCGCGGCACCGACGAGGGACCACTCGCGGCCTTGCGGCTCGCCAGCTCCGTCCTCGCCGGCTTCGAATGGCTGGTGCCGATGGCGGTCGAGCTCGACGCCAGCCCCAGCGGCGCCTCCCGGCACCGCGCGTTCGCCGGCCTGGTCGAGCGCGGCCTCGCGCACGAGCCGCGCTGGACGTACATCGACACCGAGGTCACCGAGGTCGAGCGCATCGATCGCGGCGCGCTCGACGCCTGGACCGCGTCGGCGCTCGGCGACGCCGCCGGCGCCACCTGGTCGTCACTCGACGTGATCGCGTCGCGGACCCGGCTGTCGGTCGATGAGGGGCCGTGGATCGCCCCGGCAGCCTCCGGCGAACAGCGGACGATCGAGCTGGTGAAGCACGAGAGCGGCGCCTGGTATGTGAGCGCGTTCGAGCCGTCCGAAGAGCCGGCGCCGGTCGAGCTGCGGGTCGCCCACGCCCGCGGGCGCCTGCGCCTGTCGATCGAGATCCGATGGTCCAAGTTCACCGAGCCGGCATCCCCCGGCCGGCGCTGGCTCGAGGCCAGCGTCGTCGAGCTCCTCGACCAGGGCTGGGCTCTGGTCCGCCGACCGCCGCGCTGGAGCTCGGTCGGCCATCGTTTGCCGCCGCGCTGACGAGCTCCACTCCCACCGCGAGGCCGCCATGATCGAAACTCTCGTCTACGAACCGCCTGGACCGACGTTGCTGTTCGAGCGCAGCGCCCCCGGCGGCGCCCACCAGTCGCTCAGCTTCGCCACCGCGGCGCTGACCGGCATCGACGGCTTCCAGCCGTCCGCCGTCGAGCTGGTGTGTCGCCCGGACGAGACCGACGACCACGTCTTCGCCGGCCTGGTCGCGCAGTCGGCGGCGCCGCTCGCCGACTGGAGCTACCTCGACCTCGACGTCACCGAGACCACCCGCGTCGACGCCCGCGCCCTCGGCTGGTGGGCGCGCCGCCTGATCGAGCCGGAGGCGCGCTGGTTCGAGCTGCACGTGGTGGCGTCGCGGACCCGGCTGCCGGATCGCGACGACGAGTGGTTCACGATCCTGCCGAGCGGCCATCGCCGCCGCGTCGTCGTCGACCGCGAGGTCGGCCGGTCGTGGGTGACCGCGCCGCGCGATCGCCTGCTCGAGACGGCGCCGCTCGACGTCGACGTGACCAGCGCCCTCGGCGCGGTCTGGCTGTCGATCGGCGTCCGCTGGTCCGAGTTCGCGCAGCCCGGCGCCGCCGGCCGCGCCTGGCTCGGCGGCGTCGTCGATCGCCTGGTCGGCGCCGGTTGGACCCTGGCCCGCCAGCCCCAGGACTGGAACCAGCCCGGACCGTGGCGCTCGCCCGCCCCAGCGGTACAGGCGCGACACGGCTGACAGTCTTTACAGGCGAGCGCCGCGCGCGGCGCCTGCGGTGAGCGGCTGCAAGTTGGGGACGGCGGCGCGTTTGCGTATGGTTGGCGCCCCATGGCCACGCTGACGCTGTCGTATCGGCAAGATCCCGAGACCGTTCTCCGCTTCCTCACCGACCCCGAGCGGGTCAAGGCGCGCAGCGAGGCCTTCGGCGAGCGCGAGGTCCGGGTCACCGTCGACGGCGGCACCGTCACCGCGACCCGCATCGTCGACGCCGAGGTGCCGTCGTTCGCCAAGAAGCTGGTCAAGCCGTCGAACCAGGTCACCGATATCAAGAAGTGGAACCTGGCGACCAAGACCGCGACCTTCAGCGTCGACGTCCGCGGCGTGCCGGTGACCATCGCCGGCGAGATCGCGCTCGCCGCGCGCGCCGGCGGCGGCGCCGACTGCACGGTGCGCTTCGAGGTGACCTGCAAGATCCCGCTGATCGGCGGCACCCTCGCCAAGCACGTCACCGGCATGACCGAGAACGGCCTCCGCCGCGAGTTCGAGTGGAACCAGCGCGGCCTCGACGAGCTGGCGGCGAAGGCCAGCTGATCGGGCCGCTACGCCTGCCCGCGGTCGATCGCGTGCTGGAGCAGATCCTCGATCGTCAGCACCTCGAGCGCCGACTCGTGGGTCGCGCGCAGGACGACCGGCGGCGCGACGCCGGCGTCGAGCGCCTCCTTCCAGCGCGCCGCGCACAGGCACCAGCGATCGCCGGGGCGGAGGCCGGGGAAGTCGAGGTCCGGCTGCGGCGTGACGAGATCGTTGCCGTTGGCGACCGAGAACTCGAGGAACTCCTCGGTCACCTGCGCGCACACGACGTGGCGGCCGCGATCCTGCGGCCCGGTCTCGCAGCAGCCGGTGCGAAAGAAGCCGGCCATCGGCCGCAGCGAGCACATCGCGAGCGGGCCGCCGAGCACGTTGCGGTCGACCTGCGCGTCCACCTTCTGATCCGCCATGGCGGGCGCATACCACAGATCACCGTTTCATGAGCAGCGCCTTGAACTCGTGCGGCACCAGACCCATGAGCCGGTCCTCGATCTTCTCCCAGCGCAGGTCGCCGATCTCGCCGACGCCCACCTTCCCCGCCAGCAGCGCCGCCAGCATCTCGGGCGTGTAGCCGACCTTCTCGAGCGCCACGCCCTCCTCCGCCAGCATCGCCTTCAGCGCCCGGAAGTGGCTGCGCGTCGTCGCCAGGCCGCGCTGCTCGCGATCCACCTCGAGCAGGTCGATCACGAACACCGTCTCCGCCTCCAGCCCCGCCGCCCGCGCCGCCTGCGCCAGCTGGCCGAAGTGGATCGACAGCTCGGGGTGATCGAGGTGGCTCGACAGCCGCGGCCACCCCATCAGGTCGCCGAACTCGGTCATCACCGCGGTGCCGCCCGGCGCCAGCCAGCGCGCCACCCGCTCGACCAGCTCGAAGGCGCCGGTGGTCAGGTAGTACGGATCGGGCGCGTCGTCGACGACGATGCCGAGCCGCTCGAGCCACGGCTGCGCCGCGCCCGGCGCCGCGTGGGTCCCGCGCACCGCCGGCAGGTCGCCGATCATCTCGTTGGCCAGGATCAGATCCCAGGCGCCGTCGCCGGGCGCCGCCGCCAGCGCGTCGCCCTCGACGACGGTGACCGGCAGCCCGGCGGTGCGCGCCCGCTGCGCCGCCGCCAGCGCCGGTGACAGCTCGAGGATCGTGTAGGCGACGTCGACGCCGCGCGCCGCCAGCGCCCCGGTCACCGCCGCGGCGACGAAGCCGAGGCCGCCGCCGATCTCGAGGACGCGCACGCGCCCGGCCGGCACCGCGCCCCGCGCGGCCAGGGCGTCGACCAGCGCCTGGCCGTAGCTGCGTCCGCCGAGCGCCGGGTGCGGCACCCGCAGGAGGTGCGACAGCGTCGTCTCCTGGTGATCGAACTGGGCCGCGGCGTCGCGCACCGCCTCCTGGTAATACGCCTGCGGCGACACCGCACCGCCGTCGGCGCCCGGCTCGGCCGGGACCGGCTCGCCGGGCTGCCAGCGCGGGTACGGCATCGTGCTGGTCAGGTAGCGCGGCGTCAGCCCGGGCCGCTTCGCGAAGCTCGACTGCGGCAGGTGCGCGAGCTTGAGCGCCTGGACGTCGCTGTGGGTCAGCCGCTCGACCAGCGCGAGCAGGCGCGCCCGGTCGCGGCCCTCGGCGATCATCGCTAGCCGCCGCTCGCCGTCGAAGGCGTCCCACGTCGCGGTCTGGTCGGCGTCGAGCTCGATCCGCGCCACCGGCCGGTCGCCCCACGCCGTCCACACGGTCACCCGATCGCCGCGCCGCCGCCACACGTTCCAGCGGCCCTTGACCGGCACCATCGTCCACAGCGGCGCGCGCTCGTCGTCGCCGGGCTCGACCAGCACGGCGTGGGCGACCAGGACGTCGACGAACTGCGCCGGATCCGCCTCGCCGAAGGCGCCGGCGAAGCGCCGGGTCACCGCCGCCACCTCGGCGCCGGCGGCGAAGGCGTCGATCAGCTCGACGATGTCCGGGCTCATCTCGAGCAGGTAGCCGTACAGGTCGTGAAAGACGTAGACCGCGCCCATGTGGGCGAAGGTCGAGAGGTGCGCCGAGCGCACGAGGCGAGCCGGAGCCATCGCCGATTGGTACCATCGAGCCCACCGCGCAGCGACCCCCCCATGCCCTACCTGTTCGAGACCGACGACCACGCCGCCCTCCGCGCCCAGGTCCGCCGCTTCGCCGCCGAGCGGATCGCGCCCCACGCCGCACGCTGGGAGGAGGACGAGGAGTTCCCGGTCGAGCTGTACCGGGCCGCCGGCGACGCCGGCCTGCTGGGCATCGGCTATCCGGAGGCGCTCGGCGGCGCCGGCGGCGATCTCGGCCACGTCCTGGCCGCCTCCGACGAGCTGATCCTCGCCGGCCAGAGCGTCGGCACCGCGGTCGGCCTCGGCAGCCACGGCATCGCGCTGCCGATGATCGTGCGCTTCGGCACCGCCGAGCAGCAGCGCCGCTTCGTCGCCCCGGTCCTCACCGGCGAGAAGATCGCCGCCCTCGCCGTCACCGAGCCGGGCGGCGGCAGCGACGTCGCCGCCCTCGCCACCCGCGCCGTGCGCGACGGCGACCACTACGTCGTCACCGGCGCCAAGGCGTTCATCACGTCGGGCTGCCGCGCCGATCTGATCGTCACCGCCGTCCGCACCGGCGGCGCCGGCCACGCCGGGCTGTCGATCCTGGTCATCGAGAAGGAGACGCCCGGCTTCGCGGTGTCGCAGAAGATGCGCAAGACCGGCTGGTGGCCCTCGGACACCGCCGAGCTGTCGTTCGAGGGTGTCCGGGTTCCGGACGACCATCGCATCGGCCCCGAGCACGGCGCGTTCGCCATGATCGCCGCCAACTTCGCCAGCGAGCGCCTGCTCCTCGCCGGCCAGTGCGTCGCCATCGCCGAGCTCGCCTACCGCGAGAGCGTCCGCTACGCGCGCGAGCGCCGCGCCTTCGGCAAGACCCTGACCGGCTTCCAGGTCATCCGCCACAAGCTCGCCGACATGGCGACGCAGCTGGCCGCGGCGCGCGCCCTCGTCGGGGAGGCGGCGGTGCGGGTCGGCCGCGGCGAGCCGGCGCCGGCGCTGTGCGCGATGGCGAAGAACGCCGCGACCGACATGTGCAGCGCGGTCGTCGACCAGGCGGTGCAGATCCACGGCGGCGCCGGCTACCTGCGCGACAGCGTCGTCGAGCGCCTCTACCGCGACGCGCGCCTCTATCCGATCGGCGGCGGCACGCGCGAGATCATGAACGAGATCATCTCGAAGACCGAAGGCTACTGATCGACGGCCGACTCCCAGGCGGGCGATCGCGCGCCGCCGCGCGCGCCCGACGTGAAGGCACTACACGCTGGCGCTCCCGACCCGGTCCATGCGAATCTGCGCGTCCGAAAACCGATGACGACGGCCGTACTCGTCGTTCTCGCGCTGGTGGTCCTGGCGCTCGCCGCTTACGCCGGCGTCCGGTGGTACCGCCGCCACGGGGCCGCGCTGCGCGTGCGCCTCGGCCTGCCGCCGGCGGCGCAGTTCATCGCCCCCGGCCTGCCCCGCCCCGAGCCGCGGCCGGTCGTGCTGGTCCACGGCATCCTCGGCTTCGACAAGATCCGGCTGCCCGGCCTCAGCATCGACTACTTCCGCGGCGTCGCCCGTCACCTCGACAGCCTCGGCATCACCGCCCACACCGTGCGCCTGCCGCCGCTGGCGTCGGTGCCGGAGCGCGCGCGCGTGCTCGCCGACTTCGTCCACTCGCTCGGCACCGATCGCGTCGACGTCATCGCCCACAGCCTGGGCGGCCTCGACGCGCGCTGGGCGATCGCGCACCTCGGTCTGGCGCCCAAGGTCGCGTCGCTCGTCACCGTCGGTACGCCGCACCGCGGCACGCCGGTCGCCGACCTCGCGCTGCGCGGGCCGTTCGATCTCGCCCGCAAGCTGGTCAGCGCCGTCGGCATCGACACCGGCGCGATCGACTGGCTGACCACCGAGGCGCTGGCCCGCTTCAACCGCGAGGTCCCGGATCAGCCGGGCGTCCGCTACGCCAGCGTCGTCGCCGGCGTCCGCGTCCGCGGCACGAAGATGCCGCTCGCGCTCCTGGCGCTGCACGCCTACCTGCGCAAGGTCGCCGGGGCCAACGACGGCCTGGTGCCGCTCGACTCGCAGGTGTGGGGCGAGGTGCTGGGCGAGATCGAGGCCGACCACTGGCTGCAGGTCGGCTGGTCGGCGCAGAGCAACCCCGGCTTCGACGCCCGCGCCTTCTACGCCGACGTGATCGCGCGGCTGCAGAACCTGGCGCTCCCGCCAGGGCCGTCGACGACGCCGCTGCTCCTGCCGGCGCCGGCGCCGTCACGGGCCGCTGGCAAGTAGCGGCAGCGGCGGCGGGCGGAACAAGCGCCGGCGCTCGCGCGTTCGGCTGGCATGACCCGCTCGCAGGTGCCAGCGCGACTCCTGGTCGGCCTCGTCCTCGACGCGGTCGCCATCGTCGCCTTCGTCGCGGTGCCGGTCGAGCCGGCGTCGACGGCGGCGATCCTGGCGCTGGCCGCGACCGCGATGGCGGCGAGCGCGTCCGGGCTGCGCAACCTTCCCAGCGGCTGGCTGCCTGACGCCGCGATCGCGGCGGCGACGTTTCGCGTCGGCGCCATCCTCGCCGCGCTGGCGGCGGTGCTGGCGGCGGTGACCGCCGGCGATCACTCGGCGTTCGCCGCGTGCACGGTGCCGGTCGCCGTCCTCGCCGGCGGCGCGCATGGCCTGGGCTGGATCCTGCTCCCCTCGGCGCACGCGCTCGGCCCTCTCGGCGCGCTCGGCCGCCTGCTGATGTCGCTCGTGATGCTCGCCGCGTTCTACTGCGTCCCCGGCGCGGCGATCTTGCTGGGCGCGACGGCCGTGGGCCCGGAGCCGTCGGTCGTCGCCTTCGTCGCGCTGGCGGCGCTGCTCCTGCTCGGCCTCGCGGTGCACGGCCTCTACCAGGCGCCGCCAACGCCCGCCCCCCGCCAGCGCGCCCTCTTCCGGCTGGCCGCGGTCGCCGCGTGGGGCGCCTACGGCCTGGTCGCGCACCCGCTGACCGCGGTGTTCGACGGCGCGACTCATGGGCCGATGTCGTCGCTCTGGTGTCTGGTCGCGGCCGCGATCGCCGCGGCGGGCGCGGCGGCGCTCTGGCAGCTGCGCCGGCGCGGCGCGGCCGCGATCGTCGCCGCGCTGGTCGTCGGGCTCGCGATCGCCTTCGGGGATCCGCTCGGCCCGGCCGGCGCCATCGCCGACGGCCTGATCATGACCGCCGCCGCCGTGATCTGGGCGGCGATCGCCTCGACGCGGCGCCACCGGTTCGACAGCGCCGCGGTGATCGCCGGGCTCGTCCTCGCCGTCTGGCACATCGCCGATGCCACCCTCGCCGGCGCCACCGCCGAGGCCGCGCTCGCCGGCGACGTCGCCGAGGTACTCCGCTGGGGCGGGCTGACCGCGCTCCACGCCACCTACCTCGTCGCCCTCGCCGTGCGCGCGCGCCGCGCCGCGCGCCATGCCGTCGAGCTCGACGTCCCGGCGGCGGTCGTGCACAGCTGACAGGTCGGGGCCGGCCGGCGCGCTGCAACAATCGGTCGCAAAGCGCAGAACATCCTGCAACCCCGGGCTGGCAGCGTGAGCAGGATGAGCGCAGACGTGGCCAACGAAACCGGAAACCGCAACGACAGCACGGCGGGCATCGAGTCCCTGGTCGAGACCGTCGTCGAGCAGGCCGCCGTTCGCAGCGACGGCCTCGAGATGCTGATCGATCGCATCGGCTCCCACGAAGGCGCCCGCTTCCTGCGGCCCTTGACGTTCCTGCTGGCCCGCACCATCTCGCGGGACGGCCCGTCGCCGCGCCTGGCCGCGGCCGCGATCATGCTGGTGATCCGGATGCGCTGCACCGACGAGACCGCGCGCAGCAACCTGCTCACCGCCCTCGACCTTCTGGCCAGGCACGGCGCCTTTCCCGCCCCGCACCATCCGCCGCCGCGGCTGGCGGCCTTCCTCGAGGAGTGCCTGGGCGGCGGACGGACGCTCCGCGCGACGGCGGTGGGGGCCACGACGACCCTCCTCGAGGCGGGCGTGCGGTTCGGCATCGATGATCTCCGCTCACTCCGCGCCAGCCTGTGGGCGCGCGATGAGCACCGCCGCTGGTCGGTGGCGGCCGCTGTGAATGCGGGCCAGAAACGAGCCGGCTAGGCCGATGGCGAGGCAAACGATGGTCGCGACAAATCGATGCAAGCGGTACGAGCAGCTCGAGGCGGGGCGGCGCGCGATGCGCGGCCAGCCGCTGCTCGCTCGCCTCGATGGCCGCGCGCTGCGGACGTATCCGCTCGACCCGGACCAACCGTTCGAGCCGGCGACGTCGCGCTGCCTGATCGAGACGACGCGCTTCGTCGTGCAGCAGACCCAGGCGCGGATCGGCTCCACGCAGCGCGACGAGATCACGCTCGCGTGGTACGAGCCACCGCAGTCGCGGTCGGAATACCTCTTCGACGGCTGCTTCCAGAAGATCGCCTCGGTCCTGGCCGGAATGGCGTCTGCGCGCTTCTGTCAGCTGATCGCGCCCGCGCTGCCGGCGCGGGCCAACGGCCTGCCCCACTTCGATTGTTGCGTCTGGCAGGTCCCCACGCTCGAGGACGCCGTCGACACGTTCGTCTGGCGAGAGGAAGACGCCCTGCCGCTGCAAGGGGCCGCGACGTACGTGCAGCGTCGCGCCTTCGAGTGCAGCCTGACCCCGGACGAGCGGCTCCATATTCCCGAACGTCACCGGCCCGCACCCGATGCGACGTTCCTGCGCACCGAGGTCGTCGAGCTCGACCTGTCCCCGGTGCGCCGGATCGGCAACCTCATGGCCGTGCTGTTCGAGGCGGCCGAGCCCGAGGCCGCTGCCGACTGAAGGCCGACATGTCGGCGCGCCGGCACGCGTGGAGCTGTCACGCGCACCGGCACGCTGCGGCACGCGTGACGACGCGCTGGACGAGCACGGGCGCAGCGTGCGTTGCTCGATCCATGGCGCGACCGATCCTGCCGTGGCGGCTCCTGCTCGGGCAGGGGCTCACGATCGCGGCGGTGGTGGCGATGTTCTGGGTCCCGGGCCGCGACCTGGGGGTTGCCGCGATGATCGCGGCGGCGGCCGCCGGTGTGGCGCTCACCGCCTCCGGTCTGCGCGTCCTGGGCGATGGCGGCGTCCGTTCGACCCAGCCGGCGCGCGCCAGCCTCCGATTCGGGGCCGGCCTCGCCGGAGTGATGGCGGTCGCGATCGCCGCAGACGAGCTGGTCGACGCGCCCCTGCTCGAGGGGCTGGTGCTCACGATCGGGTTCTTCGCCGTCGTCGTCCTCGCGGTCGCCTGGATCCTCATCCCGTTCGGGCGACCCGCGGGATGGCTGCCGCGGCTCGCGATCCGGACCGGCGCCGTCTCGACGCTGTTTCCACTCGCGATCGGGCTCCTGCACGGGGGTTACGTGGACCCCATGCGGTGGGCGATCGAGGTGACGTCGGTGACCGCGATCTGGGCGCTCCTGCAGATGGCGGTCACCGTGCGCGGCCTCGAGGTCCGCCCGGTGGCGGTGCCGGCCGCGCGCGCCCGCGACGGCCTCGCCGCCGCCGCCGCGCTCGGCGTCTACGGCGTCGCCGTCCACCCGCTGACGTCGCTCATCGACCGCGACGAGCCGGTGGTCGCCGTGTTCTGGTGCATCCTCGCCGTCGGCGTCGCCGCGTTCGCGGCGCAGTGCGTGTGGCGGCTCGGCCAGCGGATCGCTGCCGGCGCGGTGGCGCTCCTCGCGGTCGCGCTGGCGCTGACGATCGCGACCGGCGGCAGCG
>Ga0075429_100004685_pt1 | contig 11778 bp, 13 predicted proteins | sample RhiMetdeltSRZDD3_FD_75295 | JGI IMG/M metagenome (GOLD analysis project Ga0075429, IMG submission 75295) | Populus rhizosphere microbial communities from Tennessee, USA - Rhizosphere MetaG P. deltoides SRZDD3 | ecosystem: Host-associated > Plants > Roots > Rhizosphere > Soil | place: USA...
CGCAGGCTGGGCGGCGCCAACGGCGGCAGTTGGGGAGGCGGAGGGGGGAGCGTGGGCACGGCTTGAGAGTAAGCGCAAGGCGGGGGTACTAGGTACTAGGTACTGGGTGCTGGGTACTGGGTACTGGGTGCTGGGTACTGGGTGCTGGGTGCTGGGTGCTGGGTGCTGGGTGCTGGGTGCTGGGGGTTTGGAGCTGGGAGTTGGGGTTTGGGGACGGTTGCTGGAGGCTGAGGGCCGGAGAGTATCCCCAACCCCCAGCACCCAGCTCCCGGCTACCCGGTTTTCGGCGTGAACCCGATCACCTGGATTCCGGCGCCACGGGCGACGTCCATCGCATCGATGACTTCCTGATATACCCGATTGACCGCCGGCTTCATGAACAGAAGCTTGGCCGGCCGCTGGTCGAAGATCGCGTGGATCTGGGTGTCCAGCTGATCCTTCGGCACCGGCTGCCCGTTGATGTTGTAGCTGCCGTCGGCCGCGATCTCCAGCACGATCTGGGTCGAAGGGCCGGTCGCCGGACTGGTCACCGGCGGCGGCACCTGGACGTCGATCGCCATCCGGGTCAGCGGCTGCGAGATCATGAAAATGATCAGCAGCACCAACATGATGTCGATCATTGGAATGACGTTGGGCTCGGCGCTGATACTGCCGGCCGGACCTCCACCTCCTCCAGCCATGATTCCGCTCCTTGTGTGGCCTACCGCTTCGGCTCGGTGTCGAACAGGCCCCTGCCTGTCTGCTTCACGTCGGTAATCGCGGCCATGACCCGCACACCCGACTTGCGGGCGATCTCGACCGCCTCCTGGATCTTGCCGTACTGCAGATCCTTGTCGGCGCGGAAATACATCACCTTGTCCTCGGGCCGCCCGGCGTAAATCGTCGTCAGCTGCTGCTCCAGCGTTGCCGCCGGGATCGACACGCCGTTCAGGAAGTAGCCCCCCTCCGCGTCGATCCCGAGGACCACTTCGCCGTCGCCTTCGGGGCGTTTTTCCAGATTGACGCCCTGAGGCATCGTGGCCTTGAACCCGTTCGCGATCAGCGGCGTCACGATCATGAAGATGATCAGGAGCACCAGCATGATGTCGATCATCGGAATGACGTTCGGTTCCGACTTGATCGCGGTGGTGCCGGCCTGATTAACTGATGTGCCCACTGCCGCTCACCGCTTTCTGGGCCTGGAACTCCTTGGTGAAGATCGACCGGCCGAACTCGCTCCCGACGCTCTTGATGAGGTAGTCGATGAGCTCCTTCGACGTGTAGGTCATCTCGACCGTGAGGTTCTCGATCTTGGTGGTGAAGTAGTTGTAGAACCACACCGCCGGGATCGCGACCAGGAGACCAAGCGCCGTGGTAATGAGTGCCTCGGCGATACCACCGGCGATGCCCGCCAGACCGCCGGCGTTGCCGCCCGCCGTCATCGCGTTGAACGCCGTCACGATGCCCATCGTGGTGCCCAGCAGCCCGACGAACGGCGAGGTCGACCCCACCGTCGCCAGGACGCCCAGGCCCCGCTTGAACTCGGAGAGCACGATCAGCATCTGCCGCTCCACGGCCCGCTCGGCGGAGTTGATGTCCGCCGCGGTGATGGTGGCGCGGTCCCGCAGCAGGGGCTTCACTTCCTGAAGGGCCCCGCCCAGCACCCGGGCGACGTGGCTTCCCTGATTCTTTTCGGCCAGCGCGATCGCCTGATCGAGCTGCTCTTCCTGGATCGACCGGGAGAAGTGCGACGCGAATTTCCGGGTCGCCGCGGCGCTCTTGTGAATCTGCCACAATTTGTTCAGCGCGATGGTCAGCGAGAAGAACGACATGATGAGCAGCACGATGACGATCCCTCTGGCAAAGAGACCGGCGTGCCCCCACAGAGCCAGAATATCTACGCCCATGAGCCCGCTCCTTTAACGGTGAGAAGCCCTACTGACCGATGTTGAACGAAATTCGCTGCTGCACCAGCTGGCGGACCGCGGCGCCCCTGATGCGCGCCGGCTTGTAGAGCGCCTTCATGATCGCTTCGCGGGCCGGTGCTTCGAACTGCGCATTGGTGCTCTTGAGCACCTTCCAGGAGACCGGTTCGGCGTGGCCGAGAGTGTCCACGACCCAGGTCGCCTCCACATAACCCGACACGCCCGCCTGCTGCAGCACCGGCGGGTAGCGGGGTGAGACCTTGGAGATGACCTGGACGGGATCGTCCACCTGATCCTGCAGGAACGTCTCTCCCGTCACCGGACCCGAGCCGCCCACCACCCCGGTCGCGATGCCGCCTTCCACGCCCTTGCCGGTAAAATCGGCGGCGTTGAAGCGCTCATTCAGATTCACCGGCGGAATGTCCTTCGGAATCTCCGTCGGCGGCATCACCGTCTGGAAGCCGAGCGGCGGTGGATTCGCGGTGACGATCGCTTCCGGCGGCGGCTGATCCGGCGGCGGCGGCGGCGGCGGGGGCGGCGCCAGCATGAAGTTGGTGGTGTCCTGCAGAACCTTGGTAAGCTCCTCTGCAGCACCGGCGGTCGCCTTGATCGCCGCGTACCCGATCACGACGTGCAGCAGGACCGACATGGTCTGCTGCTTCCAGGTGCGTACTTTCTTGGGCTTCGATTCGATCAGATTGTCGAACATTTTGTGTTGCCTCCACGGGAGTCAACCAGACGGAGGTAATCAAACCCGGTCAGGTGGCATCGCGCTGACCGGTAAATGACAATTTGATGACAACATGATTAGCTGGCGCCTGCTGGCTCGGCCGGCAACCGCGGAAGCGTCACGGTAAACAATGTACCGCGCCCCGGCCGACTTTGTACCGCGATCGTCCCACCGTGGGCTTCCGCAACCCACTTGGTGATGGCGAGTCCCAGTCCGGTGCCGGGGCTTTCTTCGACGCGCGATCGCGCCGGGTCGGCTCTCCAGAAGCGGTCGAATATATGCTGGAGGTCACCCGCCGCAATGCCGATCCCGGTATCACCGACGGTCAGTGTCACCGCGTCACCCTGGTCGGAAAGTCCCAGCGTGATCTCCCCTCCTTCGGCGGTGTACTTCACGGCGTTGGTCACCAGGTTGAGCAGCATCTGCCGCACCCGGTTGCGGTCCACTCGGAGCGGCACCGGTGCCTCGGGGATCGACGCGGTGACGATGAGGGCGCGCTCCTCACCCAGAATGTTGGCGGTCTCCGAGGCTTCGGCGACCAGCTCGCGGAGATCGCACTCCGTCACCGCCAGCGGGAGCCGCCCTTCGTCGGCGCGGGCCAGCGTCAGCAGGCTGTCCACCAGCTCGGCCATGTGCCCGATGTGCATCAGCGATTCGTCCAGCGACTGCAGGCTTTCCGGCGGCGTGCTCGGATTCCGGAGCGCTCGCTCGACGCCGGCCCGGAGGACCATGAGCGGTGTCTTGAGCTCGTGGCTGGCTTCCGCCGTGAAGCGGTGCAATGCGGCAAAGCTCCGCTCCAGCCGGTCGAACATCAGGTTCACCGCCGTCCCGAGCCGGGCGACCTCGTCCCCGGTGCGCTCCACGGCCAGGCGGCGGTGGAGGCTGCGCCCGTCGGTGATGGCCTCGAGCTCACGGACCATGGCGCCCAGGGGTTTCAGGTTGCGGCCCGCCACCCAGTATCCCACCAGGACCGAGGCGCCGAGAATGATCGGCGCGATCACCAGCATGCTCGAGAGGAGGGCCTCGGCTTCGAGAAAGGTCGTGGCGCTCGGCGCCGCCACGAGCACCGCCGCGACTTCGGGCCCGGCGCTGTCGACCGGGAAGATGAGGTATCGCGAGGGGCCGATCGACGGGTCGAAGGTGTAGGCGCCGGTGCGAACCGTGGCGGGAGGCGGCACCAGGGGCGCGAGGAGCCGCTCGAACGACCCGATCGGGAGCGACGAGGCGGAGTCGGAGGCGTACAGCACCTCCCCCTCGCGGCCCGCGACCACCAGGAAGTCGCGGATGCTTTCGAAGTACGCCGCGATCGCCGGCTCCAGCGTCGGCAGGGTGTCCTGGATGGTGACGAGGCGCCCCAGGACCCGATGGGAGCGCTCGAGATACCTGACCGAGAGCTCCGCTTCGAGCATCAGCCGCTGGTCGAAGCTGCGCGCGCTGGTCTGTTGCCGGGCGAAGTAGAGCGTCGCCCCGAAGGCGACCATCGTCGCCAGCAGGGCGAGGGCATAGGCGAGGGTGAGCCGCCGGCGAATGGAGCGCACGTCAGACCCGGATCACATACCCCACGCCGCGCACGGTGTGCAGGAGTTTCTTGTCGGCGCCGGAATCCACTTTTTTTCGAAGCCGGTTGATCACCACATCCACGATGTTGGTCCCCGGATCGAAGTGGTAGTCCCAGGCGTATTCGGTAATCAGGGTCCGCGACATTACCCGGCCGGGGTGACGCATCAAGTACTCGAGCACCGCGTACTCCTTGGGGGTGAGCTCGATGGGCCGACCGGCGCGATGGACCTCGCGGCTGCCCATATCGAGCTCCAGGTCTCCAACGACCACCTTGGGGGAGCTGAGCTGCTTGGGACGGCGGGAGAGCGCTTCGACCCGTGCCAGGACCTCTTCAAACGCGAAGGGTTTGGTCACGTAATCGTCGGCGCCGGCGCGGAGCGCTTCGACCTTGTGTCCGACGGCGTCCTGGGCCGTGAGGACGAGAATCGGGGTGGTGTTGCCCCGATCGCGAAGGGTGCGCAGCACCTCCAGGCCACCCATCCCGGGCAGTCGCAAGTCGAGGACGACCAGATCGTAGTTTCCCCCCGAGATGAGCCGCAACGCCTCGAGGCCGTCATCGACCAGATCGGCGTGATACTGCGACTCCTCCAGTCCGCGCCGGATGTACTGACCCACGACGCGGTCGTCCTCCACGACGAGAATCTTCACTCAATCCCCGATCGCGATGGGAAGAAAGATCCGGAAGGTGCTCCCCAGCCCCGGCTCCGAATCGACCTCGATGCGGCCAAGGTGCTGCTCGACGATGCCGTAGCAGATCGACAGCCCGAGCCCGGTTCCCCGCCCCTGCGGCTTGGTGGTGTAGAATGGCTCGAAGATCTTGGGGAGATCGGCCGCCGGAATACCGTGGCCGGTATCGATGATCGCAATCATGACTTCATCGGCGCGCGCGGGGTTGCGCTGGGTCCGCACCGTCAAGGACCCTCCGTCGTCGACCGCGTCCACCCCGTTCAGCATCAGCGCCATCAGCACCTGGATCATCTGTTCGTCGTTGGCCAGCACCGCGGGAAGATCCGCACCCAGGTCACGGGTGACGTTGAGCCGGTTGAACCGCTGGTGGTGCTTGAGCAGAAAGAGGGTCTGCTCGACCACCGCGTTCACCGCGAGCGGATTCTTCGGGCTGCCCTCCTTCGGGCGGCTGAAGTCGAGCAGGCCGTCCACGATGTGGGTGCACCGGAGCACTTCCTTGTCGATGATGTCCAGATACTCGTGAACGGTTTCGTCGGCCGCGGGGTCCAGGCGCGCCTGAATGGCCGCGACGCAGGCGCCGATCGTGGCGAGCGGATTGTTGATCTCGTGCATGACGCCCGCCGCGAGCTGTCCCACCGCCGCGAGCTTTTCGCTCTGGAGAATCCTCAGCTGGACATCCCGTGCCTCGGTGACGTCTTCTCCGATGGTGATCACGTGCGTGATCGCCTCGCCGTCGAGCCGCATCGGGATCCGGCTGATCCGGTAGGAGCGGTTCTCCCCCCGGGCCTCCACCTGAATGTCCATCTGCTGAATCTCCCCGGCGCGGAACACCCGGTCGAACTCGGTGCGCAGCTGGACCGCCGGCTGGCGCGTCAGCACCTCGAAGACCGGCCGGCCCATCACATCCCCCCGCCGGAGACCCTGGGTTCCGGTTTCCCGTTTCCGGTTCCACACCTGAATTCGATAGTCCCGGTCGATGACGTAGAGTCCCACCGGCAGGCTGTCGATGATGAGACTGGTGAATCGGCGCTGCTCTTCGATCTCGCGGGAACGGCTGGCCACCTCGACGGCCAGGTCTTCCGACAGCGTCATCGCATCGAGGAAGGGAGCGAGCAGGTCGGTCACCACCTGGAGCACGACGGGATCGGGACGGGGGCTCGCCTGGTCGTAGTCGATCTGCAAAACCCCGAGGCGGGCGCCCCCGTGCACCAGGGGATATCGCCGTACTCCGGGGCCGGAGGTGGGCAGATCGTCGAGAGACACGGCGGCATGTTCTCCGGTCGGCATCGCCACACCGGCAAACGTGGAGGCGTTCGATTCACGGCGCCAGACGACGACCTGACGCGCCGGAAGTCCGCCCTGGAGCGTCGCCGCGACGACCCGAAGGGTTTCGTCGGGAGCGAGTCCGCTGTTCAGGATCCGGGCGATCTGGCCGATGAGCGCCAGTCCGGAGCCTGGATTGGGCGAGGCATTCATTGGGGAATCATCGGTGACCACTAAGTTTAACCTCCTACGAGGAGACCCTATGCCGCTGCGCATCCTCACGCCGTGGGTGGACGGCGGCTGGCTGCCCCGCCGTCGCCGCCGGGCCGAGCCGGTCACCGCTCCGTTCAATGGACGCACGCTCGCGTATCTGGTCGCAGGTGACGATGCCGACCTCGACCGGGCCGTCGACGGCGCCCGGAAGGCCGCAGAGACACTGGCCGCACTGCCCCGCCATCGGCGCGCGGAGATCCTCGAGACCGCATCATTCCTGCTTCGGGAAGAGCGCGCCGCGCTGGGGCGCCTGATCGCGCGGGATGCCGGCAAGCCGCTCGCCCTCGCGCTCGCCGAGGTCGACCGGGCGGTTCTGGTCTTCCATCAGGCGTCGGAGGAGGCGCGCCGTTTCGGGGTGAGCGCGATCCCGGCGGACGCCGATCCCCGTGGCGCCGGCATGACTGCCCGGGTCGAGCGCTTCCCGATCGGCGTGATCGCCGCCATTGCCCCTTTCAACTTCCCCCTGAATCTCGTCGCCCACAAGGTCGCCCCGGCGATCGCCGCGGGAAATGCCGTGGTATTGAAGCCCCCGCCGCAGGCGCCGCTCGCGGCGTTCCGACTGGCCGAGCTGCTCTCCCGGGCCGGCCTCCCGCCGGGCGGTCTCCAGGTCCTGCATCTGCCGATCCCGGTCGCGGAGCGCCTGGCGCGAGACGATGCCTTCGCGATGCTGAGCTTTACCGGGAGCGCCGGAGTCGGATGGCACCTCAAGTCGGTGGCGGGACGCAAGCGTATTCTTCTCGAGCTCGGCGGCAACGCGGCGGTCCTGGTGCACTCGGACGCCACCGACCTCGATGCCCTGGCGGCGCGCCTCGCGTGGGGAGCGTTTGCCTATGCCGGACAGATCTGCATCAAGGTGCAGCGCCTCTACATTCACAGGCCGCTATACCGCCGGCTGGTGCGCAAGGTGGTGGACGCCACCCGCCGTCTCCGCCGCGGCGATCCCGCCCAGGAGGACACGGTCATCGGCCCGATGATCGACGACGCGAATCTGGCGCGGGTCGGAGCGTGGGTGAACGAGGCCGTCGCGGGCGGCGCCGTGCCACTGCTCGCGGGTCGCCGCAGGGGGGCGGTGCTTGGCCCCACGATTCTTGCGGGCACCCGGCCGGACATGAAAGTGTGGCGGGAAGAAGTTTTTGGACCGGTGCTCACGGTGGCACCGTATCGCACCTGGGCCGAGGGCATCCGTCTCGTCAACGCATCGCGCTACGGACTGCAGGCCGGCATCTTTACCCGCGATGCGCAACGGATCGAGCAGGCGTTTCGCGGCCTTGCCGTCGGAGGCGTCGTGGTCAACGACATTCCAACCCTCCGGCTGGATCATCTGCCCTATGGCGGCGTTAAGGCGTCAGGGTTCGGTCGGGAGGGCGTTGCAGAAGCGATGCTCGCAATGACCGAACCCCGGCTATTGCTTATGAGGCAATAGGCAGTGGGCACTGGGCACTGGGCACTGGGCACTGGGCACTGGGTAATGGGTAATGGGCAATGGGCAATGGGCACTGGGTACTGGGCACTAAGAAACAGGCCTAGTGCCTAATGCCTATTGCCTATTGCCTACTACCTAAGAGGTAAACTGCGGTTGCGGGATGATATGTTTTCCAATCGAACCAGTAATCGAGGAGGACATAGACCGGCGTCAGCCGCCTGCCGGCCAGCACCCCGGAGAGCGCCTCTCCCCGGAACGACCATCGGCTTCCAGTCCCGACATCCACCACGATTCCGGGCTCCCCTTCCGCCGGACGGATGAATTCGAGCTCGAGGGTGTCGAGGCCGGTCTCATAGGCCCGGATCGATTTCCCGTCTGCGCCACGAAAGAGAACGATCGGAGTCCCACCAACACGATCGTGTACCGGCGCCTGCGCCAGCACGCGATCGACCGGATAGGCTTTGGCGGTTCCGCTGATCTCGACGCCTGCGATGAGCGCTCTCGGTGGCAGCCTGGGGTCCGGAGCCGCGTTGACGCGCACCGGAAGCCTCCCGGTTTCTTCCTCCCATCCCGACGAGAACGCCTGCCAGGCGCTGTCGGAGGCGGGGAGCAGCACCCGGCCACCGGGCAGCTCCGTCATCCACTCCCGGAACGTCACCTCGTCGTGGAAGACCCGCGTCAGCCGCTTGCCCTTGAGCGGACCCTGAATCGCTTCTCCGCTCACCTGCTGCCACCACGATCCGGTCTCCCGGTCCTGCATGATGAAGTTCTGATTGTTGATCCCGGCAAGCCGGAAGCTCAACACCCGTCCGTCGATGGTGCGCTCCCACACCAGACCGGTGTGGCAGAGGGTTCAATACGTCGCGACGATCGGCACCCCGCCGACGGCATCCTCCACGAGATGATGGTAGGCCAGCTGGCGCACCGGATAGGCCGCAGCATCTCCCTTGACCAGCACCGCGATCACCATATCGCCGGGCTCCACCGCGGCGGCTTCCGCGGCCCGAATGAAACGGGCGTCGGGCAGCGGTGCGAACATCCACTCAAAGTGGTTTTGCCGCGCCGCCCAGGCCGGTACCAGGGTGAGCAGCAGCAGCATGATGACCGCCATCCGGGGGAGGAGCCGGGGTGACGACCGCCAGAGGCCGAACCCGATCCCGAAGCCGATCAGCGCCACCGCGACCGTTACCCAGGGCGACCAGCGACGGAGCGCGAACGCCAGCGCGATCGAGGCGGGCGTCTGCGGTGCGAAGGGCCGGATGAGGATTACCGGAATCGCTACCAGCGCAAATGCCACCACGATCAGCGCGACGAGGGCAAGCCAAGCGCGTCGACCCTTCCTGGCTCCCTGGCTTCCCGGCTCCCTGGCTCCCTGCTCGATCATTCGGAGTCTCCGTAGAAAAAGACGATTTCGTGCTCAGCCGAGAGCGTAAAAACGGCCAGATCGCGGGCCAGCGCCACCTCGTCCACCGTCACGCGCGCGATCGGCGGCGTGTTCCGGAGGGTGAGCGCCAGCGGAATCGGCGGCCCGAAGCTCACCTCGAGCCGGACGGTGGTCCACTCGGCCCGGGGCCGGAGCTCCACGTCGACCAGAGTCCGGTGGAATCGCACCCGACGGAGGGCCATGCTCTGCCAGCCTTCGGGAACCCAGGGCGACAGCTGGAACCTGCCGCCCGCCTGATCGGCCCGCGCACCAAACAGCCCGCCCACCAGCTCTCGCAGGAAGGCGGCGGGATCCGGCAGTGCCTGCGGGCCAACCCGGCGAAATCCCTTTGCCTCCTCCAGCAGGTGGGCGAAATCGGCGCCGTCCCACTCCTCGAGGGCAAACTCCATCCCGGCTCGGACCTCGGCGCCGGCTCGCCGGACGCACCATGCGAAGGCCTGGTTGAGTGACGGCTCCGGAGTATCGAGGAGGGCCGGGCGAATCAGGGTCAGCCCAGCCTGGCCATCTCGGCGAGCAGCTCGCTGTTGTCGCGACGCTCGCTGTTGTTGGCTTCCTGGTAGGTCCAGCGCACCACGCCGTTCTTGTCGATCAGGATGTAGGCACGATCGCTGAAAAACCGCACCTCGTTGAGCACCCCATAGAGGCGCGAGACGTCGCGCTTGAAGTCGCTGAGGAGGTCGACCGTCAGGCGCTCCTTGGCTTTGAACTCCTTCAGCGTGGGAACCGAATCCACGCTGATCGGCAGGACCCGGGTGTTCCCGGTCTGGAATTTTCCGTAGTCCTCCGACATGGCGCACAGCTCGGCGGTGCAGGTACTGGTGAACGCCAATGGGAAGAAGGCGAGCAGCACGTTCTTGCCCCGCAGGGCGGAAAGCGTAACCGCCTCGCCGGAGGTCGACGGCAACGTGAAGTCGGGGGCGGCGCTGCCGATCGGAGGAAGTGCCATGAGCCGGCTTTCCTGGCTGAACCACGTGAACGGTGAACTGTGAATAGTGAACGGGAACAGCGACTCACCCGGGTAACGCTGCTCGAGTTGTTTCCTTCGGAACGCAGGTCCCGTTGACCGTTCACCGTTCACGGCTCACGCAGTCAGGCCTTGAGTCTCTCCCCAGCGACGCTCCAGTTCAGCACGTTCCACCACGCCGCCAGGTAGTCCGCGCGCCGGTTCTGATACTTGAGGTAATAGGCGTGTTCCCAGACGTCACAGCCAAGGACGGCATGCTTCCCATCCATGATGGGGCTGTCCTGGTTCGGGGTGCTCTCGATCGCAAGCTTCCCCGCCTTGTCGCGGACCAGCCATGCCCACCCGCTGCCGAAGCGAGCGAGCCCGGCCTTCTGGAACTGTTCCTTGAAGCCGGCGAGGCCGCCGAAGCCCGCTTCGATTTCCTTGGCCAGGGCCCCCTGAGGCTCGCGCGCGCCGCCCGGAGTCATCAGCTCCCAGAAGAGCGTGTGATTGTAGTGACCCCCACCGTTGTTCCGCACCGCGGCCCGCGAGGCCTCGGGGACCTTGCTCAAATCTCCGATCAGCGCCTCGATCGACAGCTTCTGCAGCGCCGGCTGGCTCTCCAGAGCGGCATTCAAATTGGTGACATAGGTCTGATGGTGCTTGTCGTGGTGGATTTGCATGGTCTGCGCGTCGATGTGGGGCTCCAGCGCGGCAGAATCATACGGAAGCGGAGGAAGGGTAAATGGCATGGCAATCTCCCGAACAGGTTGCGTCGGACTCCGGCCATCGGATTCCGGATTGGCGCGTGTCAATATAACGGCGCCTGATCGCCCCCGGGCCGCAGGAACTCGACCGCGAAGGCGATGATCGTGCCCGCGACGAATGCCACCGACAGGACGACCTGCGCCCCGAGACCCGCCTCGAGCGCCGGAAGCGCCGCGAGCGCCGGTACCAGCAGGGCGAAACGGGTCCAGCGATCTGCGGCGTTCGGCAGGGCACCCCGCCTCAGGCCGGCTGAGTTCGCGAGCAGCCACCCCCAGATGACGAGCAGCTGCGCCGCCAGCACACCCGATGGAACGCCGCTCCAGAGCGACGTCAGTCCAGCGGCCACCGCCAGCGCCGGCCAGCGCCGGGTGAGCGCCGCCCACACTCCCGCCCCCGCGAGCAGGAGCATGGCGAGTGGTTGCCACTCGATGACGCCGCCCGGGAACACCGGGAGCGCCACCCGCCCCATCATAATTGCGGCGAGCGGTGCCAGTCCGATGCCCCACGGCGCGCGGTGGACCGGCGGCAGCCCGGCCAGGAGCAGCGTGCCCGTGCCCAGAAGCAGCACCAGCAATCGCTCCGCTGCGGGGCTGAACGGACCATCCCGAAGTGCGGACATCCGGCCGCCTGTCGGCCCCAGGATCGTGACTGCGAGAACCAGCGCCGCGCCGAGCGCCCCTCCACCGATGACCAGCAGCACCAGCCACCGGAAGCGTCGAGAAGCAAGGGCGGCCCGGGCCGCAGCTACCAGCACCAGGACAATGCCGAGCTCGACCAGGAGCA
>Ga0075429_100004687_pt1 | contig 11775 bp, 13 predicted proteins | sample RhiMetdeltSRZDD3_FD_75295 | JGI IMG/M metagenome (GOLD analysis project Ga0075429, IMG submission 75295) | Populus rhizosphere microbial communities from Tennessee, USA - Rhizosphere MetaG P. deltoides SRZDD3 | ecosystem: Host-associated > Plants > Roots > Rhizosphere > Soil | place: USA...
GCGCAGCTTCACCCTTGAGCTTAATCTCGACGAGGGAGATCTGAATGGGGCGGTACGCCATGTATGGATGAACGTACTGCGCGCAGTGAACCGGGCAAGATCCGCACGGCGATTCCGAACCGGCTATGAAGTCTCTATGAAGTAAACGGACCGAGCCGAACCAACACGGGACGACCTCGTCACCTCGCAAGTCTCCGTCGTTGTTGGCTCCTGTTGGATCTTGTTGGTCCGTGTGTAGGGCGGATTTTCCCTCATAACCCAAAGGTCGTCGGTTCAAATCCGACCCCCGCAACCATGAACGACGAGGGGTTAGCGGACGCAAGAGCCGCTAACCCCTTTCGTTTACCCAGACTTCACCCAGGAATTGGTCGCGCCTCCGCGCTGCGTGGACCGGCGGACAATGACCAGATGTAGGCGCCAGCCGAAGAACTCCGCTGCCAATATCCGTCATTAAATCCCTCCCGAGTGGGTTTGCGCCCAGCCATTGTCGTCCCTGTCAGCTTGCGGCCAGTACTGACTCAAGGGCGTTGCGGGTCGTCCGCCAGCCCTGGATGCGCCCGACGTTCTTGGCCTCGACCGGCTCGATCGCCTCGAACGCCCCGCGCCAGGCCTCGTCGATGGCCGCATAGAAGGTGTTGGTCGCCACCGCCTGGTCGGACGTCGCCTCGCTCATTAACCGGTTGGCCAGGTTGAGGGGCTCGCCCATGAACCCGAGATGCGTCTGCGAGAACGGCCGGAACGGCATCAGGTCCAGGTCGCCGATCGCGATGCCGATATGCATACCCTTCGAGGGCTGGGCCCGGTCGAGCGCGCGCTGCCAGGCCTGCGACACGGCGGTGCCCGCGGCGAAGAGCGAGCGCACGCACGTCAGGGCCTGGACCGCCGCGGGCGCCGGCGGCCGATGCAGACCGAAGACGGCGACCACCTCGTCGCCGACGAACTGGTAGAGCATGCCGCCTGCGTTCAGCACTGCGTGGCGGGCGAGCGAGTAATACTCGGTGAGGCGGCGCCGGATGAGTCCGGGGTCCCGCGTGTCGCGGACGAAGCTCGTGTACGAGCAGAGGTCGGCCATCACCACGACGACCTCGTGATAGGTCCGCGGCTCGAGAATCTCCGCGGGCCCGAGGCGCTCGTCGCGGTACAGGCGGCCCAGCTCCCACGGGCTGAGATGCCAGAGCAGCGTGGCGGCACGCGGGTCGTCGGGGAACTTGCCGTCGAAGGCGATGCGCCATTGCGCCCGCTCGATCGCCGTCCGCACGCCCAGCAGGCTCGTCCGCGAGATGTCGGTGATCTCGTGCTGGAACGTCGCCCGGATTCTCGCCAGCAGCTCCGCCACGTCCCAGACCTCCACGGTAAGGCCTGGCGCCACCGCCGCCCGAAGTCCGCGCTCGAACTCGGCCCACTGCCGAATCGCGGCCCGGTCGAGCAGGACCGCGAGGCGCCTGGCGCCGCGCCAGGCCGGGCTCGGCTGCCCGTACTTGCGTCGCAGGCGCGCGACGAGGTCGGCGGGCGCGTAGGCGAGCTTGTTCTCGACGAAGAACGGAGGCGCCCCCGGCGCCTCGACCCGGATGTCGGCGGAGGCATCGCTCCTGAGCGCGACCTCGCGCTCGACCGAGACCTGCCCGGGCGCGCAGCCGGCGGTCGCCGCGCACTCGACGCGGCAGAGGTCAGCGCAGATCTCGTCGACAAAGGCGCCGAGCTCGCTGTCGAACGGCTGCAGCATAGATCACGCTCCTGTTGAGGACCGGTTCAGCGCAACGGCCCTGCCAGAGCGCCTGGCTGACGAAGAGGGGGCCCAGCGTCTGGATGTACTGCGAGGACTGCACGGTCTTGCAGGAGTCGTTGTCGCACGCGTCGAGAAGGTAGGAGGTGCCAAAGCCCCTTGTCGATCGCCAACCTTGCCCCTCCCCCTCGCAGCGAGCAAGGATTGCTCTTCCCGAGCGTCCGAGTCAAGGGCCGGACCGGATAACCCGTCAATCGATCACGGTCCGCGTGCGTTTTTGCTTGCCGCTGCAGACCTGGACAGTCCGCGCGGTTGCGCCTGGGTTGCGTCGGGTGCATCAACCTGCCACGATCTGCAAATCGATGATCGCGAAATACGCGGCGCAACGATTCCAGGTCGCCCGCCTGATCGAGGCCCACGCCGAGCGACTCGAGAATCTTGAGCAGCCCTGGGCGGGATCAATCTCGTAAGCGCGAGCACGCTGAACGCCGGCATGGGGCGCGCGAAACCCCTTGAGGGTCAGCGGCCTCAGAGCCTCAAACGAGGCGAGCTGGTCCACCGCCGCGGCAAGACTTTGTGAGAGGAGGATCTGGTCCAACCGAGCCTCGCCGCAAAGCCGCGCGCCAGGTTGGGCACCGTGCCGATTGCAGCGTAGTCCCAGCGTCCCTCGAAGCCAATGGCGCCGGCTTGCTTTCGCACACCTTCTCGCACACGTCTTCTCGATCAGTCGCATCAGCGACTCCTTCCGAACCATCCCTGGCTTGCCCCCAGGGAGTGATGGGGCTACCTTCGGCCCACCGTTCTGATATTCGCCGGCCTGCTGTGGAGCGCCCGTGATCAAGTGTCCCCGGTGCCAGCACGAGAATCCGGCGCAGTCGAACTTCTACCTCGGGTGCGGAGCCGGCCTTGCCGTCGCGTGTGCTTCCTGTGGTGCTCACCTTCCAGCCGAGTCCAGGTTCTGCAACAAGTGCTGGACACCCGTATTGCCCTCGAAGGCGAGCGCAAGCAGGTGACGGTATTCTTCCCCGACCTCAAAGGCTCGATGGAGCTGCTCGCCGATCGCGACCCAGAGGGGGCGCGGAAGATCCTTGATCCCGTCCTGGAACGAAGGACGGGCGTTCTGCTCCGCTACGAGGGTACGGTCGGAGATATGGGGAGGCTCTTCAGCTTCCTGCTAACCGCGATCGCGATGCTCGCCCTTCCACTCCCGGCCGCCGCGCTCACCGTGCAGGAAGCGGTCCACCGCGCCAAGCCCGCCGTCGTCCTGATCTCCGTGCGCGTCGAGGCCGAAGTCACGATGAACTGGGCAACGGCCCAGTCATCGTGCACCCAGCGCCGTTCGTCGAGACCGGTACCGGCTGGTTCGTTGACGGACGCGGTTATCTCATCACGAACGCCCACGTCGTCGAACCCGCCCACCGGCTGCCGCAATCATCCTCGAGCTGAAGAAGAGCGCGATCAATCAGGGGTGTGTCGTGCCCGCCCTCCGCGCCCGGGGCCTGAAGCAGGATCAGCGGCTCGCCCTCGAAGACCAGCTTCGGCGCGAGATCATGAACCGGGCAATGGCAGGGCTCAAGATCACCACGTCGAAAGCGATCACGGTGATCCTCTCGAACGGCGCCAAGCTCGCCGCCGAGGTTCGGAAGTACAGCCCCCCGATCGCCTTCGACGCGCTGGGGCAACCGCTGCGGGACTCCGGCCGCGACCTGGCCCTGCTCCACGTCCAGGCCAGCGTCTACCCAGTCCTCGGGATCAGCCGGCGGGCGCCGCAGATCAGTGATCCCATCCACATGCTCGGCTTCCCAGCCGTTGTGCTCTCCAACGAGCTGCTCAGCCGCAGCGATGTCGTCCTCGACGCGTCGGTCACCAACGGCGCAGTCTCCGGTTTCAACAAGGACGCAATTGGGCAGGACGTGATCCAGACCGATGCCCCCGCCGCTCACGGCAGTAGCGGCAGCCCCGCCATCGGTGACGACGCCAACGTGATCGGCATCATGACGTTCGTCTCCCTTTCGTCTGGCGGCGGCAGCCTCGTCCAAGGTTTCAACTTCCTCATCCCGGCCAAGGACGTGCTGAAGTTCCTGTCCGATACCGCGGTCACGGACCCGGGCCAGAGCCCTTTCAACCCGGTGTGGGCGGCCGGCGTCGACGCGTTCTTCGAGGGCCGCTACTCGACCGCGCTGGCGAGGCTCCAGGAGGCGGATCGGCTCGTTCCCAACCTTGTCGATGTCAAGCACCTTCTCCGCGAGGCCGAGGAGAAGGTGAAGAATCCAGCGCCGCGGCCGTTCCCCTGGGTATGGGTGGCGATAGGCGTCACGCTAGTGAGTCTCGGCGTCTACGGGGGCATGGGGGTCAAGCGCTGGTGGCGCAACCGCTACCGCGTGCTGCCCGTGCAGGTGGTCGGTTTCATGGAGAGCGGCCAGAACCCGGTGCTGCTCGACGTGCGCACCAAGACCGACTATGAAACGAGCCCGCTCAAACTGCCGCGTGCCATCCGGCTCGATCCCGACGAAGTCGACCAGGGGCAGTTCCACCTCGGCGTGGATCCCATGCAGCTCGTCATCGCTTACTGCACGAGCGCCGAAGAGCAGTGCAGCGCCCGAGTCGTTCAGCGCCTCCGCCAACGAGGCTACCGGAATGTGCGAATCCTCAAGGGTGGTCTCGGCGGCTGGACCAACGCGCGGCTGCCGGTAGAGACCAAGTCGCACCTGCCCTCCATCGGGCTCGAGATCTACAGGAACCTCACCATGGGCGACGTCGAGCGCCTCCGCTTCAAGGCGGGTGACGTCATCTTCCTCCAGGAGGACGATCCTCGCGCTGAGGCGTACGTCATCCACTCGGGAGCGGTTGAGATCCGCAGCAAGATCAACGGTGCCGACCGTGTCCTGAACCGGCTCGGCGTGGGCGAACTCTTCGGCGTGCTGGCGCTGTTCCTGCGATCGCCGCGCTCGGCGTCGGCGGTAGCCGTGTCCGACACCGAACTCCTGATCATCACGAACGAGCGGCTGGAGTGGCTGATCTTTAACCGCCCCCAACTGACCATGGAGATTCTCAAGCATCTGTCAGCGCTGGTGGTCTCCACCGATGCCCAGCGAAACGGCGACCCGTGAGCGCGTCCGCCGCCGCGCTGGCGGAGGCCAAGGATAAGACGTTGCTCATCCATCTTCGCGCTGGCTCCCGAGGACGGTGTGTCGCCAGACGCAGGAGCACCTCGCCACGCCACGCCGATGTACCGCGAGATGGATATTCGGTTCCGGCTCGCAAAAGCGGATGGGGACCTGCGGGAGTTGGGGTGAAGATCCGAGAGGGCCGGGAACAGCGGAGCCGGCGGCGCCGAGCGTCACGCCACGGGCGTTCAGCGGCGCGTCAACTCATGGAACGTCTCGTGTTCGTCCGTCAGCTCCGACCCGTCTCGGTAGAAATAGCTCGTACCTTCGATGCGCGGCAGTGGCCCATCGACGCGGGCGCCGTACGCCAGATAGCCAATGGCGGCTCTGGTCGCATGAAGCCGCTGGAGGTCGTGTTCGAGTGTGACCGCTCTGCCATCTCCCGAGTAGGGATTGGCCATCCAACGGCTCGGATTTGCCTTCACGAACGTCTCGACCTGCTCGAATGTGTAGGCGTTGAAGAACAGGCGGTCAAATCCGACCCCCGCAACCAACGAAGTCGCCGCCTCGTAGGGTGTCGCGATAGCGTGCCCAAGATCACCCTCCGCGAGCACGGACTGTTTCCCGTACAAGGGTCGAGTGATCGGGGCCTCTTGTCCACACTCGTAGCATCGGGCACGCCACGCCACGGCGGGATGATAGCGCCGATAAGAATTAGACCTCCCGCATAGACACGCGGGTGTCAGCCCCCTCTGAAGCTAATTCGTGCAGTCGGCTCAGTCAAAACCACGATACGACCCTGATCGGTCTCAAAGGTCAATTTTGATCAGACATCAAGACGCCGGCGGTGGTGAGCTTGCTTTAGCGGGAATGCAGATCCTGAGGAGCGTACATGGAAGCCCAAACTCGTCGCCCCGTCCGCGACGAGCTTAACGACGATGTCACGCTGGGTCTCGAGGCAGCCCAGGCCTGAGAGGCGACACCTATGGAGTCCAACTCCCGGCATGATGACGCGTATCTAGGCGGTGTCAGTGTCCTCTTGGTCGACGACTACGAACCCCTCCGCGCAGCGGTCGCCGCGATGCTCGAGTGCCGCGGCGCGGCTGTGACGGCGGTCGGCTCGGCCGACGAGGCGCTCAAGGCCTTGCAGCGCGAACACCCCGATGTCCTCGTGAGCGACCTGGCGATGCCCGACAAGGGTGGCTACTGGCTCATCGGCCAGGTGCGCGCCCTGCCGGCCGAGCGCGGCGGAGCGACGCCGGCGGCTGCTCTCACCGGATTCACCGGTCCCGAGCATCGGTCCCGTATCTTGCGCGCCGGGTTTCAGTACCACATCGAGAAGCCGGTCGCACTGGAGGAACTGGCCCGGATCGTCGCGCTCCTCGCGCTGAAAGCCCATTCCCCTCAGAGAGGGTGAACGGCGTTTTGAAGGTATAAGCTACTCGCTGCCTTCCATCGGGCTTCCAGGGTGACGCGACAGGCGTCCGGCCTCCTGTCATATGGCATGACCGCCCCGCCGAACCCAGAGAGCTACCATGCCCGACGAGACTGACCCCCTCTCTGCTGGGCTCTCGCCTCCTTCCTCTCGCTTCGTCCGGGGTCTGATCGCGTATCGGTATCTGGTCGGCACGAGGCGGTTGCGCCACCAGATCTGGTTCGGGACGCTCGGCCTCACCACGAGATCACAGACAGTATCGGCGTGCATCTACGGTTCGCCGTGGCGGGGCGGAGCTGCGGAGGCGGTCATCGAGGCCGAGATCACCCCTCGGGCCATCTCACGTCCCGATGCCGTAACCCGTTCGCGATGCGCCAGGCACTATCGTCACACATCGAGGCGTCAACGCGGTCGCGCTGAACTCGACGACTACGAGGTCGTGTGCGCGACGTTCACAGGTGAGGCGGTCCGCGCCGAGCCCAATCGAAGCAGCGACCATCGGTCATACGCTTTCCGCCATCAAATCACACCGAAATGCCGAAGCGCCTCTTCGATCGCCTCGCGCTTTTCCTGCGGGCACGGCTCGACGTCACGATCGTGGCGGGCCCGGTCGGCCTCGCGCAGCGTCGGTATGCCGTGAACCTGCTTGACATGCGCGATCCATCCCGTTTTTTGGAATGAAGCCGTGGTGACGCTGCACGAACTTCTGAATCTCGGCGTGATCGCGTCGTTGACCGTGACTATCATGAGGAGCACGATGATAGACCGCTCGAGAAGAGCGCCTTGCGACGCATGATCCACGCGGGGCCACGGCGCGTCAGCCGCCTTAAGGCGCTTCACATGGCCGTTCGCGCAACTGCGCTAGTGCAGGGCTTCAAGACCCTAGGCTACATCGACGGCAAGAACACCCCCACCAAGAGGACACTTCTTCCAAGAGGACACTTCTTCACCACTGAACCGTGAGCGTCGCTACCGCCGCACGGGGACTTCGACGAACTTGTCGCCCCTACTCACGCGGATTCGAAGATCGACCGGAGTCGAGTGGCCGGTCGGCACCGTTCCACGGTAGGTTCCCTGCTCGGGGAGGGCGCCCATCGCAATGTACTCGACGCTGCCATCCGCCATGTGCGCGACGAGGACGACCTGCGCGACCGCCAAAGGCTTACCCGCGGGGTCCAAAAGGCGCACGACGTAAGAATCGCCCCATCCCCGCGATACTGGCTTACTCACGAGTTTCGCGTGGTGCGATCCCCCAAGCTCCGTGGCTTTCGGTGTCGCCGCCTCAGGCGCTGGTATGGTGGTGACTTGGTTGGACGGTGTCGGAGCACTTGGACTCGGTCGAACCGTGGTGCCGAGAATGGCGGCGCTACTCGAGCCCTGGCCGGTTCCAGCTTTTGGCGGGGCATCGGTCTCAATGGCTGCAGTGCTAGCGCCGGTAGGCGGGCTGCTGGTCTCTTTGGAAAGGGGGCTGGTCTCTCGGGACGTGATGCTGGCCTCTCGGGACACGGTGCCGCTCACTACGAACGGCCCGCTTGTCTCGCGTTGCCTAAGAGTCAGCCTGTCGGCGACCTCGCGCTTTTCGGTGACCGCCGGCAATTGCTCCGGAGTAAAACTTTCGTCGGTCTGGCCGGGCGGCTGATCTGGTCTGCCCGAGAGCGGTCCCGTGGGAAGCTGACTTAAGAGACTGTGCCCAGTAATCCCCACTCGTGCCAGCACGAGCGCGGCCAGCGTCACGCCGATCAATACGCCGAGGAGTTTCGGGATCACGTGCCTGACCGTTGGCGCGGGAAACTCTTCGAGCCGCTTCTCGTCCTCGTCATCGTCCGGGGGACGATCCTGCGTCCACCGCATTGCGGTCATGGCGCAACTCCTTCCGCTTCTCGAAGCGGTGCGCGATCGTCCTCTTTCGAGCACGCAGCGTCAAGATGAAAGGCGTTGTTACAACGAGCAATTTCCGGAATCACAGGCGTCCGGTATCGCATGGAGCCATTGACGATCCCCGCTGTCCGGATTACGCACTCGCGCCGCCCCGTGCTGGTGCACGCCCCGGTGTTCCGCTAGACTCCCGCCAACCATCCGCACCGAGGTGCCCCATGCGGCTTAAACTCGGCCACTTGCGGTCGCAGTACAGGTGATGGAATGAAGACACGGCAACATGGGTACCCCCCGAAAATCGGGTTTGAGTCGGCCCGTGCGAGCAGCTAACGTAAGCTCCCCACCTGAGCAGAACTTTGGGGAGCACTCCGGGTGCGAGATGGTCGAGATCATTCTGAGCGAGCACCAACTCGCCTGTCTCAAAGCTGCCGCGCCGAAGGGGTCCATCGAGCGAGCGGCGCTTGACGCAGGGGACTACTTCGCGGGGAGCGGGATCACCTCAGAGCCCATTGCCGTCACGCTCACATGCACCGTGGAAGTCGCGCGGCAGCTGCTCGCCATTGCCCGAACGTCGTGCCCTAATGTCGCCACCGGGATTCGCGCCGCGATCGACCAACAACGCACCTGACGCCCGCTGTTTCTCACTTGGGCGTCGGAAACTGCGAGACTGAACGAACGTGCCACAACCAATACGTTGAAGACCAGGTAGCGATGCACCTATGACGCTCGTCGCAGCCTACCGGACCCTTGGTGTGCCGGTTCTGCTTGGTGACTTCCTGATAACGGCGGAGCCCCAGCAGCTTTACGATGCGCATGTCGCAGGAGCCCGCAACAGTCTTCCTCACTCCGGCCCGACGCCACCGGGCGGCGCTCAGCCAAGACGCTCAAGCGCTTGCCGAGGATCTCGCCGCGCTCCTCGAGAGAAGGATGCGGCCCTGACGGACGAGGTCCTGAAGGAGCTCTATCGAAGCCGGAGGCGCAGGGTCTGAGAGGCGCCGACCCGCTCGGTAGTCGCCTTTAAAGATTCAGTCTGCGAGTAGCAAACAGCCGCATTCTTTTGAGCGCGGCTTTTTGATGCGGGCCCAATTACTGCGGACGCCAGGACCGAACTAACGCACGCGGACCACCGGCCTAGCAACAGTCGAGTCTCGGCCCACCGTCCCGAGCTTGAGCGGCTCAGACTCCGGAGTCGGATACGAGCTAGGCAGACACTGTCAGGCTGGCAGCTTTTTCTGAAACGTTCGTTCGACGATTTGCCTCAGACCAGACGTGAACTGACTTCCGAGCAGCCGTCCCAACATCGGGATATCTCCTGTTGCATGAAGTACTTGGGCATCAACCGACATCTCAAGCCAAAACCCAACTCCATCCAGCTTCACGCGACTGCGATCGGCTGCCCATTCGGCGCGCCGAACCATCGAACCGAACCGCTTGCTGACCTCGGTGACAGCAAGCGCAAGGCGCCGGCGGGCATCTTCTAAAGTCTGGCCATGCTGGAGCGTAAGGTCGATTAGGGGCATATTGTGCTCCGCGTATCACCCTTCAAATAACTTCGCATGGAGCCATGTTTCTAAGCTAAACGTGCCTTAAGCTCATGCTTGTGCCTGTCGTTGACCGACGGCCAGCCAAGTCTAGTCTCAACCCACTATCCCGAGGTGTTCATGCGGCGGACCGGCCCCGCCTGCGCTCTCAGTAGATCTGCCTCCGACTTACTTCGCTAGTATCACCGTGAAGGACTTCGCGACCTTCTGTCCGTCCTTCTCGTCGTAGCTCACCTTGACGTTGACGCCCGGCTTCAGCGCCGACTTCTCGACGGTAAAGGTGGGCGGAATCACGATTTGGGTCCCATCATTGAGCGTTACCATGCTGCCACTCTGATCGACGCTCCTGATCTTGCCCTGCACGTCGGCGGCCCAGGCGACCAGCGTCAGTACCATGACGATAGCGAGGGCGACTATCAGAACGCTGCTGACTCTCCTCATCGGGCGTCCTCCTGATCCCATCCTCAGTCGCAGTACGTGCGGTTGTCCATCAGGTGATTCCTCGGAGGAGCAGCGTCCACGAGCGCGACCGCGAGGAGCGCCTGCAACAAAACCATCAGCTAACTGCCGTTTCCGCCGACCCCACGTCTAACTGCTACACCCGGCGGCGGGTACTCCATTTTCCCGACGGCATCTCGTCCGCCGTATCGCTCGACAGTGGTAAGACGTCTGGCCTCTGCAGTCGACGATGCCCTGCTGCAACGCGCTTGCCACGCGACTGTCCCGTTGGCGCAACTCGAGGACCTCGGACTCATCGACGGCCCATCGCCGGCCCGAGCAGGAGTGCGGACTTCGCTTTTGGCACGGTTCGGGCTGCGATGGAACACGCCGGGTGGCGGCGCTCGTGTGAACGTCATCTCGCGTCTCTCGGCGTGAACCACGGCCTCGCGTAGCCCTTACCGTGTAAGCTACGCCGCCTTCTCCATTTCCGAGGCGACCGGCTGGCTTTCGGCGGGCGCGCCGGCCGAGGCCGACGTGTGCGTTGTGGGCGTCTCGGCCACTGGCCCAGGCGCAGACGGCGCACGGCGATGCTCGTGACGGCGAGGATCGCCGCGCCGATCGCGATGTCGAACGCATGGCCGGCGGTACCGAGCGACCCGAGTGCGTAGCGTGGTCGCGACCGCCGGCGCGTGCGAAGCGCCGAGCGCCAAGGTCGCGAGCAAGGTCAGTGTCACGGCCAGGACGGCCGCGCCCACGCGTCGGCCGCTGATCGTCGCGATCGCTCGTTATAGGCGCTCGCGGACGGGTGCGCCGGCATCTGGGCGAGCAGATACGCGGGGGCGCCAAGGCAGGAGCCAGGATTGTCCGGCCAGCAACGCGAGGATGGCGACCGCCTGCCACGCGCGCGAGGCGCGGCACCAGAAACTCGACCGATCCGGGCGCGGCAGATACATTTAATGGCCCGATACGTTACAATCCGGAACCGGTCGAGCCAGGTTCGTAGATGACGCGAGTCCAAACGACATGATCACGCCACCAGGGATAAAGATGTATCGGGCCCAGGACGCGCCGCCCGGCGCTCTGAATGGGGAGGCGGTTGCCGTGCTCGGGTATGGCAACCTGGGACGCAGCGCAGCACTCAACCTGCGCGACTCGGGCGTCAAGGTCCGGGTCGGTAACCGGGACGACCAGTACGCCGAACGTGCGAGAGCCGATGGCTTCGAGCTCGTCCCGCTCGCCACCGCGGCTGGCGACGACATTGTTTTTGTGCTGTTACCCGACGAGGTGATTCCCGACGTCTTTTCCCGTGAAGTGGCTCCCGAGCTACGGCCTGGAAGCGCCGTCGCCTTCGGCTCGGGCTATAGTCTGGCCTTCGGCCTCGTGCGGCCACCGGAGACAGTGGACGTGCTTCTGGTCGCGCCCCGCATGGCCGGTGCAGCCACAAGGACACGTTACCTCGCGGGCCAGGGCTTCTGGGCGTGCATCGGCGTCGAGGCCGACCGAACTGGTAGCGCTCACCGCCGCATGCTCGGGCTTGCCGACGCGCTCGGCGCCCTCCGCCCCGCCGCGCTCGAGATGACCGCGGCCACCGAGTCGGCTCTCGACCTGTTCGTGGAGCAGACGATCGGCCCACTGCTCGGCACGGCTCTCATG
>Ga0075429_100004689_pt1 | contig 11773 bp, 9 predicted proteins | sample RhiMetdeltSRZDD3_FD_75295 | JGI IMG/M metagenome (GOLD analysis project Ga0075429, IMG submission 75295) | Populus rhizosphere microbial communities from Tennessee, USA - Rhizosphere MetaG P. deltoides SRZDD3 | ecosystem: Host-associated > Plants > Roots > Rhizosphere > Soil | place: USA...
ACGGACGGCCAAGTCGGGCGCACCCGCAGGGCGTCTTACCAAGATCGTGCTCGCCGATGGTACCGAGTTGGGTGGTGGTGCCTGACCAGCCGGGTAAGAGCATGACGACGCTGAAGCCACTGCCGTCAGCGAACTAGTCGGCTTTGACGATCGAAATCAGCGAGGTGCTTCCAATGCGCGACCATCTGGCAAAGGTACTCGTTGCGTCGTTGGCGGTGCTGACCCTCTGGCCGATGGTGGCCCAGGCGCAGGGGCGGGGCGGCCGAGGTCGACAACCCGGTTTTGTCGCCGCCGGTGTTCCCGAGATGCCTAATCCGCCGGGCCCCGCTCCCAAGCAGGATTTGACTGGCACCTGGGTCGGGCCTACCAGCGTTGTGATGGGTCCGTACCCTCCGATGACTCCTGCAGGCCAGGCGGCACGCGCGCTCAATAACAAAATCCCGCGCGCATCCGACAACGTGACCAAGATGGAGCCGAACAATGACCCGTTCGCCATCTGTGATCCTCTCGGATTTCCGCGCGTCCTTCTGAGCCACTGGCTGAGCAGCCGCGGAGGAATCGAGTTCGTGCCGGCGGCCAATCGCATGGTGATGCTGTTCGAGCACCAGCGCGTGTGGCGGGAAATCTGGATGGACGGCAGACAACTCCCCGCCAAGGTGGATGCGCGGGGAGCGCCTGATTCCAGGTTTTATGGATATTCCGTGGGTCGTTGGGAAGCAGACAACGTCTTCGTCATCGATACCGTAGGCCTCGATCCTCGAAGCTGGCTCGACGAGGCCGGCCTTCCGCATACGAATGCGGCGAAACTCCAGGAGCGCTGGACGCGGGTTGACCAGTACCACCTGGAGGCGACCGTCACCGTGAATGACCCGGAGTACTTCACGCAGCCGTTCCAGTTGATGAAGACGGCTTATTACTGGAAGAAGGATCAGAACGTACAAGAGGAGCTCTGTCTGCCATCGGAAGCCCTCGAGTACAACGGTCGACTGGCCGCCCCGTCTGGTTTTGGGTTCGAGAACAAACCGTAAGCAGATCTGACGCTCACGGCGCTCCTGCGCGAGATCGGCGGCGTCCACTGTCCTAGGTCCGCGTTTAACGGGATGCGAGAAGCGGAGGAGGTTACCGTGAATCGATATCTACGGGTCGCATCGGTCGTGCTCACCTGGCTGGCTGTCGTCCCCGCGGGCGCATACGCCCAGGCATCCATTACGGGTGTCGTCAGGGACACCTCCGGCGGGGTGTTGCCTGGCGTTTCGGTCGAGGCGTCCAGTCCGGCGCTGATTGAGGGAGCCCGGGCGGTCGTGACCGACGGGAGTGGCCAGTACCGCATCGTGGATCTACGACCCGGTGTCTACGAGGTGACTTTCACACTGCCGGGGTTCGCCGTCGTACGTCGGGAAGGGCTGCAGTTGACGGGCTCGTTCGTCGCGACGGTGAACGCCGACCTGCGCGTGGGATCGCTCGAGGAAACGGTGACCGTGACGGGCGAATCGCCGGTCGTCGACGTGCAGAGCGCGACGCGGCAGCAGGTGATGAACCGGGAGGTGATTGATGCCATTCCGACCGGTCGGTCCGAATACGACCTGGCCGCACTCATCCCCGGGGCCGTCAACGCTGGCGGGACCGATATCGGCGGCGCTGGGGGAAGGACGGGAGTCCCCTCTTTGCGGGTCCATGAGGGCAGATCGACGGAGTCGCGCCACACCGTAAGCGGTGCGGAGGTCACCCTGATTAACGACTCCGGCGCCGCTTTTGGCATCATGCTGAATGCGGCTGCCACTGAGGAAGTTGTCGTTGACGTCGCCGCGGGCGATGCCGAAAGCGTTGTGGGTGGCGTGCGGCTTCATCGCATTCCGCGGGAGGGCGGCAACACCTTGAACGGCACGTTCTTCGCCACCGGCGCCACGAGCGCGATGCAGGGCAACAATCTGACGCAGGATCTGCGGGATCGTGGCCTGCCCACACCCGATGCCATTGACAGCAACTGGAACGTCAATGCGGGGTTCGGCGGCCCGATTATGCGCGACCGGCTCTGGTTCTTTGGCGCGTATCAGAACAGGTTGGGGTCCATGTTTGCGGGCGGAGTGTTCGAGGACCGCAACTTCAACAATCCTGACGCCTGGACATACGACCCCGACCCCAGCCGGCCAGTCACCAATACCCAGTGGCAAAAGGATGGACAGCTCCGGCTCACATGGCAGGCCACGCCGCGGCACAAGCTCGGGCTGACGTGGATGGAGATGGTCGCTGCCCACAACCCGCGCAACGCCAGCACGGAAATCACCCTCGAAGCCGCAAACCTGAGAACCTGGCCCGCCCAGCGAGTCGCGGTAGCCGATTGGACAGTCCCGGTTACGAGTCGCCTCCTGATCCAGGCAACCGCGTCCCTCAACAAGCAGGAACGGCGGGTTGTACCCCGGGCCGGGCTGAGGCCAGACATGATTGGCGTCGTGGAACAGTCGACCGGGTTGGCCTACCGCGCGGGCGGCACGTATGCTTCTCGGCCGCAACAGTCTATCGGCTTACGGAGCGTCGCGTCGTACATCCTCGGGGCCCACGCGTTCAAGGCCGGTATCACGCACAGGGGCGGCGAGCTTCGTGAGCGCACGTTCGACCTCAACCCACTGAGCTTCCGGTTTGACAACGGCGTGCCCAACCGACTCACGCAGCGGGCGCTGCCGATCGAGACGGGGTTCAATATCCACCATGAGATGGGCGTGTTCGCCCAGCATCAGTGGACCCTCCAACGCATGACGCTGACCTATGGCGGGCGGTACGACTATTTCCTGGGTGGCTTCCCCGAGCAGCAGGTCGGGCCTGCTCTGCTTGCGCCCACACGGAACCTCACGTTCCCTGAGAACCGGCAGGTGGCAAGGTATCACGACATCTCGCCGCGGCTAGGGGTCGCCTACGACGTGTTTGGCACGGGAAAGACCGCCATCAAGGCGAACTTCGGCAAGTATCCGGAGAGCGCAGGGGGGACGCTGCTTGCCCTTGTCAACCCCGCCGCCAATCTCGTCACGAGCACGAACCGGTCCTGGACCGACGCGAATCGCAATTTCGCGCCTGAATGCGACCTCCTAAACCCGCGCGCGAACGGCGAGTGCGGGCCAATAGACAACGCGGCGTTCGGGGCGGTCGCTGATGTCGCGCCCGGTGCCGTGGTAGGGCGCGGCGGCGTGGTCTCCGTCAGCGACCCGGATATGCTCCAGGGGTGGGGCCGGCGCGAGTTTTTCTGGGGGTGGACGGCCGGCGTGCAGCACGAGCTGTTTCCGCGAGTGTCGGCGGAGGTCAGCTATGACCGCCGGTCGTACCGCAACCACGTCGTCACGCAGAACCGGGCGACGACGGCGGCGGACTACGATCCGTTCAGCATCACAGCGCCGGTGGACCCGCGGCTGCCGGGCGGCGGCGGCTTCGTGATTGACGGCCTCTTCGACATCAAGCCGGAAAAGTTCGGCCAGGTCGACAACTTCATCACGCGTGCATCCAACATCGGCAAGAAAATCGAGTACTGGCATGGCGTCGATGTCAGCGTCAACGCGCGCCCCCGGGCGGGCGTGCTGCTGCAGGGCGGCACCAGTACCGGGCGGGCCGTGACGGACGACTGCCAGATCCGGCCGCTGCTGGGTAATCCAAGCCTGTTGTACTGCCATGTCGCGGAAGCGTGGCTCACGAGGATCAAGTTCTCCGGGTCGTACACGATCTCGCGCGTGGACGTGCAGGTGAGCGGATCGTTTCGGAGCGAGGCGGCACCGTCGGATGGGGCTGCCCGTCCGGAGATCGCGGCGAACTTTCAGGCGACGAATGCCGATGTGCGGCCGTCGCTGGGCCGCAATCTTGCGGGTGGCGCGCGCAACGTCACGGTGAACCTCATCCCGACCGGGTCGGAGTATGGGGAGCGGGTGAATCAGCTCGACCTGCGCCTGGCGAAGATCCTCCGGTTCGGCCGCACCCGCACGACGGTGAGCGCCGATGTCTATAACATCTTGAACTCGAACGCGGTGCTGACGCAGAACAACACGTTCGGGCCCGCGTGGCAGCACCCCAGCGCGATCCTGGGGGCCCGGTTCATCAAATTCAACGCACAGTTCGACTTCTGAGGAACCGATTTCGGTAGAGCGGAGGTTTGCTCGCCCATGGCAGATTCCGAAAAAGACAAAGACCTGGTAGGTCGTCGAGGATTTCTGAAGGGCGCCGCAGCCGGAGGTATCGGCACGCTGGCCATGGGGACCGGCGCGATCGCGGCACCGCAGGTGGCGGCTCCTCCGGCTCCGAAGCTGGGGCCGGGACCGGCTGAAGGTGATCCCGTCGGCCGGGTCGAGCTGTTGACGACGGACCGGCCGGGATCCGATTTCATGGTGGATGTGCTGAAGTCGCTGGGCTTCGAGTACGTCGCCGCCAACCCCGGATCGAGCTTTCGATCGCTGCACGAGTCGTTGATCAACTACGGCGGCAACAAGGCGCCGGAGCTGCTGACGTGCTGTCATGAGGAGTCGTCGGTCGGCATCGCCCACGGCTACGCCAACGTCGAAGGGAAACCGATGCTGGTGATGGCCCACAGCACCGTGGGGCTACAGCACGCGGCGATGAACATTTACAACGCCTGGGTTGGCCGCGTCCCGATGTTCGTGGTGCTCGGCAACACCCTGGACGCCACGATGCGGCGGCCTGGAGTGGAGTGGAAACACAGCGCGCAGGACGCGGCGGCTATCGTCCGCGATTACACCAAGTGGGACGATAACCCGGTCTCGCTGCCGCATTTCGCGGAGTCGGCGGTGCGAGCGTACAGGATCTCGATGGCGCTGCCGAGAGAACCCGTCGTCCTGGTGGCCGACAGCGAACTGCAGGAACGGCCGGTTGCCAAGGATGCGAACCTGCGCATCCCGAAGCTGACGCTCGACGCGCCTCCCTGGGGCGATGCCGGGTCGGTCACCGAAGTGGCGCGCCTCCTGGTCGCGGCGGAGAACCCGGTGGTCATCGCCGGCGGCGCCACGCGCAGCCAGCAAGGTATGGAGCGCTTCATCGAGTTCGTCGAGGCGCTGCAGGTGCCGGTGGTGGATCAAGAGAACAATCTGCCCTCGCGTCACCCCCTCATTACCAGCCGGGCGGCACTGCGCAACGCGGATGTGATTCTCGGCCTCGAGGTCGAGGATTTCTGGGGCATGCTGCACACCGTCCGCGACCAGCTGGAGCGGACCACCCGGTCTAACACCAGACCCGGCGTGAAGGTGCTGAACATCAGCATCGCCGAGTCGCCGCTGCGAACCAACTACCAGGATTTCCAGCGCTATCAGGAGTTTGATCTCTCCATCACCGCCGACGCCGAGGCCACGCTGCCTGTGTTGATCGAGGCGGTCAAGCGCCTGCTGACGTCCAATCACAGGGCCGCGATTCAGAATCGCGGAAAGGCGTTGGCGGAGGCGCAGCAGAGCGCCATCGCGCGGGAGCGAGTCGAGGCGACGTACGGATGGAATTCCAGTCCGATCAGCCTGGCGCGTCTGGCGGCCGAGGTGTGGGCGCAGGTGAAACACGAGGACTGGGCCGGAGGACGCGAACTGGCAAACTTCCAGTGGGATTACGACAAGTACTACCGGTACGATCACTTTCGGAGTGCGCAGGGCGCCGGAGGCCGGCTGCCGGCCGCCGTGGGGGCTGCCCTGGCGCATCGAAAGCACGGACGACTCTACGTGAACCTCCAGAAAGACGGAGACCTGATGTATGCGCCCGGTGCGCTGTGGACGGCCGCGCATCATAAGATTCCGTTTCTCTCCGTGATGCACAACAACCGTGCGTATCACCAGGAGGTGATGCACATCCAGAGCATGGCCAACCGGCGCGAGCGCGGCATTTTTGACCGGGCGGGCATCGGGACGGCGATCACGGAGCCGAACATCGATTACGCCAAGATGGCCCAGAGCATGGGGCTGTACGCGGAAGGACCGATCACCAACCCCAACGACCTGGGACCAGCGATCCAGCGGGCCATTGCCGTCGTCAAGCGCGGTGAGCCGGCGTTGCTGGATGTCGTGACGCAGGCTCGCTGAATCGGCCTCGGGGCAGCGGAAGGAGTTCTCGTGAGCGGTGTTCTGCGATTCGTGCTGGCGGCAACCGCCGTACTCTTGATCCTCGAACACTTTGCCGTGGCGCAGGAGAGAGCGGCGCAACCGACCGTCGAGCCCACGGCGCCTGCCGGGAACGTTGACAGCGGCAAGAAGCTTTTCGTTAGCGCCGGCTGTGCCCTATGCCACAACGGAGAGGGTCAGGGTGGCGGTCCCGGGCCGCGGCTCGCTCCCAACCCGAACATGCTGGCGTTCAAGGTGTTCGCGCAGCGAGTCCGCGAACCGATCAATGCCATGCCGCCGTACACCGCCAAAGTTATGTCCGACCAGCAATTGGCGGACATCTATGCGTTCCTGCGGACGGTGCCCAAGCCGCCGGACGTTTCTACAATTCCGTTGCTCAAATAGAGATACGCCATCCGCGCAAATTCGACGACACAGCCGTTCTGTGAGTCGATTGAAGGAACGAGACTCTATGGCCAAGACAACTATCGGTGTGACTCTTTCCTTGCTGGCCATCTTCGTGATGCCATCCTGCAGCGGAGACACCGCGTCCAGCACCAGTGGTGGATCGTCCAGCACTGGCGGCGGATCGTTTCAGCTCATGGAAGCGACGATCGATGACGTGCATGCGGCGTATCGCTCGGGCCAGCTGACCGCGCGGCAGCTGGTTCAGCACTATCTGGACCGCATCGCGGCCTTCGATCAGGCCGGCCCGGCCATCAACTGCATCATCACGCTCAATCCGACAGCGCTCGAAGAAGCCGACAGGCTGGATGAGCAATACCGGAGGTCAGGTCCTGTCGGTCCGCTGCACGGCATTCCAGTTGTGGTGAAGGATCAGGTCGATGTGGCGGGAACGCCGACGACGCTCGGCTCGGTGGTATTCAAAGATTATCGTCCGCCTCAGGATGCATTCGTGGTGGCGAAAGTGAAAGCAGCGGGAGGAATCATCCTGGCCAAGACGACGCTGGGCGAATTCGGTGGAGGAGACACTTATGGCTCGATCTTCGGTGCGACCCGCAATCCATACGATCCGGAGCGCACGGTGGGCGGCTCCTCCGGCGGCTCCGCTGCGTGCCTGAGCGCGAACTTCGCGACGCTGGCCATCGGTCAGGAGGGCTTCGCTTCGATCCGGAGGCCGGCCACGTGGAATGCCGTGGTGGGCATGAGGCCGACCACCGGTCTGACGAGCCGCACGGGCGTGTATGGCGGACATCCATCTCCCGTGGGCCTCCTGGGACCGCTGGCCCGAACGGTGACGGATCTGGCCAAGCTGCTCGATGTGATGGTCGGCTACGATCGGGAGGATCCGGTCACTGCGCTCGGTGTGGGCCACGTGCCGGAAAGCTATACACAGGCACTTGATCGGGATGGCCTGAAGGGAGCTCGGATCGGCATCATTCGCGACGCTTTCGGCACGCGATCGGACCCGGAGTCGGAGGATTTCAAGAAAGTGGATGCGGCGTTCCAGCAAGCAGTGGCGGAGCTGAAGGCGGCCGGTGCGGTGCTGGTGGATCCAATCGTGATTGCGGACCTGAAGGAACTCCTAGCGAAGCGAACGGAAAATCCCTTGGGGCAAGCCGGCCTGGAAATATGGCTCGCACGCAATCCGAGTTCGCCCTACAAGACGCGCGTGGATATCCAGAAGTCGCCGGACGTCGGAAAGATCATTCCGCCATCCAAGTCAGCGAATTGGGCCAGGGACCCCGGCCCGCCCAATCTTGTGGCGTACGCGGAGTACGTCCTTGCGCGCGACCAACTGATGATGAATGTCATGCAAGTGATGGCGGACAACAGGCTGGATGCCATCGTTCATAAGTCCGTGGAACACCAGCCGAACTCGATTAAGGACGGAATGAACCCCCCGTATGCCAATAACTCGGGTGTCGCGGGGCTGAATACCCTGCTGCTGTACGCCGCGTCCATGACCGTGCCGGCGGGATTCACCAGCGACGGGCTTCCCACTGGCATCACGTTCTTCGGCAGAGCCTACAGCGAGCCGTTGCTGCTGAAGTACGCTTACGCTTACGAGCAGGCAACGCACCACCGCCTGCCACCGAAAACTACTCCGGCTCTCCCGGAAGTCGAAGAGCGATAGCATCACGGAAACGTTGTCCGACCAGCAATTGGGAGGCGCGGAGCGGCGTGCCCGGATGGGGAATGAAGCCCGCCTCCTGTGAAGCGGGCTCCCGGCGCGCGCGAATCAGATTATTCGCGAGGGGCTTCGCCGCCCCGGCCGCCCCGGCCGCCACGTCCCCCTGCGCCTCGTCCGGCGGCGCCCTCGGCCCCGCCGCGGCCGCCGCGTCCGCCGCCCTGGGTGAACATTCGGCCTTCGAATTCAGGCTTGCAGAAGCCCGCCTTGGCGCATGACTCGGCCTTCCAGAGGTCCCACTGGCGCGCGAAGTCGCTGCGCGCCCCGGTCGCGCGCAGTTCGCCCGCCGCGTCGTAGTAGGTGATTTCGCCGCCACGCAGGATGGCCGCAGTCTGGACTCCGGTATTGATCTCCATGTAGATGCTGCGGCCGACAGCCTCGTAAATCGAGCTGCCGACGACGACCGCGCCATGGTTGACCAGGAGCAGCGCCGGGCTCGCACCGAGCGCCTGGGCCACGGCGGCCCCCCGGGCCTGCGTGTCGATCAGGTTGGTGTCCTCCCAGCCCTTGTCGCCCGGGATGATCTTGCTGAGATCGCGGTAGTCGAAGAAGGGCACGCCGTCGAGCATCCAGCGGGAGCTCTGGTTCATCGGCATCATCGGGATCTTGCCCAGGCCCCACGACACCGTGCCGGGTGCGTGATGGTGGATGACCGCATTGACGTCGGGCCGAAGCTTGTAGATCTCCGCGTGAATGGACACTTCGCTGTACGACCTCGCGGTCGGATCCACGGGACGCGAGTCGAGGTCCATCTCCATCAGGTCCTGGGGTCTGACCAAACCAGTCGCGCGATTACGCGAGATCCAGTAGCGGTTCGGATTCAGTGGGTGCCTGATGCTCGAGTGTCCAAGGCCATCCATGACGTCATGGTCGGTGAGGATGCGGTATGAGAGGGCGAGGTCTTCCAGCAGCAGCGGATCCAGGGGGCCACCGGTCGTGGGGTTGCCCTGTCCCCACAGGGTACCTGCCCCCATCACGAGGGCTATCACACCACTCATCAGCCTCAGTTGTATCGTCTGTGTCATTGATGTTCTCCTCTTGCGCGCTCGGCCGGCACCTTTATACCCACCTCTTCTCCGCAAGTCCAGATTCCTCGGAGATCGTCGTGGCGCAGGAGTGGAAAGGAAGGGGCCGTGATCCGGCAAACGACCGGGTGTAAACTCTGGCCATCATGCAGAACAGGCTGACATGGACGACGGTACTTTTCGCGGCGGTGTTGCTGGCCTGGACGATTCCGGCGGTATTCGCGCAATCGGCGCCGAATCTCGCCGGCACGTGGCGCCTCAACTTCGACAAGAGCGGAGAGCGCGTTGCGGGGAACGGGGCCGACGTGACGTTTCCCAGCGAGATGGTGATCGCGCAGTCGCCGACCGAACTGACCGTCGAGCGCACGAGCGTCCGCCAGGATCCGTTCAAGGCGGTCTACAAGCTGGATGGCACCCGCATCACCGTGGCGGCGCCGAACGGCATCTCCGAGACGGCGGAGGCCAGGGTGGACGGCGCGACGCTGGTGATCACGTCGCGGCGCTCGTTCTCCTCGCCAGCCGGCGATACGGTGGTCGAGTTCCGGGAGATCTGGACCGTCAAGGGCAGCGAGCTCTCGGTAAGGAAAACCGTCACGCAGGACGGTAGTTCCGATACCGAGACCGCGGTCTACGACAAGTCCTAGGGGACCGATCCCGGGACGGTCTGCGGCCGCGGCTTGCCGCCCCACGTCTGTTCGTAGACGTTGCGCATGTGCCGGAGCACCACGTTGCCTTCATGGCAGTCGTGCTCCCAGGCCGGGTCGAGCAGACGCAGCGCGCGGTTCCAGTCGTTGCTGCCGTCTACCTGCCGAATCATGGGCGCGGCCGTCGTGAACGTCCAGGGCCGTGTAAACACGGTCGGGTCGTCGACCGTCATCGTCCAATTGATCGTGTTCGAATCGACCATCGTGTACCGTTCGACGATGTGGGCGTTAGCGCTGTAGAAGTCTCCGCCGAGCGCCATGCGCGTCCTGCCGTTGAAGTTGGTGGTGTCGATCACCAGCGTGTCCCCCTCCCATCGGCCAATCGGGTCGCCGTTCCAGAGACGGATGCTCGCGGGCAGGTGCTGCTTGCGGTTCATGTCGATGATGCGGACGATTTGCTCCTGTCCGGCGATCGCGATGTTGCCGCCGGTGTACATGAACCGCTGCGCGAACGAGTGCAGGCGTCCGATGTCGTAGAACTCGCAGTGGCCCACGGGATCTTCATAGGCATTGACGTCTTCCCGGCGCTTGTTCCGCTCGACCAGCGCCCATGGCTGGTACGGGATGACGCCGTTGGCCGGGTCGGTGATCAGGCTCTTGCCGCCGCGAATGCCGAACCCCGAGGTGTGATCCTCGAGAATCACGGTATGCGTCAGGCCCGAGCCCATGCCGCTGAAGACGCCTTCGAGGTTGGGTTTGCCGTCCGCAGTCCGCGGGATCGGCCCGGCCGGCGGAAGGGCCGGCGCCACCCTGGGCGCGCCGCCGCCGCGTCCGCCGCCGCCGCCGCGTCCCTGCGCCAGGGCAGGCGTCGACACGACGGCCAGTCCGCCCACCAACACCGCGATCGACAGGACGATCGAAGCCCGATTCTGCATGACGCTCCTTACACTATTGCTGGACATCGAAGTCTCTCGGAAACGTGTGATGAATGCCGAGGTCATCGAGCATGGCGGTGCACTCGTAGTCGAGCAGGCCGATCTCTTTCTGGCGCTGCAGCACCATGCGGATCGTCCACGGGCGCGTAAACACGTTCGGATCGGTCATCGTCGCTTCGTACTGCAGCGTGTCGGGACCGATCGGGGTATACCGCTCGACGACCGTGAGGGCGTCGCTGTGGAAGTTGCCGGCCATGTCGAACCAGGTATAGGGGTTGAAATTCCCCAGCGTGACGACGAGCGAGTTGCCGTCGTAGCGTCCGCGGGCCATGCCATTCCAGCGGAGGTTCAGGCCGCCCTCCGGATCCGGCAGTGGACTCGTGTCGCCGATCGGGACGATCCGCTTCTTGTGGCTCCATTCGTAGGTGAAGTTCACGTCCTGCTTGTCCTGGATGATTTGAAACGGCCAGCCGAGATAGGTCAGGCGCGGAACGCCGGGCATGTAGCACTTGGCCAACGGATCCGAGTTGACGAGTATGTCGGTCGTCCGTGTCCCCTCGTAGTTCTTCTGGCGCCGGGCCAGCATCTCGGGTTTGTACGGAATCTTGCCGTCGGCGGGGTCCACGACAAACCCGCGGCCGGCGGGAACGCCAGGCTTGGCGCCATGATCTTCGAGGTCGTACTTCGCCAGGTTCCAGGCGCGCCACACGCCCTCGATGTTGGGATAGCCGTCCGAGGTCTTTCCCGGCACCCACCCCTGAACGGCGGGAGCCTGTGCCGCCACCGCCGGGACAAACGAGGCGGCCGCGCCGGCTGTCGCAAGAATAAGTATGGCTGGTGTAATGAAACGCATAAGCGCCACAGTGTAAACCCAACAACCATTGACAGGCCAGCGCAGGAGCCCTAAGCTGCGCCCACGACGACATCACCTCGGCGGCGGGAATCCTCATGC
>Ga0075429_100004692_pt1 | contig 11765 bp, 6 predicted proteins | sample RhiMetdeltSRZDD3_FD_75295 | JGI IMG/M metagenome (GOLD analysis project Ga0075429, IMG submission 75295) | Populus rhizosphere microbial communities from Tennessee, USA - Rhizosphere MetaG P. deltoides SRZDD3 | ecosystem: Host-associated > Plants > Roots > Rhizosphere > Soil | place: USA...
ACCTGTCGAGCCGCAGTCGAAGGAACGCTTTCCAGTACGCCTGGAAGGCGGCGCCGCTTGCCCGAAGTTCGGCAGCCGCGTCGTGCGCGGCATTCGGCCAGCCGCGAAATCGCCGTTCTGGATGCAAGAGCGGCTGCGTCGCTGCGGGCTGCGTCCTATCAGCGCCGTCGTCGACGTCACGAACTACGTAATGCTCGAACTCGGCCAGCCACTGCACGCGTACGACCTCAACAAGCTGCACGGCTCCATCATCGTGCGCAACGCGCGGCCTGGCGAGACGCTCAAGATGCTCGACGGTCGCGTCGTCGAGCTGACGCCCGACACCCTGATGATCGCCGACGAGCGCACGCTGCTCGGCATGGGCGGCGTCATGGGCGGTGAAGACTCCGGCATCAGCGACGAAACGACGGACGTCTTGCTGGAAGGAGCGTTCTTCCATCCATCGGTGGTTGCACGCGGTCGTCGTTATGGGTTGATCACGGATGCGTCGCAGCGCTTCGAGCGCGGCGTCGATCCGGAATTGCAGGAGCGCGCCATCGAGCGCGCCACGCAGCTGTTGCTGGAATCCGCGGGCGGCACGCCAGGTCCGCTCGAAATCACGCGGACGGCCGAGCGCTATCCGCCGCGCAGTGCGATTCGCGTCAGGCATCAGCGCGTGCAGCACGTGCTTGGTGCGCCGCTGGGCACAGACATCGTTGCGGGTTGCCTTACGCGTCTCGGCATGAAGGTCGAAGGCGCAGCCCCCGTCTGGTCCGTCACGCCACCGAGCTGGCGTTTCGACGTCAGCATCGAAGAAGATCTCATCGAAGAAGTCGCACGCCTGTACGGCTTCGACAACATTCCCGAGCAAAACGAAATCGCCGCGCAGCGCATGCAGCCGTGGACCGAGACTCGCGCGCGCAACGAGAGAGCCGCGGACTTGCTCGTCGATCGCGGCTACCAGGAAGCGATCACTTACTCGTTTACCGAGCCGGCAGCACAGGCGTTGCTCTTGCCCGGCAAAGCATTCGCGCTGGCGAATCCGATTTCTGCCGAGCTTGCCGTGATGCGCACGTCGCTGTGGCCTGGCTTGTTGCAGGCACTCGGCAGTAATCAGCGGCGGCAACAGCAACGCGTGCGCCTGTTCGAGATCGGTCGTCGGTACAGCGGTGCCGAAGGTGCGGAGACAGAAGTGATCGCGGGCGTCGTCGCGGGCTCGGCGCTGCCTGAGCAATGGGGCGTCGAAGCAACGAAGGTCGATTTCTTCGACGTGAAGGCGGACGTCGAGGCGTTGCTCGATCTCACCGGCGCGACTGCGCAGTTCCGGTTCGTGCCCGAGCGGCATCCCGCTTTGCACCCGGGTCAATCCGCACAGATCTCGCGCGGCGAACGTTCCGTAGGGTGGCTGGGCGCGCTGCATCCGGAGCATTCGCGCCGCCTGGATTTGACATATCCAGTGTTCGTCTTCGAGATCGAAACCGAGACGGGTTTGCCGCGTGATATCCCGGTCTTCGCCGAGATTTCCAAATACCCGGCCATCCGGCGCGATATTGCGGTGATCGTCGACGAAGGCTTGGCGGTTCAGCGGCTCCTCGACACCGTACGCAATGCGGCTGGCACGCTTTTGCAAGACCTGACGGTCATTTCTGTCTATCGCGGGCGACAGTTCGAGAAAGGCAAGAAAAGCATAGCCTTAGGTCTGCAATTGCAGGATACTTCCCGCACCCTGACCGATAGCGAAGCCGACGCCCTCGTGGCGCGGGTCATCGAACAACTGACGCTCAAGCTGAACGCCACGATCCGGGACAAATAAGCTATGGCACTTACGAAAGCGGAGATCGCCGAGGCCTTGTTCGACCAGCTCGGTCTGAACAAGCGCGAAGCCCGCGAGCTCGTCGATCTTTTCTTCGAAGAGCTGCGTGCGTCGCTCTCGACCGGCGAGCAGGTGAAGCTTTCCGGGTTCGGCAACTTCGATCTGCGTGACAAGAACCAGCGACCGGGTCGTAATCCGAAGACGGGCGAGGAGATTCCGATCAGCGCCCGCCGTGTCGTGACGTTTCGACCGGGACAAAAACTGAAAGCTCGAGTCGAGGCGTATGCTGGAAGCAGGCAATAACAGCGAACTGCCCCCGATCCCAGGCAAGCGCTACTTCACCATCGGTGAAGTGAGCGATCTGTGCGGGGTCAAGCCGCACGTGCTGCGCTATTGGGAACAGGAGTTCCCGCAGCTCAAGCCCGTCAAGCGGCGCGGCAACCGCCGCTACTACCAGCGCCAGGACGTGCTCGTCATTCGCCAGATCCGCAGCCTGCTGTACGAGCAGGGCTTCACGATCGGTGGCGCCCGCAATCGCCTGCAAGGCGACGAAGCGCGCGACGACCTGACGCAAGCGCAACAGATCGTGCGCCAGATCCGCGGCGAGCTCGAAGAAGTCCTGCGCATCCTGCGCCGCTGAGTGGGTCAGGCTTCAGCCTGACTCCCCGTACATCTTCAAAAACGCCTCGACCGCATCGTTCACATGCGTCGTGCGCGCCCGCGCACTGATCGTCCCACCGCACGCCGCGCTGAACACGATCTGACCCTGCACGAGCGCAATGAATCTGCTCGCCGCGAGCTGAATCGCTTCCCGCGAGGTCGCGATCTTCAACACGCCGCGATCCACGAGGACCTGCAGATACTGGGCCGTGCGGTGGAGCAGGCCAGGCATGCCAACTTCGAGCAACGCCTTCCGCAACGCCGGGAAGCGCGGTGCTTCATGCACCGCGAGCCGATACACGGCGAGCCCATCGTCGGACAACATTCGCTTGAGCATTTGCGTCGCGAGTGCGCGCAATTCCGCTTGCGCATCGAGCGGCTGCTTTGGTGCTGCACGCTCTTCTGGAAAGAAACGCGCGGCGCGCTCGCTGAGCACGGACTCGAACAGAGATTCCTTGCTGCCGAATTCAGCGTAGAGCGTCGCGAGCGAGCCGCCGGCCTCGCGCACGATCGCATTGACGCTAGTGTTGGCGAAGCCGTTCTGCAGGAACAACTGCTCCGCGACGGCAATCAGTTGCTGCCGACGCGCAGCGAGCTGGCGTGCGCGTGTGTTGCCATTGCCGTTGGGGAGATCTTGTCGGAGCGCCTGCTTCATTGCTGCTCCGGCGCCGGCAGCGTGGGATGCGGCGCTGGTTCCTTCTTGCGACGTTCGACGAACACGAAGAACAGCGGCACGAATACCGTGGCCACGAACGTCGCGATGATCATGCCGCCGAACACGCCCGTGCCCATGGATTGTCGTGCGGCCGCGCCAGCGCCGGTCGCGATCACGAGCGGTACGACACCCAGCACGAAAGCGAGCGAAGTCATGACGATCGGGCGGAAGCGCAGACGCGCAGCTTCCTTGGCGGCTTCGATCGGCGTGCGCCCTTCCTGCACGCCACGATGCGCGAATTCGACGATCAGGATCGCGTTCTTCGCCGCGAGGCCTATCAGCACGATCAGCCCGATCTGGAAGTAGATGTCGTTCTCCATCCCGCGCAACGCCACGAACACCAGCGCACCGAGCACCGCGAACGGCACTGCGAGGAGCACCGAGATCGGCAACAACCAGCGTCCGTACAAAGCCGCGAGGATGAGAAACACCATCACGATCGCGAAACCGAACGCGAACGCCGAGGCGCTGCCGGTGCGCTTTTCCTGGAATGCCTGGCCGGTCCAGGCAACCTGGAAGCCTTGTGGCAACGTCTTTGCAGCGACCTCTTCGACGGCGGCGATCGCGTCACCCGAGCTGACGCCTTCACGACCCGAGCCGACGAGACGTGCCGCGACATAGCCATTGAAGCGCTCGAGCAGCTCGGGGCCGACGACTTCGGTGACCTGCATCAGTGCCTTGAGCGGAATCATCTGGCCGCTGGTCTGCGAGCGGACGTAGACCTCGCCGAGATCGTTCGGATCGTTGCGGAACGGCGCCTCGGCTTGCATCTGCACGCGGAACGTGCGGCCGTAGACGTTGAAGTCGTTAACGTAGAGCGCGCTCATCGTGCTCTGCAGCGCCTCGAACACGTCGTTGACCGGAACGCCGAGCGCCATCGCCTTCTCGCGGTCGACTTCGACCCGCAGCTGCGGCACGGAAGAGCGATAGAACGTATTGATGCCGGTCAGCTTGGGATTCGCGGCGAGTTGCTGCTGAAAGTCACGCAGCACTTGACCCAATCTCGCAGGGTCCGATGAGCCGCGCGATTGCAGATACGCCTCGAAGCCGCCCGCTGTGCCCAGGCCGCGGATCGCGGGCGGATTGAACGCGATCGCCGTGCCGCCGCGAATCGCGCTCGCGCGCTGGTTCAGGCCCTTGGCGACATCTGCGGCGAGCCCGTCGCGGTCGTTCCAGGGTCTCAGGATGATGAACAGCGTCGCCGCGCTGCTCTTGGTCCCGCCGCCGATGATGTCGTTGCCGTTGATGACGTTGACGTACTCGAACTCCGGGAAGTCCGGCATCATTCGCTGGAACTGTGCGGATACCTCGCTGGTGCGCTCCAGCGTGGCTCCGTCCGGCAGCTGCACGTTGCCGATCAGATAACCCTGGTCCTCGGGCGGAACGAAGCTGCTCGGCAGATACCAGAACAGCAGTCCTGCGATCGCGATCACGCCCGCAAAGATCGCGAGTGCGCGGCTGCGATACTGCAGCGCCTGGTCGACGCTCGTGAGAAAGCGATTGGTCGTGGCGCTGAATGCGCGGTTGAACCAGCGAAACCATTTCGAGTCGTGATTCGCATCGCGCAACAGCAGTGCACACAGCGTCGGCGTAAGCGTGAGCGCCGTGAAGCCGGAGATGACGACTGCGATTGCGACGGTGACCGCGAACTGTCGGTAGAGCGCGCCGGCTATTCCGGTGAGGAAGGCAACCGGCACGAAGACCGCACACAATACCAGCACGATTGCGATCACGGCGCTCGATACTTCGCGCATTGCCTCGAGCGCTGCTGCGCCCGGCGACATCTTTTCCTCGCGCATCAGGCGCTCGACGTTCTCCAGAACGACGATCGCGTCGTCGACGACGATGCCGATCGACAGCACCATCGCGAACAGCGTCAGAGTGTTGATCGAGAACCCGGCGAGCCACAGGCCCGCGAACGTGCCAATGAGCGAGACCGGCACCGCAATGACCGGGATCAGTGTCGCGCGCCAGGACTGCAGGAAGACGAACACGACCAGGATGACGAGCAAGCCGGCTTCGATGAACGTCGTCGTCACTTCGTCGATCGAGGCCGAGACGTAGCGTGTCGGGTCGAACGGGGTCACGAAATCGACGCCCGGCGGAAACGACTGCTTCAGTTCCCCCATCCTGTCGCGGATCGCCTGCACGACCTCCAGCGCATTGCCGCCGGATTGCATGAAAACCGCCATGCCGATCGAGGGCTTGCCGGAGAGCAGGTTGTACGTGTCATAGCTCTGCGCGCCGAGTTCGACGCGTGCTACGTCCTTGAGGCGCAGCACGCCGCCGCCTGCGGTCGAGCGGATCACTATCTCGCCGAACTCCTCGGGTTCGACCAGGCGTCCGCGTGCAGTGACGGTATAGACCAGACTCTGGCCTTTGAGCGCCGGTTCTGCACCGATTTTCCCGGCGGCATACTGGTTGTTCTGTGAGCGCAAGGCGTCAGCAATGTCGGTGACCGTCAGCCCCAGCTGTGCCAAGCGGTCGGGGCGCAACCAAATGCGCATCGAGTAGTCGCGTGCGCCGAACACGCCGACGTCGGCGACGCCCGGTACGCGCTTGAGCTCGTCGACCAGATTGATCGTTGCGTAGTTCGACAGAAACAGTGTGTCGCGGCTGTTGTCCGGCGAAACGAGTGCCACCAGGATGAGAATATCGTTCGACCGTTTCTGTACGGTCACGCCGTTACGCCGCACCTCGTCGGGCAGCCGCGGTAGTGCAAGCTGCACGCGGTTGTTGAGGTTGAACACCGCCGTGTCGATGTTCGTGCCGACATCGAACGTCGCGGTGATCGTCAGGTCGCCGGTGGAGGAGGAGCTGGAGTTGAAGTACAGGAGATGTTCGACACCGGAGAGCCGCTCCTCGATCGGTGCAGCAACTGTCTTGGCAATCGTCTCGGCACTCGCGCCCGGGTAGCTGGTGTTCACGATGACTGTCGGCGGCGCGATGTCCGGATATTGCGCGATCGGCAGGCTCGCGCTCGCGACCAGGCCGGCGATCACGATCACAATCGCGATGACTCCCGCGAGCACCGGACGGTCGATGAAGAACTTCGAGAACATGTCAGTTGGCCGCCGCCGCGGCGGCCGGCGATTGTCCTGCCGACGACTGTGCTTGCGCGACGACGGCGACGCCCGGATTGAGCTTCATCAGGTTATCGAGGATGACTGTGTCCCCGTCGCTCAGGCCTTTGCGAATGATCCAGTCCTGGCCGAGCCAGTCGCCCACCTCGACAGGACGTTGCGCGGCCTTGCCATCAGCGCCGATGGTCCACACGAACCGCCCCTGGCTTCCCTGCAGCACTGCAGTCTGCGGAACGGCGATCACCTGCTGCGTGCCGGCATCGAGACGTACGGTCGCAAACTGGCCGGGGAGAATTTCCAGCTTTGGATTCGCAAATTCGGCGCGCAGTTGCACGGTGCCGAGCGTCTGATCGACGGTCGAGCCGGCGAAGTTCAAGCGGCCGCGCTCGCCGTACGTGTCTCCGTTCGCGAGCACGAGCTCCACGAAACTCTTTTCATCCCCTGCGCGGCGCAGGTTCTCATGCTCAGCTTCCGACAATGCAAAGCGCACCCAGATTGGATGCGTTTGCGAAATCGTCGTGAGCAGGCTGCTCTCGGTGTTCGCAGTTACGAGGCTGCCTTCGGAGTGGAGTGCACGCCCGGTGACGCCGGCAATTGGCGCGACCACTGATGTGTACGAGAGATTCAGCTCGGCCTCGCGGACCGCTGCACGTGCCGCGGCCAGCGATGCGGTCGCGGACCGATAAGCTGTCGCTGCTTCTTCGGCGATGCGCTTGCTGACGGCAGAGCTGGCGAGCAGGCCAGCGACACGATCCGCTTCGCGCCGCGCCTGATCGTTCGTCGCTTCGGCCTGGTCGGCCGCCGCTTTCGCCTGTGCAAGCGCGATTTCGAATGGCGCGCGCTCGATCTGAAACAGCGGTGCGCCTGCGCGCACGAATGAGCCCTCGCTGTAGAGATGCTTCTGCACGATGCCCGATACGCGCGCGCGGATCTCGACTTCCTTCGACCCTTCGGTGCGTCCGACGGCCTCGAGCACGATGGGGGCCGTGCTTTGCGCGACCGTGCGCGTCGACACTGGAACGGGCTTCTCAGCGTTCGGGTCGGACTTGCCACTGCAGGCGGACAGCCCGATGACGCCAGTGAAGAGGAGGAGGGCTCGGAGGGCGGCGCGCTGCGGGACCATGAGAACTCGAGTCTGCGGGGGTACCGAAGTGTAGCAGCCGCTACACGAGTTTTCTCAGGTTTTCCCCGCAGTTTCGAGTCGGGCGCCGATCGGGAGATTCCGGACCCGGTGCCCGGTCGCCGCAAAAATAGCGTTGGTGAGTGCGGGTGCGGCCGTCGGCAGGCCGATTTCACCCGCACCGGAGGGGTCGCGGTCGCTGTCGACGATCGCCACCTCGACGTCAGGCGCATCCGCGATGCGCAACAAGGGGTAGTCGTTGAAGTTGCTTTGCATCACTTGACCTTCCTTGATCGTGATCTCCAGGTTGCGTGCCGTGCTGATGCCGTCGATCGTACCGCCCATCATCTGTGCTTCGAGGCCGAGACGGTTGATGGGTCTACCGACGTCGACGGCGCACACGCAGCGCTCGATTCGATAGCTGCCGTCGCCGGCGACGCTTACTTCCATCGCGTGTGCGGCATAACCGCCGAAAGTGAAATGACCTGCGATGCCAATTCCACGGCCTTGCGGCACGCTGCGTCCCCAACCGATGCGCTGCGCCGCGAGCCGCAGTACGTCGGCGAGACGGCCGGGGTTGAATGTGGGGCCGCCGTGCTGTCCGTACGGGAGTTCGCGAGCCGCACCGAGCAGGCGAAGTCGGAGGGCGAGTGGATCCTGTTGCGTGGCGTGTGCGACTTCGTCGACAAAGCTCTGTACGGCGAACGCGTTCGCTGTGTGCGCAGGTGCGCGCCAAGAGCCGCGCGTGATGCCCGAGTCAACCCCGAACCATTCCATGCGCACGTTGCTGAGCAATTGCGCGGGGAAATCGTCCGGGTAGAGTTCTGAAGTCCACATGTCTTCGGGCTTCACGTCCGGGCGCCGATAGTATTTCGACGCGCTCGCGAGGCGGTGAGCCCAGCCCGTGATCTGTCGATCGGCATCGAGAGTGGCGATCAGGTGATGCTGGCCGAACGGTCGATAGAAGTCGTGGCGCATGTCTTCTTCGCGCGTCCACAGCAGCTTGATCGGCTTGCCGAGCTGCTTCGACAACATCACGGCTTCAGCGATGAAGTCGTTCGTCAGTCGTCGACCGAAGCCGCCGCCGACACGCGTCATGCGCACTTCGATCTTCGAGCGGTCGATGCCTGTGAGTTGCGCGGCGATTCGAGAAGCACCGCCCGGCATTTGCAATGGTGCGACGATCAGCACGCGGTCCTTGCGAACGTCGACACAGGCGTTTTGTGGCTCGAGCGGAGCATGTGAGACGAATGGCACGCGATAAGTTGCTTCGATGACTTGCGCGGCGGCGGCGCGAGCGGCGTCGAAGTCACCGTCGTTGCGGGCGCGAGCGCCGGTTCCTTTGAAGAGCTGCGCGCACTGTGCATCGAGCGCCGCGGAGGATTCGGTGGCGTAGGGGCCAGGTGTCCATTCGATCTTGAGTGCGCGTTGACCTTGCAGTGCCGCCCACGTGTTGTCAGCAATGACAGCGACGCCTGGCGCCAGATTGGCGGTGATCGGTTCCCCGTGCTTCGGGCCAGACACCGCGATGACATCGCGCACGCCTGGGATTTTCTTCGCTGCGGTGGCGTCGAACGATTTCAGCTCGCCGTCGAATGTCGGGCACCGCGTGATGACTGCGACGAGCGCGCCGGGCAGCGTCGAATCAAGACCGTATCGGGCGCGGCCAGTGACGATGTCTTCGGTATCGACGACTCGCGTGCGCGTGCCCAGAATGCGCCACTGCCTAGGATCCTTCAGCGGCGGTTGTTCGGTAGGTAGCGGCAGCGTTGCCGCGTGAGGAGCGAGCTCGCCATAGCCGATGCTGCGTCCATCGGTGTGCTTCACGACGCCGGGCTCAGTGTGAAGTTCGCTGACGGGGACGTTCCAGTGTTTCGCCGCCGCAGCGAGCAGCACCTGGCGGACACGAGCGCCTGCATGTCGCAGATCAGCCCACGCGTCCGGAATGTTCGTGCTTCCGCCGGCGCCTTGTGGGCCGTACTTCCACGTGAACGTACCGTCGGCTGCGCGCACGATGCCAAGCGGAAGCTGCTCGACGCGTACCTTCGCCCACTCCGCATCCATCTCCTCGGCAATGATCATCGGCAAAGACGTCCTCACGCCTTGACCGATTTCGGGAGAGCGAGCCCCGATGAAAGTCGCGCCGTCTTTCTCGATGCGAACGAACACGCCGATGGCAGGCGCAGGCTCGGCGGAGGAGGGCGCGCCCGCCGCGCGCGCAAGCCGCGGCATGATTTGCAAGGAGATGAGCAGGCCACCGGCGGCGCTTGCGCCGAGCTGCATGAATGTCCGCCGATCGAGAGTTGAAGCTGAATCGGGACTGGTCATGCGCGGGATGCTAGCAAGCATCGGGAACGATGCGACGCGTAGGGAGCTCCGTTCGTCGCAGAGACGGGGCAGGACGGGGCGTTGATTGCTCTACTGCGCCGCGACGGTGAGGGGTGGGGCCGACGTTGAGCGTTGGGTCGGCGAGGATTTCTTCACGAAGCGCACAAAGCGTTCGCGAGCTTTCTCCCTTGCGTCAGCGTCGGCGGTGGTGTCAGCGGCGAGCTTGTGGAAGCTCTCAGACAGATATCCTTGGCCTTCCTGCGTGCGGCCAAGACGGTAGAGTGCTTCGCCGAGCGCACTTGCGGACCGCGTTGCGCGCCACGGCGGCGCACCGCTTCGCTTCCAGCGGTTCATCGAAGCTGTCAGGGCTACCTCAGCTTCGCTCAGTCGGTTGGTAGCCAGCAGGACCTCGCCGAGGAAGTATTCGGCTGAGGCGACATATTGGTGGTCGGACGGCAGCGAGACAGAGTAACAGGCGAGTGAGTGCCGCAACGTTGCTGCAGCCTCCGGATACTCACGAAGTGCGAGCAATGTCCTTGCGAGGGTTATGCCCATATTTGCTGTCATGGGATGCCGATCACCGTAGGCGATCCGGGCACCCGCTATGGCTTCGCGTGAAAGGGCCTTAGCTTCGTCAAGTCGGCCCTGTGCATACCTGATCATCGCCAAGGAGTCTCGGGTGCTGGCGACAGCCGCACTATTCTTCCCGAACAAGTGGAGCTGCTTTGCGAGCGCGGCCGAGAACACCTCCCCTGCCTCATCGGCTCTATTCTGAGAACGGAGAACCTCGCCAAGTGCCAACTCCGCCATTATCCGGTCTGGATGCATTGGCGGAGCAGCGACTTCAAAGATCGCGACTGCTTCTCGCGCGAGTCGTTCGGCTCGGGCGTGCTCGTCGGTCCAAGTGAATACTATGGACAAGGCGCCCAAAACTTCAGCAGCTTCGAGGCTGCGGTCGCCGACAATTTCCCGATACAGGCTAAGACTCCTTTCGAAATCTGACCGCGCATGACCAACTCGCCCTTCTTCGAGCTCGATGAATCCTCTGTCCAACAGCAGCTTCGCATATGCAGCCGAGCGTTCAAGACCGCGCGTGGTCGCTAGATTGTTGCCGCTTGCTGCCACTCTGCGCGCGCCCTTGAAGTCACCGCTCATTCGTAGCGCGAAGGTCAGATGCGTGATTGCCATCAACGTCTCGCCATCGACACCATCCATCTGCCTGAAAGTCCGCACGGCCTCCCTCAGATACCTGATCGAGGGGGCGAACTCACCCCTTCGAACGTAAGCGCGGCCAACGGTTTGCAGTAGTCGCGCTCGCGGACCTGGCTGATCGAGCAACTCGGTCTCAATGCTTCTCGCCGCCTGTCCAAGAAGTGCTGAGCCGCTCACGTCGTTCTCTAGACTCTGAAATGGATCAGCGATGGAGAGGACGTTGAGTGCCACATTCGAAACCTTTTGGGCTCGCTGTCTTTCTCGCTCCGCCTGGTCTCTCTCTGTGGCAACCCGCTGGGACTGGATCGCCATCATGACTGCGAAAATAGTGATGAACAGCACGAAGGCTACAGAAGCAAGTGCTGAGGCAAACGCGATTCGGTTCCGGCGCGCGAGCTTGCGAAGCGTGTAGAAGAAGGTCGGTGGGCGAGCGAAAACTGGTTCATGGCGCAGATAGCGCTCAATGTCCGCGATCAGGTCGTTCACCGTTTGGTAGCGTCGTGCAGGCTCCTTCTCGAGACACTGCATGACGATCCAATCCAAATCATCTCGGATTTGCTTCAAAAGCTTCGACGATGTCGTCGCACCGCTCGTCGCTATTCGAGCGAGCAACTCAGCATCAAACGCGACCAGACGGTGTGACGGGCGAAGTGGCTCTTCCGCGCAGATTCGCTCTCGCAGCCTTTCAATGCTCATCTCTGCGAGTTCATGGGCGTCGAAAGGCGTGTGGCCGGTCAGTAGCTCGTACAGCAGGACGCCAAGGCTGTAGATATCGCTGCGTGTGTCAACTGCTGTCTGGGCGGGTCTGGTTTGCTCCGGACTAATGTAGGCCGGCGTACCCATTATCTGATCGAC
>Ga0075429_100004698_pt1 | contig 11753 bp, 11 predicted proteins | sample RhiMetdeltSRZDD3_FD_75295 | JGI IMG/M metagenome (GOLD analysis project Ga0075429, IMG submission 75295) | Populus rhizosphere microbial communities from Tennessee, USA - Rhizosphere MetaG P. deltoides SRZDD3 | ecosystem: Host-associated > Plants > Roots > Rhizosphere > Soil | place: USA...
AAAGAGACCAATCCGCTACGACCGCTGTCTCCGTACGCGGTGAGCAAGGTGGCCCAGGACAAGCTCGCGTACCAGTACTTCAAGTCCTACGGGCTGCATCTGGTGGTGACACGCGGTTTCAACCACACCGGCCCGCGCCGTGGCACACACTTCGTGACCAGCACCATGGCACGCCAGATCGCGTTGATCGAGGCGGGAAAGCATGAGCCGGTGATCTACCACGGCGACCTCACGAGCAAGCGCGACTGGACCGACGTCCGCGACATGGTCCGCGCGTACTGGCTCGCCCTCGAGAAGGGTGAGCCGGGCGAGGTCTACAACGTCGGTCGCGGCAAGTGCTGGTCGATCAGGGAGATGCTCGACATCCTGCTCTCGCACTCGACGGCGAAGATCCGCACGCAGGAGGATCCCGCGCGCCTTCGGCCAAGCGACGTGCCGATCCTCTGGGCGGATACCGCGAAGTTCCAGCGCGCGACCGGATGGGAGCCGCAGATCCCGTTCGAGAAGACACTCGTCGACCTGCTCGACTATTGGCGTGAGCGCGTGCGTCGTGACACGCAGCGACTCGGGGCGGAGGTCTAAGCAGTGCCCGATCTTGGTGGAATGTGGACGGCGTTCGTCAACAACCCGCTCGTCCAGCTCGCGCTTCGCGGCGTGGGTCTTTACGTGCTCGCTCTCTATCTGGCGATGGTCTTCTGGACCGTCCGCGACGCGCAGCAGCGCACCGAGAACCCGATCCTTCCGTACCTCGCTGGACTGCTCGTCGTCGTGCTCAACATCCTCGGCCTCTTCCTGTATCTCATCGTCCGTCCGAAGGAGACGCTCGGCGAGGCGTACGAGCGACAGCTGGCGGAGGAGAGCCTTCTCGCGGAGGCGGAGCAGCGCGTCGTCTGTCCGACCTGCAAGGAACGCGTGCAGGAGGACTTCATCCTCTGCCCGACGTGCCGCACGCGTCTGAAGCGGATGTGCCCGTCGTGCGCGAAGCTCATCCGACCCGAGTGGAACATCTGCCCGTACTGCGCGAAGGACTTCGACGAGCGCGACTGGACCGTGCACGCCGGAGGCAAGGCGGCCGAATAGTCGCGCGGCATCCTGATGCCGATATCTCGCGTGCGTGCCCATCCGCGAGTGGCCTGAGTCCACGCGTCCGCGCGAGCGTCTGGTCGCGCGCGGTGCGTCGTCGCTGTCGGATGACGAGCTCCTCGCGCTGATCATCGGGAGCGGTACCAGCCGCCGCTCGGCGCTGCTCATCGCGAACGAGGTCCTGCGCGCCCTCGGTGGCGCGCGGGCCGTCGGTCAGGCCGACGTCTCCCGTCTGCGCGAGTCCGGTCTGGGTCTCGCGACCGCCGTGCGGGTGGCCGCCGCGTGCGAGCTCGGTCGCCGCGTGATCGCGGCCGGCGCCGACGGCGAGCGCTGCGACACTCCGGACCTGGCGGCCGCCGCGCTCGCGCCGCACTTCGCGCACCTCGAGCGGGAGTCGCTGGTCGTCGGACTCCTCACGCGGAAGCACCGGCTGATGGCGGTGGTGCCGGTGTACGTCGGCAACGTCGCGGGCACGTCGGTGCGGATCGGCGAGCTGTTCACGGAGGCCGTCCGGCGCAACGCGTCGGGGATCCTGCTGGCGCACAACCACCCGTCCGGCGATCCGTCCCCGTCCGGTGATGACCTGCGGACGACGAAAGACGCGGCAGCTGCCGGGAAGCTGCTGGGGATAGAGGTCGTGGACCATCTCGTCTTCGGCGCGGGGCGCTGGGTCAGCCTTCAGCGGGCATGGCCCGGCAGCGTGGGAATCCCGCGAAGCGGATAGCAGGCGTAGCGGAGCAGTAGCAGCGTGTTACGCCCGGCTGAAGCCGTCGTTCCCAGAGTCCGGTGGGACAGTCAGCCCGACCCGCTCTCACGCGCGCCGCGTCGGTGCTGGCCCTGGCCGGGGTGATCGCGTTCCCGCTCCAGGGCAGCCGCACCATCGAGATATCGGCCGCGAGCCCGGGCTACGCGGGCTCAAGCTCCGCCGCGAGCCTCGGCGCGGTGAACGCGGCCAGCGTCGCCCTCGCCGGCGACGACCGGGTCGCGGGCGTCGCGCGCGGGACGCTGCCCGACGCCCTTCCTCGCGACACGACCGCTCCCCAGGTCTTCGCCGACAGCGAAAGCGGCGTGTCCTTCAGGGCCCCGGCCGGCTGGGTCGAAGGACCCGCAACGGCGCTCAACCCGGTCTCCGATCCGCCGGAGCCGGTGCACGAGATCGTCCGCTACCAGATGCGCGTCACCGACCCGACGCTGTACGCCGCGCCCATCCCGATCACGAGCGGGCTCGTCGCGGACGCGGGCGCGCTGATCACCGTCGGGCTAGCGCGCGCGGGGAGCGGTCTCATCGGCCTGGATGTGCGCGCGCGTGCCGATCGCGAGCTGGGCTTGGTGCCGGGATTCGTCACGTTGGACGACGAAGCGATCTACGAGGGCGTTCATGTCTTCAGCCGCTACTTCTTCTCGCGGCCCGGCGAGCGGGTCGTCGTCGTCCGCGCCGCCGCTCCGGAGCTCGAATGGAAAGCTCTCGAGAGCAAGATCATGTCGACGGTCGAGTCGCTGCGCGCCGATCCGCTCGGCGAGAACGCGCCGGCCGCGCCAGCGCCACCACCACCGCCCGCTCCGACCGCCGTTGAGCCATCGGCCGATCAGACGGCGCTGCTGCGGCAACACATCCTGTCGCGCGCCGCGTCGCTGCTCGGACTGCGCTACGTCTGGGGCGGTAACTCGACGACGGCGGGCATGGACTGCTCCGCGTACGTGAGCTGGGCGTGGAGCGCGAGTCGCTTCTCGACGGATTCGATCTGGCAGATCTCCTTCCACATCACGAAGAACGAGCTGCGCCCCGGCGATGCACTGAACCTCACGACCGGGCGCGACCCTGAGCGCCGGGGGCACATCCGTCTCTTCGAAGCGTGGGCGAACGCCGAGCGCACGCTCATGTGGGTCTACGAGGAGACGCCGCCGCGCGTCGTGCACCGCGTCATCGTGTACGACGATCGCTACCAGCCGATCCGCCTCTCGGGACTCTCGAGCGCCGGTGACGTGAAGATCATTCCGGGCCTGCCGGCACCCACCGCGCAGCCGCGTCCCGCGGCGACGCGCCGACCGACTGCGCGCCCGACGATCCGCCCGACGGTGCGTCCCACGATCCGCGCGACGGTCCGTCCGACCGTCACGGGGACGCCGCGTCCGCTCGCGACCGTGACGCCCCGCCCCAGCACGGCGGGCGCGACCGGTACTGCGACCGGCACGACACCTCGGCCAACGCCGACTCCGACCCGCTCTCCTTAGTCATACGGTCGGCGTCGGTCGACACCGCGCGCGCGTTTTGCCACGCCGCGCCGTTATCCTTCGCGTGAACGTCGCTCCGCGTCTGGAAGGGGTATCCCCACCTTTGTTCGATGGTCTCCTTGGCATGTTCTCCCGCGACATCGGCATCGACCTCGGCACGGCCAACACCCTCGTCCATGTGAAGGGGCGCGGCATTGTCATCGCCGAGCCGTCGGTCGTCGCCAAGGATCAGCGGACCGGACAGATCCTCGCTATCGGGGCCGAGGCGAAGCGGATGGTGGGGCGGACGCCGGCGAGCATCGTCGCGGTCCGTCCGCTGAAGGACGGGGTCATCAGCGACTTCGACATCACCGAGCAGATGCTCAACTACTTCATCCGCAAGGTGCACGAGCGCGCGCTCATGTTCCCGCGGCCGCGTGTGATCGTCGGGATCCCGTCCGGCGTCACCGAGGTCGAGAAGCGCGCGGTGCAGGACGCGGCGATCTCCGCCGGCGCCAGGTGGGCGCGTCTGGTGGAAGAGCCGATGGCCGCCGCGATCGGAGCGGGACTTCCGGTGAACGAGCCGACGGGCTCGATGATCGTCGACATCGGCGGCGGCACGACCGAGGTCGCCGTCACGTCGCTCGGCGGCATCGTCATCTCCCGATCGATCCGCATCGGCGGCGACGAGATGGACAGCGACATCGTCCAGTACGCCCGCCGCGAGTTCAACCTGCTGATGGGCGAGCGGACGGCGGAGGACATCAAGATCGCGATCGGCTCCGCGTATCCGCTCGATGAAGAGGTCTCGACCTACTTCCGCGGCCGCGACCTTCTCACCGGGCTGCCGCGGTCGATCGAGGTCACGAGCGCGCAGATCCGCGAGGCCATCGAGCCGTCGATCGCCTCGATCGTCGAGGCCATCAAGCAGACGATCGAGGAGACGCCGCCGGAGCTCATCGCCGACGTCATGGACCAGGGCATCTACCTCGCCGGCGGCGGCGCGCTCCTTCGCGGGCTCGACACGCGCGTCGCCGAGGCGACGCAGATGGCCGTCCACGTCGCCGAGGATCCCCTCACCTGCGTCGTCCGGGGGTGCGGGATGATCGTCGAGGACCTCGCCAAGTACGAGAGAAGCCTCGTCATGGATACATATTCCGCAGTCCCGCGTTAGCGTCTCTGCATGGCGAGCTTCGGCCGCGCGCGTCGCACTCAGGGCGGTGTTCTCCGCCCATTCGCGCTGCTCGTCGTCGTCAGCCTCCTGCTGCTCGGGCTTCGGAACACCGACGTTGTCCGCGGCTCGTCGACGTTCCTGACGCAGCTGCTGGTCCCCGTACAGGAGGTTCTCGCGGGCGTCGGGGCCGCGGGTGACCGCTTTGCGTCCGCGATCGCCGAGATCGACAGGCTCCGCGACGACAACGCGCGCCTTCAGACCGAGAACGACCGCCTCACGCTGGACAACGTCCGGCTGCGCGAGCAGGCCATCGCCGGTCAGCAGGCCGAGCGGCTCCTGACGCTGCAGCGGAACGTCCCCTTCGAGAGCGTGCCGGCGCCGGTAATCGCCCGCGACCCCGCCGGCGTGCTGCACTCGATCGTGCTCGGCATCGGATCCGACGACGGCGTCAAGACCGGCCACGTCGTGCTCTCGGACCAGGGCCTCGTCGGGCGGGTCAGCGAGGTGGGCACCAACTACAGCAAGGTGCTGCTGGTCACCGACTCCTCATCTGTTGTGTCCGCGCTGGTCCAGGGCTCCCGGGCCACCGGCATCGTGCGCGGCCAATTCGGCGACGCGCTGATCATGGACTGGCTGCTCCAGACCGAGCCGGTCAAGGAGGGCGATGTCGTGATCACGGCCGGGCTCGGGATCGGCAACGAGCTGCGCTCGCTGTATCCGAAGGGGCTGGTGATCGGGAAGATCGCCCAGGTGAAGCCGGCCGAGGCCGCCGCCTACAACCGCGCGATCATCACGCCGGCCGTCGACCTCCGGCGGCTCGAGCACGTGCTGGTAGTCAAAACGAACTAGGCGGCGGAGAATCCCCGGAATGCGGCTCGGCGCGCTTCCGCGGCTCGCCCTCGCCTTGGTCCTGGCAACGGCTGCCAATGTCGTCGCGGCCGCCCCCGCCGAGGCCGGCGCACCCGTCCCCGGTCCGTGCCAGCAAGGCGCCCTGCCGCACGGCGCTCTCTCGTTGACGTGCGTGCCCACGAGCGGCTGGAACGGCGACCTTGTCGTGTTCGCTCACGGCTATGTGCCCAGCACCGCGCCGCTTGGCTTCTACGACCTCGACATCGCGAGCGGCGTCTACCTGCCCGACCTGGTGCAAGGTCTCGGCTTCGCGTTCGCCACGACCAGCTATCGCCAGAACGGCATCGCCATCCTCGAGGGGCTGGACGACGTTCGCGAACTGCTCGTCGCGTTCAACGCGATCTCGCCAGTTCCCCCGGCGCGCACCTTCCTGGTCGGCGGGTCGGAGGGTGGGCTCATCACGACGTTGCTTCTCGAGCGTTCGCCGCTTCTCTTCACGGGGGGCATCGCCGCCTGCGGACCCATCGGATCCTTCCGCGGTCAGATCGACTACGTCGGAGACTTCCGTGTGCTCTTCGACGTCTTCTTCCCCGGCGTGCTCCCCGGCACACCAGTGGACATCCCGCCCGAGTTGATCGCGAACTGGGACGCCACCTACGTCCCGCGGATTCAGCAGGCAGTCGCGGACAATCCAGTGGCCATCGTCTCGCTCCTACGCATGACGAACGCCGCCATCGATCCGGGGGTTCCATCGTCCATCGCGGCGACGACGGTGCATCTTCTCTGGTACAGCGTCTTCGGCACCGGAGACGCGGTTACCAAGCTCGGTGGCAATCCCTACGGGAACATCGGCCGGACGTACTCGGGTTCGGGGAATCAGATCCTCGATGCCATCGTGAACGCCCGTGCGTTCCGGGTCGCGCCGGCTCCGGCAGCGCTCACAGCGATGGTCGCGTACGAAACGTCGGGTTTCCTCACGCGGCCGCTCATCGCTCCGCACACCACGGGTGATGACATCATCCCGATCTCGCACGAAGTGCTCTACCTGCGGAACCTCGTGCCCGGGGCGCGCTTCGTGCTCATGCCGATCGAGCGGTACGGGCACTGCAACTTCACTCCAGGGGAGCTGATGACCGCGTTCGTTCTCCTGCTCCTGCAGACCAGCGCTCCGTAGCGCGGCCGATCAGTCGCCCCGCAGCGTCTCTAAGAGCGTCTTGAGCGACGGGTTGTTCTGGTCGCGCGCGGAGAGGATCGGCTTTCCGTCCGCGGTCGCCGCGACCGTCGGCCATGGAACACCGGCCCAGGGGTCGCTCCACTGGAAGCCGAGCTCGTCGGTGCCGTCGTACTCATTCGTGACGAGGTACATGAGCGTCAGGTCGGTCAGTGCAAGGAAACCGTGCGCGACGCCGACTGGGATTGTCACAGTCTCGTCTGCGCCGAGCTCGCGCGCTTCGACGATCGGTCGTTCACCTGTCGCCGTCGGCCGGATGTCGACGAGTGCCACGAAGGCGCGGCCCTCGAGAACGATCCAGTGATCCAGCTGCCGGCGGTGGTAGTGCAGTCCACGCAGAACGCCAGCGACCGAGCTTGACACGTTCGCTTGGACGAAGCGTGCCGCCTCGGCCCCGGTCAGCTGTGGCGTGAGCTCGGGGAACGAGTTCGCGCGCCAGACTTCGCGGAACGCGCCACGGGAATCGCCGTGGCGCTCGACTCGACCCCAGCGGACCCCCGCGAGCGCGATGGCCGGGGTCATCCGCGCGCCGCCGCGACGAGACTTGCCGCGACATAGTCGCGCGTTGCCTCCTGCCACGGTCGAAGCTCGACATCGGATGCGAGGACGCCCCACAGCGGCGGCGTGGAGTCCCGGGGCCATGTCGATGCGGGCACGAGCTCGGTCACGACGTCGATCTCCGCGGCGCGTAGCACTTCCGTAGCCCACTCCGCCCGCGTTGCCTGGCCCGAGTTCACGACGTGTCTGATGCCATGCGCCTGTCCGTTTATCAGCTGGGCGATGCCCCGGGCCACGTCGGCGGTGACGCTCGGCGACCCCGTCTCATCCCGCACCAGCTGGAGTGGCCGGCCACTCTCGCGCGCTCGCAGGGCTGCGGCCACGATCTTGGCGGGAAAGTCATTGCCCGGCGGGCCATACAGCCACGCGGTCCGGACGATCAGGAGCGCCTCGGGTCGGTCTGCGTAGGCGTACTGCGCGCTCCGTTCGCCTTTCAGCTTGCTCGCACCGTACGGGTTGCGCGGGCGCACCGGATCGTGTGGACGGTAGCCCGTCCCGAGCGCGTCGCCGCCGAATACCTCGTTCGTCGAGACCAGGACGAAGCGGCTACCTGCGCTACGGCAGGCGCGGGCGATCTCCGCGACTGCTTCACCGTTGCGTCGCATCGCCAGCTCGGGCTGGCGCGCGCACGCGTCGACGTCGGTCCACGCGGCGCTGTGGACCACGAGATCCGGGGCGTCGGCGCGTATCCGTGACGATGCGTCCGGATCATCGAGGTCGTACTCCGGTCGCGACCACGACCGGACATCCCCGAGCGAACCAAGCTGTGAAACGAGTGCCCGACCAAGTCGCCCGGCAGCGCCGGTGACCGCGATGCGCATCATTCGGCCGCGGTCGATGTCGCGAGGCGATCCGCATACTGGCGCGCGTAGTAGTCGTTCCAGTCACCACTGCGGACACGGCGCCACCAGTCCTCGTTCTCCACGTACCAGCGCACCGTGTGCGAGAGGCCCTCCGCGAATGGCACGCTGTGCCGGAATCCAAGTGAGCTGAGGCGTGAGCCTGACATCGAGTACCGTCGGTCGTGGCCGGGACGGTCCGCGACGGTGCGCACGAGGCTCCACGGTTTGCCGAGATGGGTCAGCAACGCGGTGACCACCTCGCGATTCGTCGTCTCTTGCGCGCCGCGGACGTTGTAGGTCGAGCCGGCCGAGCCATGCTCTAGGACGAACGCGATCGCATCTGCGTGATCGTCCACATATAGCCAATCGCGCCGCTGAAGGCCGTCGCCGTACATCGGCAAGGGCAGGTCATCGATGGCGTTCGTCACGAACAGTGGGATCAGCTTCTCGGGATGCTGGTATGGGCCGTACGTGTTCGCGCCTCGCGTGATGACGACGTCGAGCCCGTACGTGACGTAATAGCTCACTGCGAGCAGTTCCCCCGCAGCCTTCGCCGCCGCGTAGGGCGATCGCGGCGCCAGGGCGTCGCCCTCCACGCTCTCGCCGGAGGTGACCGACCCGTAGACCTCATCGGTAGAGACCTGAACGAACCGGGGCCCGGCCTTTCCGGTGTGCTCGCGCTCGGCGCGACACGCTTCGAGCAATGAGTGGACGCCGCCGACATTCGTCGAGAGGAATGCAGCGGGATCCAGGATCGATCGATCCACGTGCGTCTCGGCAGCGAAGTTGACGACGGCGTCGCAGCCTTTGACGACTTCCCGAGCGAGCGGGCGGTCCGCGATGTCGCCCTCGACGAAGCGCAGTCGCGACGATCGCGCCGGATCCTGAGTGGCCTCTTCGAGGTTCGCTCGGTTGCCCGCGTATGTGAGCTTGTCGAGCACGGTCACCTGCGCGTCTGGTTCGGCGGCGAGGAAGCGCCTGACAAAGCACGAGCCGATGAAACCGGCGCCACCGGTCACGAGCACGTGACGCGCGACCATCAGACCGCCTCGATCGCTGCTGTCTGCTTTATCACTCCGGTGGCGTGGCCGTTCCCGTTCGTGTGCCCGTTTCCGTTGGTATGCCCGTTTCCGTTGGTGTGCCCATTGGCAACGGCGCGCCGCGCTCGTTTGACGGGTGCGGTGTGCAGGACCGGCGGAACCAGCTTTCCGGAGCGGGCATCAGCCTCCACCAGCTCAGCAGCGCGGAGCAACGACTGCACTGTCCCGGCGTCGATCCACTGACCCGTGTAGCGATGCCAGTAGAGCCCGTCGCGGGGGATGTAGTGATTGAGAACGTCTGTGATCTCGAATTCCCCACGGGCGGAGGGCTTCAGGCGATCGATGACGCCGAAGACCTCCGGTCGCAGCAAATAGACGCCTATCGGGATCAGGTTGCTCTTTGGCTGCGTCGGCTTCTCCTCAAAACGCACCACGCGACCGGCCGAGTCCAGCTCGGCTACGCCGAAACGTTCCGGGTCGGGCACCGAGTACAGAAGTGTTCCCGCTCCGCAGACGCCTTGCTGGAACTCGCGCGCGACGCCATCCAGCGCGGGCCCGCGCAACACGTTATCGCCCAGGACGACGCAGAAATCGTCCCGGCCGACCCACTTCCGTGCGAGGCCGATCCCGTGCGCGATGCCCAACGGGCCGCGCTGATAGCGGTACGTGAGGTCGAACCCGAACTGAGATCCGTCACCAAGGAGCTCAACGATGTCCCCAACGCTGCGACCGCCGAGGATGACGAGAACTTCAGTGATGCCCATCCCCGCGAGAGTCTCGAGTGGGTAATAGATCATCGGACGGTCGTAAAGCGGCAGCAGATGCTTGTTCGTCACGACCGTAAGCGGATAAAGACGCGTGGCCGTACCACCGGCGAGCACGATGCCTTTCACTGGAGTCCCCTTCCCCTACCGCCGTCCGCTAGCTCCCACACATCGCGAACGCAGCAAGAGATTGGAGCATCAGCGTCCGCAGCGCAAGAGGTGAAGACCGTTTTGTTGGTGGCGCGTTCTTAGCACTCTCGATGACAGAGCGCGATGAAAGCGCGCGCAAATATGTCGATGGCGAAACTCAATTTCTGTTGACGCTGCGAAGGCGCATCTCTAAAGTGACGGACTCGCGCGGCGGTGATCGGGGGGCATTCGCCGCGGTGGGGACGCAGAGGGGAAGGTTTAGGGGAGCATGGGGCAGACACTGCTTGCTGAACACGCGCGTGCGACCGCGCGCGACGCCGAACGCGTCGCTACGGTGCCGATCGCCGCGACGCCCCTGACTTATGCGTTCGCGAAGCGCGCCCTCGATGTCTCGCTGAGCGTGTGCGTGCTGATCGCTGCTCTGCCGGTCTTCGCCATCCTGGCTGTCTTGATCCGGCTCGATTCGCCGGGGCCGATCGTGTTCCGGCAGAGACGCGTGGGTCTGGGCGGCAGGGTCTTCTCGTTCTACAAGCTCCGAACCATGGTCACCGACGCACGCGAGCGATTTCCGCAGTTGTACGCATACCGCTACACGCGCGAAGAATTCGTGGATCTTGTGCTGAAAACCCCTGACGATCCCCGTCTTACCCGGCTGGGACGGGTGCTCCGCAAGACCAGCGTCGATGAGCTGCCGAACCTGTTGAACGTCCTCCGCGGCGACATGAGCCTCGTCGGTCCTCGTCCCGAGCTTCCCGAGATGGTCGGCTACTACACCGACGAAGAGCTCGCGAAGTTCTCCGTGCGCCCAGGTGTGACGGGCCTGTGGCAGGTGAGCGGTCGAGCGATCCTACGCAACGGGCAGCAGCTGGCTGCAGATGTCGAGTACGTCCGCCACCGTTCGTTCGGCTTCGACCTGATGATCCTCGTCAGGACCGTTCGGGCCGTTGTTCTCAGGATCGGTGCGTTCTGATGCGTCAGCTGGACGTGTCGATCGTTTCTGTCACCTACGAGTGCCGCGAGCTGGCGCTGGAGTGTCTCGCGTCGATCCCCTCCGGCGTCGGGCAAAGGTCACACGAGGTCATCGTGGTGGACAACGCATCGACCGATGGAGTCGTCGATTCGATCCGTCGTAGCGATCCGGGCGTCACCCTCATTGAGATGGGTCACAACGCCGGATTCGCTCGCGCCAACAACCGGGGTATCGCCGCGGCATCGGGGCGTTACGTCCTGCTGCTCAATCCCGATACGGTGACGCTGCCTCGCTCGATCGAAGCGCTCGCTGAATTCATGGACGCCACACCGCGCGCGGCCGTCGCGGCGCCTCGTCTGTTGAACACCGATCTCAGCGATCAAGGTACCGCGCGCTCGTTCCCGACCGCGGCCGCGGCGGTCTTCGGCCGCAGGTCGCTGTTGACGAAGCTGTTTCCGACGAATCGCTGGTCGCGCCATTACCTCAGCGGCCGCGCGCATCAGGGCTCCGCGCCGTTCGAGGTTGATTGGGTGTCGGGTGCCGCGATGCTCGTCAGGCGCGATGCCATCACCCGCGTCGGTGGCCTCGATGAGGGGTTCTTCATGCACTGGGAGGATGCGGACTGGTGCCATCGCATGAAGGATGCGGGCTTCTTGGTCTACTGCGTGCCTGACGCTCGGATCGTCCATCACGAAGGTGGAAGCCGACGCGGCTGGCCCCCACGCCAGTTGCTGGCGTTTCATCAAGGTGCTTATCGCTACTACGCGAAGCACCACGCGCCATGGTGGCATCCCTTCAGGTACGTCGCCGCCCTCGGTCTTGCCGCTCGCGCGGCCGCGCTCATGGCCGCATACGCACTCGCTCCGCATCGGCAACCGGTA
>Ga0075429_100004699_pt1 | contig 11753 bp, 8 predicted proteins | sample RhiMetdeltSRZDD3_FD_75295 | JGI IMG/M metagenome (GOLD analysis project Ga0075429, IMG submission 75295) | Populus rhizosphere microbial communities from Tennessee, USA - Rhizosphere MetaG P. deltoides SRZDD3 | ecosystem: Host-associated > Plants > Roots > Rhizosphere > Soil | place: USA...
CGTTCGGCGCCCAGACGGAAAAACGCATGGCGTCCTGGGCGGCGCCGGCGGGCCGGTACTTGTTCGCACCCAGCCAGCGGCTCCACGTGAGGTGGTAGCGCTCCTCGCGATGGTCGGCGCGCAGCGTCATCACACGGACGCGCTCGCTCGAGGCGTGATCGTCGACCTCCGCGGTGATGGCCCAGAGGTTGGGCCCGAGCGGGCCGTCGGCCAGGACACCCCAGCGGAAGGTCGTGCCGATCTCGGCGTCGTCGAAGGTCACGGACGCGCGGAAACACGGGCAGCCGTCCTCGGCGACACCGGGCACCATCACGTGCCCCGACCAGGCTTCGTCGGACCGCCGGCCGGCCGCGTCCCAACTGCCGAGCAGGCGCACGTGGCGGAAGAGCTCGACGCGGAGGCCGGTCTGGTAGATGAAGTCGACGTGAATCGCCATGCGGTAGCGATTCTAATGCGCACCGCCAGCGCCGTGGGCGAGCGGGCGGCGTCAAGCGAGACGGCCCTCCCGCCTGGTGGCGAGAGGGCCGGAGTCGCGGCATGGGCCGCGCGTGGAACGGTCTCGGACTAGGGCGCCCAGCGCCCCTTGGAAAGCACGCCATAGCTGATGTCGCCCGGCGTCTTGGTTCCCGGTGCCGGATCGTCGGTGTACTGGAAGTGCGCCGCGATCCACGGCACCTGGAAGAACCAGTTGTCGCCGCGATCGATCATGTTGACCTGGTTCGTACAGGTCGTGGCCGTGCCGGCGCACGCCTGGCAAGCCATCCGCGCCTGGGCCGAGCTCGTGGGCACGATGGGGACGCTGTCGCAGAACTGCGTGGCGCCGCTCGGGCAGGCGACCGCCGGCTGCGCGCCGACGCCGCTCACCGCGACGATCGAGTGGCAGAACTGAGGCGCCGGCTCCGACGCCTGCAGGTCCTGCACCACGACGCGGTAGCTCTGGGCCACCGACCCGCGGTCGACGACGCGGCGGTTGTGAATGGTGGCGATGATCTCGTAGATTCCGCGGCGTCGATAGACGTGCGAGACGCGGCACGCGCCGCAGCCGGCGGCGTCGCGCTCACCGTCGCCCCACTCCACCTCGACCTTGAGCTCGTCGGCCGGATCCGCGGCGGTGAACCGCGCGCCGTTCACCGAGACCGATTCGCCGGCCAGGACCGTGATCACGTCCTGGTCCGCGGCCGGTGTGGTTCGGAACGTGCCGACCGGGTTCCCGGCGGCGCGGACCGATCCATCCTCCAGAAGATGGCCCGCATCCGAGCCGGCGGGCGACGACGGCATATCGGGCGTCCCGGTGCAGGCGCCAATGACCAGCGCCAGCGACAGGGCGAGGCCCCGTTTTCGCAACAGGCGACACATCGCGCATCCTCCTTGTGTGGCCGGTCTTCGCCGGCACACAAGGGAATGTCGCGAGGGGCCGAATCCGTTCGGGCCCGCCGTCGCGTGATTCGAATCGTTAGGGGACGGGACGGCGGGGCCCAATGGCCCCGCCGTGGGATGGGCGTTCTAGTTGTCGTCGTCGTCGATCGAGGTCCCGATGCAGCGGTGCGCGAAGTTCTGTGTCCCCTTGTTGAAGTAGCGCTGCATGAACTCGTGGGCGGCGGGCCCCCAGGTGTCGAGCTTGGTCTCCACGAACGTGCCGTGGGCGATGTTGCGGCCTTCGGAGACGTCGTCGCTGGTGTCGGGGTCGTCCGCGTAGTCGGCGTCGGTGATCTCTCCGTCGCCGTCGATGTCCACCGGGCCCAGGAGCATCGCCTGCATCTGCCGGCACTTCTCGGCGGCGTGTTTGGCCAGCTTGTAGGTGGGCTCGATAGAGTAGTCGTTCATGGGCTCGATGAAGAACGCGGGGCGGAGCGCCTTCTCCACGGAGGCCTTCATCCCGTCGCGGAAGGTGTCGTTGCCCCAGGACTGCGAGCAGCCCGCGATGTCCACGATGCACTTGTGGCCGAGCTCGACCTCGTTCGACAGGACGCTCATGATGCCGCCGAAGGAGTGGCCCATGATCGCGATCTTGCTCGAGTCGACGAGCGGGATCGTGTTGGCGAGATACGACCAGATGTTGGGATTGGTGATCACGTCGCCCACGATCTGCGCCCTCTTGGGCGTGGTGGCTACGACGTTCAGCCCTTTCTGCACCCGGAGCGTCTTGGCGTAGTCGATGGCCGCCTTGACGTCGTTCACCTGCTCATGCAGGTAGTCCCACGAGCACTGGGCGGGGGCCGAGCTGCTCGCGCAGAAGTCCTCGTAATAGATGCCGGTCGACAGGCCGTGACCTCGCCGGTGCACCACGAAGACGACGTAGCCCAGGTTCGCGAAGTACTCGCCGATGTCGCAGCGGGCTCCGGCGTCTTCACCGCTGCCGTGGTTCCAGACGAGGAGCGGCCAGCCGCTGGAGGGGGCCAGAGCCGTCTTCGCGGGCTTGTAGAGATAGCCCTGGAGCTTGGTCTTGCACGTGTAGAGGTTGCCGCCGCCGCCCGCGCCGCCCGTGCCGCCGGTGCCCTCCCCGCCGCCCGTGCCGCCGGGCGGGATGGGAGCGCCTCCGTTCGTGGTCAGGTCGCAGCGGCTGCTGTCGTACCCGATGCCGTTGTCGAGCCGGCTGGCCTCTTCGTAGTACGTGACGATCTCGCCGGCGCTGCACGCGGCGGCCGGCCGGCTCCACGCCCCGGTGAACAGCACGGCCACCGCGGCCGCGGAAAGATGGATCCTGGTCTTCATGAACGCTCCTCCTCTGCGCACGGCGCGCCGACGACCGGCGCGCCGATGGACGCTACGGAGGATAGGGAGGAGCGGGCGGAGGGTCACTACTCGCGCGCGTAGCAAAACGGACGCGAACAGTGACTGGCGTCAGAAATCGAGCCTCGTCCCGAACTGCAGCGTGCGCGCGGTGCCGCCGATCGTGGCCACGCCGTAGTCGGAGTCGGTGACTGTCACGTTCGGGTTGCCGCGCCGGGAGCTGTTGAAGACGTTGAAGGCATCGAGCTCGAACGTGAGGCGCGCGCGACGAGTCAGCTCCGTCCGCTTCCGCAGCTTCATCGTCCAGGTCTGGAGGCCGGGACCGGTGATGATGCCCCGCGGGGCGTTGCCCTTGCGGTCCTCCGGCGGCACCGCGAAGGCGGCGGTGTTGAACATATGGCCTTCGTTCCGTTCGGAGCGCGGGAGCGCGACCGGCCCGCCGACGTAGTCCGCGCGCCGTTCACCGATGGCGGTGTTCGCGGTCGGCGTCAGCGGAGAGCCCGACTGGAGGCGTGTGATGCCTGTGAGCTCCCAGCCGTGGAGGAGCGCCTTCACGGGGCCGTGAGACTTGCGGAAGAACGGCACCCGGTAGCCGTAGGTGATGGCCAGGATGTGCGCGCGGTGGTTGCCGGCCACGCCGAAGTTCTCCTTGAGGTCGCCGAAGACGTCCTCGCCCGCTTCGGTACCGCCGTCCGTCCGGCTCGTGGCGTCCGACCGCGCGCGGCCCCAGGTGTGGGCGATCGTGAAGGTGAGATCGCCGCGCCGCTTGGCGATGTAGGTCTGTATCGCCCGGTAGTCGGAGCTCGCGTCGCTCAGGTACATGTTGATGGTGGTGTAGCCGAGGTACGGCCGCAGCGCATTGTCGTTGGGCCGCTGCGCGCTGGGGATCGCGCGGCTCGAGCGCAGCGCCTCCGGCGACAGCGCGTTGATGTTCGGCCGTCGGATCAGGTTGCGGCCGACGCTCCCCACGTACGCGACCTCGGCGAAGAACTTCTTGAAGAGCTCGCGCTGCACGCTGAGGCTCCACTGCGTGACCTGCGGGACCTTCAGGTTCGGGTCGATGGCTTCGATCGTTCCCAGCGCGCCGGTGGAGAAGACCTGCGCGCCGCCCGTCGGGTTCGCGAGGTTGCCGTTGTCGAAGGTCCCGCTCTCGTTCCACGGCGGCGAGGCGGCGGTGGTGAAGATCATGTTGCCTTCCGTGCGGTCGTAGAAGATCCCCGCCCCTCCGCGGACGGCGAAGTTCTCGCGGCCGCCCGGCGACCAGGCGAAGCTCAGGCGCGGCATCAGGTTGTGGCGCGCGCCGTAGAGCCCACGGGGAGCCCCCGTCGGCACGAGCTGCACGCGCGGATCGCTGCCGAAGGTCACCCGGGAGAGCTCCTCGCTCGGGACACCATCACCGGCGCGCACGAGGCCGTTGTAGCGGTTGCCGCTGCCCGCGATCACGTTGCCGTTCGTCGGGTTGATGCGCACGGCCTGCGACGGGTCGTAACGCGCGGGGTCGAAGTTCGAGACGTTGTTCGCCTGGGTGTAGATCGGCAGGTGCCACTGATAGCGCAGGCCCGCCTCGATGCTGAGCTGCCGGCTCACGCGCCAGGTGTCGGAGACGAAGCCTTCGATCTGCGAGAACCGGAAGAAGCCGACATTGTCCGTCTCCGCTTCCGTGTACGTCCGGAAGTTGCCCAGCAGCGCGTCCGCGAAGGCGTTGCCGGTCGAGTTGGGATTGCCGCTGGCGTTGAAGGTGATGTTGCCGGCGTAGTTGGTGCGGGTGTTCTGGTCCTTGCGGTTGCGGGTGTAGCTGACCCCGCCGACGATCGAGTGGCGCCCGTGGACGACGGCGATGCGGTCCGAGATGCCGATATCGGTGGTGGGCGAGATGAGGGCGCGGGTGAGACTCTCCGCGGTGCCGAACCCGTTCACGGCCACCCGAGGTGCCGCCTCCGCCAGGCGCCCGCCGCCCTCGTAGACCTGAGGGAACTGGAAGCCGTAGGTATCCCGCCGCCACACGTCACCCACCGGCTGCATGCGCTGGCCGTTCCACGACGAGCCGATCTTGAAGTCGTTGGTGACGTGCTGCGAGAACGTCCAGATGTGGCCGATCTGGAAGTTCCTGGCCGGCCGGTCGCGCAGGGTGGGTGTCGTCGGAAGCTGGGAATCGATGAAGGTCCCGAAGGGCGCTTCGATCTTGTAGTCGTCGAGGACGAGGCGGCCGTTCAGCCGATGCTTCTGGTTCGCATGGTAGTCGAGACGCACGATGTTCTGGCGCTGGTCGTAGGGGTTCGGCTTCGTGTAGGTGGCGTTGTTGGAGGTGGGAGTGTCGTCGAAAGCCGCCGCCTCCTGCTGCATGCGCTCGAACAGGCTGGCGATCGCGCGGCCGTCGGCGGTGATGCGGTCGGCGGGGATCCGCTTCGGATCGGAGAAACACGCGGTCTGGTCGGTGGCGCTGCACGTCCCTGTCTTGCGCGGGTCCCGCAGGAACACGCTGCTGCGCGCGCTGAAGTCGCCGCGGAGCTCGGCGGTGGTGGGCAGCGTCCGGCGCGTGGCGTCGGTGAAGCGGCGGACCTGCTTCCATTCCTGGCCGACGAAGAAGAAGAGCCTGTCGTGCTTGAGGGGCCCGCCGAAGTTCCAGCCGAAGGTGTCGAAGTCGAGCGAGCGCTTCTCGAGGCCGACGCGCTTCAAGGCGGGATTGGTGGCGTCGAACTTCTCGTCGCGCATGAACCAGCGCGCCCCGCCCGCGAAGCGATTGGTGCCCGAGCGTGTCGTCACGTTGATGTTCGCCCCCGACTGCCGGCCGTACTCGGCCGAGAAGTTGGAGGTCTTGATGTTCACCTGCTCGATGAAGTCGACACCGACGTTCGCGATCAGGGTCCCGTTGCTGCCGGAATCCAGGTTGTACACGCCGTCCAAGGTGACGTTGTTCGCCTGGACGCGCTGGCCGTTGACGGACGTGTTGCCGCCGAGGCTCGTCATCTGCTCGATGGCGTCGTCGTTCAGGACGGGCACGCCGGGGACGAGCGTGGCCAGCTCCATGTAGTTCCGACCGTTCAGGGCCATGTCCTGGACCTGTTCGCCGTCCACGACCCGGGCGATCTCACCGGAGACGTTGTTCACGGTCTCGCCCACCTGGGCGACCACCTCGATCGTCTCCGTCACTGCGCCGAGCTCGAGGGTGAAGTTCACCGTCACGCGGCCGTCGGTCACCAGATCGTGGCCGCTCTTCACCACCTTCTTGAAGCCCTGGAGCTCCGCGATCACTGTGTATCGGCCCACCGGCAAGTGGGTGGCGAGATAGGCACCGTTGCCGTCGGTGACCGCCGTCTTCCCGAAGCGCGTGTCGTCGTGAGTGACAGTCACTGTCGCGCCGGGAAGGGCAGCCCCACTCGGGTCCACGACGATTCCCGAGATGCGCCCCATCTCCTGGGCCTGCACAGGCAGAACCGAAAGACCCAGGCCGAGCACGATGGCCGCGGACACACGCACCGCGTGCCGCAATGGCGAGCTCATGACTCCCCTCCCCATGTTTCGCGACAGAGTTGAACCGAGTGAGCGTCATAGATAAGGGACGGGCGGGAGGCTTGCCAAGTGAATTCACGAAAACTTTCGTGAACGCGCGGGAATTCACGCTGGAGACGCGATAGTGTCGAAGAGATGATCGCTGCGCTTCTCGTGTTTCTCTCCGTTTCACCGGCGGCCTGGACGCCGTCGGAAGGAACGCGGCTCGTCGGCACGCGCGCACCTGAGTGGGTAGGGCTGAGCTGGATCCAGGGCGGGCCGCTGAGCCTTGCCGACCTGCGCGGCAAGGTCGTGCTTCTCCGGTTCTGGCTGATGGACTGCCCGTTCTGCGCCCGGACCGCCCCCGCCCTGCGCGAGCTCTCCGAGCGCTATAAAGAAGATGGGCTGGTCGTGGTCGGTTTACACCATCCCAAGTCGGAGAGCGCCAAGGACACCGGCCGCGTCCGGAAGGCGGCGAAGGCCCTGGGCTTCGACTTCCCCGTCGGCGTCGACAACGATTGGAAGACGGTGCGCGCCTATGGCGTCGGGAGCGAGTTTCGGAGCTACACGTCGGTGAGCTTCGTGATCGATCGCGAGGGTGTGATCCGCTTCGTCCACGACGGCGGCGAATACCATGCCCGTGGCGGCGACGAGCATGCGCACTGCAACGCCGCCCTCGTCGCCCTGGAGCAGGCCGTGCAAGCGGCGCTGAAGCCATAGACTATCCCCATGTCGCGGGGCGATCCCGACGGGCGCCGGATACCCGACCGTCCTCTTCGTCTGGCACTCGCCCAGGCCGAGGCCGTGCCCGGCGACGTGATCGCGAACGTCGCCGCCACCGTGGACATCGCGCGGCGCGCGGCCGACGACGGCGCGGGCCTGATCGCATTCCCGGAGCTGTCCCTCAGCGGGTACGAGCTGGGAATCCTGGCCGAGCGACAGGACGCGTGGCTCACCGCGGACGATGCCCGCGTGGAGCCCTTGCGCCGCGCGTGCTCCGAGCGCGGAGTGACGGTGGTCGTGGGTGCACCGCTCCGCGAGCCCGACGGCACGCCGCGGATCGCCGCCCTCGTCGTGTTCCCGGACGGCGGGATCCGGTGGTGGCTCAAGCAGCACGTTCACCACACCGAAGTCGGCTTGTTCGAGCCGGGCGAGGCGGGAGCGCCCTTCGAGGCGGCCGGTTGGCAGGTGTCGATCGGCATCTGCTTCGACGCCGCCAATCCCTCGCACGCCGCCCAGGCGGCCGCGCGCGGCGCCGACCTGTATCTGGTCTCCGCCCTGTACATGCGCGGGGAGGATCGCCGCGTCGACCTGCATCTCGGCGCCCGGGCCATGGACCACCGGATGTTCGCAGCGCTTGCGAACCACGCGCGCACCACCGGCGGCTTCTCGTCGATCGGCGGCAGTGGCGTCTGGCGGCCGAACGGCGACATCGCACGGCGGGCCGAGGGCGCCGAGCCCACGGTCGTGACCGTCGACCTCGATCCCGCCGACCTTCGCCCCTACCGCCACGACGCCGATCCCGTGTGATGCCGCGCACGACCCCACCCGGGAGGCCCGTGGTGGTCGATGCGGCGGCGTACACTTCGACCCGTATCGAAGCCGGACACAGGAAGGGGGCACACATGTCGAAGCGTTTCGTGAGCTACGTCGCCGTCTTGGTGTCGTTCGTGATGGCCGCTCCCCGCGCGGGGGCGGCGACGATCCTGGGCGGGGAGACCCCACAAGCCGTCGTGGAGCGCATGACGAAGGCCGGACAGACGAAAGACCTCGCGGAGATGGTGGCCTGCCTCGAGCCTCAGGGCCGCGTCGAGATGTCGATGGGGCTCCTGGCCGCGACCACGATGATGGTGGCCTTCATGGGGATGGGCACGGAGATGGCGACGGGAATGGTCGAGGCCACCGCCGAGGGCGTGTCCGGCAAGAAGATGACCAAGGCCGAGAAGGCCAAGCTCGACAAGGCCAAGAAGGAGGCGGCCATGAAGACGGCGAGGTCCAAGACCGCGCTGGCCGCCATCTTCAAGAAACACGGCCTGCCCAACTTCCTGGACGAGAAGGCGGGGGCGACCCTCCCCGACGACAAGGACGCGGCCATGCAAATGATGAGCGCCCTCGACCATCCCGCCCTCGTGGCCGATCTGATGAAGTTCATGGACACGTGGGGCGACAAGAAGAAGGAGGGCGGCGACGGTCCCGCCGCGCCCGCGCCCCCCGTGCCGATCGGCGGCGACGTGGTCGTGAAGGACTACAAGATCAAGGGCGACAAGGCGACGGCGAAGGCGGGGAAAGAGAAGGTCGAGTTCGTCCGGGTCGACGACCGCTGGTTCGTGAAGATCCCGGAGAAGAAGGGCGACAAGAAGAAGAAGTAGTCTCGTCCTTGTGAGCTCGTGATTGAGAACACGCCCTCCGGAATACATCGGGCGGAGTCGCCGTATCCTCTGTGCGTGGTCGCCGCGCCGACACCATGACCCAGAGCCCTGCGCCGGGCCGAATCGGCAAATACGAGATCCTCCGGACCCTCGGGAAGGGGGCGATGGGCGTCGTCTACCTCGCCCACGACACCGTGCTCGAGCGCGACGTGGCCCTCAAGGTGATGGTTCCGCAGATCGTCGGCGACGCCGCCCTGCGGGCGCGATTCGAGCGCGAAGCCAAGGCGGTGGCGCGCATGGCCCACCCCAACGTGGTGGGCATTTTCGACCTGGGAACCCACGTCGACGGCTCCCCCTACATCGCGATGGAGCGGCTGGAGGGCCGGGACCTCCAGAAGGCCATGCGATCGGGCGCGCCGATGGCGCTCGACCGCAAGCTCACCGTGATCGCGGAGGTGCTGGCCGGCCTGGCCCATGCCCACGCCGCCGGCATCGTGCATCGCGACATCAAGCCCGCCAACATCTTCCTCACCGACGACGGGAAGGTGAAGATCATGGACTTCGGCGTGGCGCGTCTCGGCAACGTCTCCATGACCGGCACCGGCAACATCGTCGGCACCGCCGACTACATGTCGCCCGAGCAGGTGCAGGGCGCCAAGGTCGACGGCCGCAGCGACATCTTCAGCGTGGGCTGCATGCTGTACGAGCTGGTCGTCGGCCAGCCTCCGTTCCGCGCGGACAACCTCATGGCGATCTTCTACAAGATCACACACGACGATCCGAGCTTCGCGGGCTTGCCGGCGGGGGAGGAGTATGCGCGGCTGCTTCCCATCCTGAAGCGCGCCCTGGCCAAGCCGCTCGAGGCCCGCTACCAGACGGCGGCTGAGCTCGCCGCCGATCTCGGGCGGCACTTGGAACGGCCGCCCATCGTCGAGGCCACGCATCCGGGCGCCGCCTATGACGGCGCGATCACGCTCGCCAGCTCCGCGACTGTCGCCGACGGGTCCGCCAAGCCGGGCCGCGGGGGTTTTCCTCGCTATCTCTCCCTCGGCGCGGCGATCCTGACGGCGGCCGCGGTCTTCATCTACGTCACTGATCAGAGATGGCCGCGGGTCACCAATGCGCGGACGCCCTCGACCCCGGCCACAGTCGTGCGGCCGGTCGCCGACGACAAGACCCCGAGCCCGACCACGACGCCGGCTCCGTCGGCGACTGCGACACCGCCGCCGCCGGTGACGGCGACACCGAACACGAACGGAGACACGCGAAAACGCGTCGCCGCCTTGCTCCTGCGGGCCGCGAACGCGCTCTCCGAGCAGAGGTACAAGGAGGCGAAGGCTCTGTACGAGAGAGTGATCCACATCGAGCCCGGCAACGAGGATGCTCTGCGCGGCCTTCAGTTCAGCGCGGAGAGAATCGCCGACGCCTCGCGATCGCCGCAGACGCCGACGCCACCGCGCCGCGTCTTCGTGACGCGTCACGCCCGCCCGGTCAGCCCCGAAACGACGGCGCCGGGCCTGGACAAGAACTGGAAGGTCGAAGGCATACCCGTGAGATCGGGGAGCCAGCCGACCGATCTGCCCGGCAAGATCGCGTTCGAGGTCATCCCGGCGTTCCCCCAGCCGAAGCATCCGTACAGCGTCGTGATCACGTTCCGCAATCCCGGCAGCGCTCCCATCGAGATCCAAAGCGTGTGGATCACCACCGAAATCAACGGCGCGAAGGCGGGCCATCCCGTCGCCTCCCTGGTGAGGGTCGTGGCGCCGCAGCAGGACGCCATGATGCTGCGCATCGAAGGAAACCCGTGGAGAGAAGATACGGGGACGTGGTCGATGGAGGCCAAGGTGACGACGGCGCGGCGCGAGATCTATGCCGCCACTCTCGTGTGGGAGTAGAGGGCGGCCCGCTAGAACGTCGCCGGTCGACAGGTCGCCGTCCAGGCGTCGTCGCCACGGCGCAGCAGGCGCCACGAGTACTCGGTCAGATACTGCTCGCTGAAGTCGTTCGAATTCTTGACCGCGATCTCACCGCGATCGTCCACCATCGCGCAGTAGCCGCGGGCGCGGAACTGCCGGACGACCTCGGCGCGGTACTCGTTCCACTTCCCGTCGACGACATAGCCGTCCTGCAGCAGGTCGGGGCGGTTCTGGATCGTGGCGGTGACGATGGCGTCCATCACGTCTACGAATTGCGGCTTTCCGCCGCGGCCGCAGCCGAAGTCCCGGCTCGAGGGCAGCGCGCAGTCGCCGCGCGGCTCCAGCGGCCGGGGATTCACCGGAAAGTTCGCCGGATAGCAGGTGGCCCGAAACGCGCCCGGCGCCCAACGCACGGTGCCGCTCGAGGTCGAGACGTGGTACTGCTCGCTGAAGTCGTTGCTGCTCTTCACCATGATCTCGCGATGGCCTTCGTTGTCGACGTCCCACTGCGCGCACAAGCCCGCGGCTTCCAGGTTCCTCAGCACGCCCACGCGATAGCTCGGAATGTCGCGGATGGCGATGCCGTCGAAGATGTCCGGCTGCTGGTCCATGAGCCTCTGGATCGCGGCGTTGACCTGGTCGCCGAACTGGCTGGAGCCTCCCGAGGAACAACGCTCGGCCGCGGCCGACACCGGTGGCACGCCACACGACATGCCGGGAAGCGGTGGGCTCGCGGGCACGGCGGCGGCGGGTACGGCAGGCGCAGGCGCGGCCGGCGGCTCCGCCGGTGTGCTGTCGCCGGCGGGATCGCCGCCGCACGACGCCACCACGAGTAACAGGGCCCAACGGGCGACTGGCCTCATGCCACCAGGCTAACAGTTGATGACTGGTTCCGGAACGAGTACGAAAAGTAACACCGCGACTCCACCGGGGGCACGCGACGCGCTTCCACGTGCTCACAGCCCCGCCATCAACGTCAGGTTGTTTCGACCCGCCCAGGCCCGGAGCGCGATCATGTCCCGAGCCTCGGGCGGACGGTTGGAGCGGCCGCGCGCCTGGACGATCCGGCGCCGCAGCGGGCAGACTTCGATCGTCAAACGCCGCCAGTGTCCGGTGTCGTCCTCGAGCGTCAACGTCCAGACGGCGGTATGGCCCATCGCGATCTGGCGGGCATACGAATAGACGCAGTGCCGCATCACCCGCCCTTCGTCGAACAGAGACTTCGAGTCCAGGATCTCGCGTACGTGCC
>Ga0075429_100004701_pt1 | contig 11750 bp, 12 predicted proteins | sample RhiMetdeltSRZDD3_FD_75295 | JGI IMG/M metagenome (GOLD analysis project Ga0075429, IMG submission 75295) | Populus rhizosphere microbial communities from Tennessee, USA - Rhizosphere MetaG P. deltoides SRZDD3 | ecosystem: Host-associated > Plants > Roots > Rhizosphere > Soil | place: USA...
CAGGCGACCGCCAATCTGCAAGCGGCCGACAGGCCGACCGAGCGGATCGAGGCCGTGACGGCGCCGCCGGGCGACGCCGCGAGTGATCGGCCGGCCCCGCCGCCGCCCGCCACGCCCCCGATCGACCTCACCACGCGCCTGCAGGCCGACGAGGTCGCCGCCGAGCAGTCGGCGGCCGCCGCATCGTCGCCGCCGGCGCCTTCGGTCGCCGCACCATCGGCCGCTCCCGCTGCGACGCAACCGTCCGCGCAGGCGGATGCGGGCGCCGCGGCACAGCCAGCTCCCGCGCCACAGGCGGACCCGACGGGCGCAACGCTCGCGGCCGAGCCGGCGCCGCGCCGCGCCGGCTTCCGCACGCGCGGGCGCATGCGGCGGCGGCTCCGCTACCTGCGCAAGCTGCGCGAATTGCAGGTGCGCGACCTCGGCGGCCTCGTGTTTGACCTGCGTCGGTTCGAACGCAAACGCGACGACCTTGTCGCCCAGAAGATCGACCAGATCCGCGCGTGCGACGACGAGCTGCACGCACTCGAACGCGTCCTGGATGAGCGGCGCGAGCTGCGCGACGTACGCGAGCCTGGGATTGGCGGCACCTGCCCGCGCTGCTTCGCGATCTACGGGAGCGCCGACAAGTTCTGCGCGAACTGCGGAGCGGCGTTCGGCGGCGCGGTACAAGGTCCAGCGGCACAGATTCCGCTCGCGCCGCCGACGACGCCGACCTCGGCGGGCACGCCCGAGGCGAGCGGGGCGGGCGGGCCGGGTCCCGAGGCGTGACGGCCGTCGGCCGGCCGCCGGCTGTACCAGGCGCGCTGCTGTGTCCGCGCTGTGGCACAGCGCTGCGCGAGGACCAGAGCTGGTGCCTCGACTGCGGCTTCGCCGCGCGCACGCGCGTCCACCCGCCGCCGAGCTGGCGCATGCCGATCGCGCTGACGGCCGTGCTGCTGGCACTGCTGGCGGCCGGGATCGCGGTCGCGCTCGTGACGCTGCTCGACACGCCGGAGTCGGCGCCGCCAGCGACGACCGTCACGGTACCGGGCGCCCTCACCCCAACGACGAGCACGCCCACCACAAGCGTCCCCAGCGCCACGACGCCGGGCGCGACCGTTCCAACCGTCCCGACGACATCCGCTCCCGGCGCGACGACGCCAGGCACGACGACGCCGTCCGGCACCACGACGCAGAGCACGTTCACGATTCCAGGCACGAGAATCCGGCTGCCGGCAAACGCGACGCCCTAGGTGGCCCGCAGCCGCGGGTCAGACGCCGGCAAGCACTGGCCAGCGCTCCGCAAGCCGTGCCGCGGCGGCGTGTGCCTCCGGCGTCGGCGGCACGTCGCGCGCGGGTGGCGGCTGGGGGGCGGTCAGCACACGCAGCGTCGCGGCCGTCGAGGCGGCCAGCGCGCGCAGTTCGTAGCCGCCCTCGAGCACCGCGCCGATCGGCACCTCCAGCTCGGCCGCGAGCCGGCGCACCGTGCCGGCGAGCGCCGCAAAGCCGTCCGTGGTGAGTTCGAGCCCGGCGAGCGGGTCGTCGCGGTGCGCGTCAAAGCCGGCCGAGATCAGCACGAGCTGCGGCTGATACGCGAGCGCAAGCGGTGCGATCACGTGCTCAAGCAGCGAGACGTAGACGGCGTCGCCAGCGCCGGCGACGGTCGGGATGTTGACCGTGAAGCCGGTCCCAGCGCCACTGCCGACATCGCTCGCCGGGCCCGTGCCGGGGTACAGCGGCCACTCGTGCAGCGAGATGAACAGCACGTTTGGCGACGTGTGGAAGGCCGCGTTCGTGCCGTTGCCGTGATGGACGTCCCAGTCGAGCACGAGGACGCGCTCCAGCCCATGTGCGTCGAGCGCATGCTGCGTCGCGACCGCGATGTTGTTGAACAGGCAGAAGCCCATCGCACGCGCCGGCTCGGCATGGTGGCCAGGCGGACGCAGCGCGCTCAAGCCACTCGGCGCCTCACCGCTCAGGAGCAGGTCGACGAGCAGCACCGCCCCGCCGGCGGCGCGCAGCGCCGCCTCGTAGGAGGCCGCGACAACGACCGTGTCGGCGTCAATTGCGGACCCGTCCGGTGGGGCCAATTGGCACAGCTCCTCGATCCCGCGCACGTAGCGAGCCGGATGGATCGCGGTCAGCGTCTCGACGGCAACCCGCGGCGCCTCGACCCGCTCCATCCCAAACCAGCCGTGGCGCGCGAGCTCCTGCTCGATCGCGACGATGCGCGCCGCACGCTCCGGATGGACGCCCGTGTCGTGCTCCAGCGAGGCGGGATGGGAGACGTAGACCGGGCGACCCATGTGAGTACCGTACTTGCCGACATGGCGGCGCCCACCACGATCGAAGCCGACGTCGCCGTCGTCGGGGCCGGCGCCGCTGGGCTCTACGCGGCGCTCACCGCCGCCTCCGCCGGCGGGCGCGTCGCGCTCGTGAGCGCCACCCCACTTGCACAGTCGGCGAGCTACTGGGCGCAGGGCGGCTTGGCGGCAGTGCTGGCGATCGACGACACGCGCGAGCAGCACCTCGAGGACACGCTGCGCGCGGGCCGCGGCACGGTCCGGCGCAGCGCCGCTGAGATCCTCACGAGTGAAGCGCCCGCAGCGGCGCGAGCGCTCGAACGGCTCGGCGTGCGCTTCGACGCGGACCGCCACGGGCGCCTGTCGCTCGGGCTGGAGGGCGGGCACTCGGTCCGTCGGATCGTGCACGCCGGGGGGGCGGCGACCGGCCGTCGCATCACGCGGCAGCTGTCGGCGCTCGCCGCCGAGCATGAGCGAATCGTGGTGCTGGAGGACTGCCGCGCCGTCGCGCTGCCGACGATCGCCGGCCGCTGCGTCGGCGTGCGCCTGCACGACGAGCGGATCGTGTCGGCGTGCGCGGTCGTGCTCGCGACGGGCGGCATGGCCGCGCTGTGGTCGCGCACGACGAACCCCGCCGGAGCAGTTGGCGCTGGGATGGTGCTCGCCCATGCGGCCGGCGCGGCGCTCGCGGACCTCGAGATGATGCAGTTCCATCCGACGGCAGTCGTGGCGGCGAACGGCGCCGACGGCTTCCTCGTGACGGAGGCGGTGCGCGGCGAGGGCGCGCTGCTGCTCGACGCCGGCGGCGAGCGCTTTGTCGACGAGCTCGCCCCGCGCGACGAGGTGGCGCTCGCGGTCGCGCGGCGCATGCGCGACACCGACGCGCCATCCGTCGGGCTCGACATGCGCGCGGTCGACCCGGCGCTGTTCCCGAACGTCGTCTCGGTTTTGCGCCGCAGTGGGATAGACCCGACGCGCGAGCTCGTGCCGGTCGCGCCCGCCGCCCACTACACGATGGGCGGGATCGCGACCGACCTCGAGGGGCGCGCGACAATTCCGGGCCTCTACGCCGTTGGCGAGTGCGCCTGCACCGGTCTGCACGGCGCCAACCGGCTTGCGTCGAACAGCTTGAGCGAGTGCTTCGTGTTCGGCCGTCGTGCCGCGCTCGCCGCGCTGGCGGAGCCGCGCCCCTCCGTACCGCCCGGCCCTGTTCCCGCTCTCCCGCGTCCGGAACTGACGCAGACGAGTCGTGACGGACTGTGGCATTACGCCGGCATCGAGCGCGACGCGCGGGGCCTGCGCACGCTGCTCGACGACCCGCACCCGCTCGTGCGCCTGGTCGGCGCCTGTGCCCTGACACGCGAGGAGAGCCGCGGCGCGCACCTGCGCAGGGACTTCCCGCAGCGCGATCCCGCGCTCGACGAGCACCACACCGTCGTCCGCGCCACGGACGCCCCGGTGCTCGAGCACTGGGCGTAATCGCCTACCCTGCTTGCAGAAGAACGCAAGCGTTTGTCAGGTGTCTGACAAACGAACGCAGACGTTTCAACTTAACGCGGGGTTAATAGTCCAGAGCCCTGAGCTTCACAACCCGGTGAGATGCTGCGCCCGCCACAGGGGAGTCCGGCACGGGGAAAGAGAAGGAGAGGGCAGAGCCGTCATGTATCGCTTCAGTCGCGCGATCTATCGCGAGCTTGCGAATGAGATCGTCGAAGACAGCCCGGGCAGCGTCACGGGTGTCACGAACCACGAGCGCGTGCTGCGCGCGTGCGAGGCCGCGATCGAGCGCCTCGCCACCGATAGGCACTACTTCGCGCGCCCGGCGCGCACGCTCTTCAACGACATTCGGCCCTATTTCCCCATGTCCTCCCAGGCCCGGATATATCGCGTCATCGAGCGCTACATCACGCTCGCCGACGACTTCCTCGCCCGCCAGCCGATGACCGGCTACGACCTCGCGGGGAATCCGCTCCAGTGCCGTGCGACGACGCGCAAGGGCACGCCCTGCCAGCGCATGCCACTCCCCCACAACGGCTACTGCCCGTCGCACCAGCACCTCGCGGAGACCGAGGAACTCGTCGAAGAGCGCGAGCTCGCGGTCGCCTAGCGGCCCTCGCCGCGCCTGGCTGCGTCATCGGGGTTCGGCGTACGTGTGTACGCCTTCACCCCTGCTTCCTTGCCAGGCACGACGATGGCTCGCTAGGTAGGTTGCGGGCGCATGCTCTTGGGAGTCGACGTCGGCGGGACGTTCACCGACGCCGTCCTGCTCGGCGACGGCGTGCTGGTGACCGCCAAGGCGCCGACGACGCCGGAGGACCAGTCGCTTGGCGTGATGGCTGCCGTCGAGGCGGCGCTCGCGCGCGCCCGGCGCACGCCTGGCGATGTGACGGCCTTCGCGCACGGCATGACGGTGGCGACGAACGCGCTGCTGGAGGGCCGCCACGCGCGCACTGCGCTCGTCGCGACTGACGGCTTTGCGGACGTTGTTGAGCTCGGCCGTCAGGCGCGCGCCGAGCTCTACCGCCTGTGCGCGACCCGTCCGGCGCCGCTCGCGCCGCCGGAGCTGCGCTTCGGCGCCCCGGAGCGCATGACACCGGACGGGCCGCTGCGCGAGCTGACCGATGATGGCGCCACGACGCTCGCGCGCACCGTTGCCGCCGCGGAGCCGGAGGCGGTCGCGGTCGTGCTGCTGCACGCGTACCGCCACCCACAGCATGAGCGGCGCATCCGCGACGCGCTCGCGGCCGCGCTGCCGGACGTGCACGTCTCGCTCTCGCACGAGGTCGTGGGGACGTTCCGCGAGTTCGAGCGTGCCGCCACGACGGAGGTCGACGCGGCGCTTTCCCCCCTGCTCGGCCGCTACTTGCGCCAGCTGGCCGGCCGCGCGCGGCAAGCGGGCCTGCCCGAGCCGGCGATCATGCAGAGCAACGGTGGCCTGACCGACCTGCCGAGCGCCGCCGGGCACGCCGCCTGGACCGTCCTCTCCGGCCCAGCCGGCGGTGCCGCTGGGGCGGCGTACGCTGCCCGCGCAGCCGGCGTGGAGCGCGCGTTGTGCCTCGACATGGGCGGCACCTCCGCCGACGTGTGCGTCGTGCACGACGGCGCCGTGGCCGAGACCGGCGCGAGCGAGATCGCGGGCCGGCCGATCGCGCTGCCGACGCTCGATGTCCACACCGTCGGCGCCGGTGGTGGCTCGATCGCCTGGCGTGACGCCGGCGGCGCACTGCGCGTCGGGCCGCACTCGGCGGGCGCCGTGCCGGGCCCGGCCGCGTACGGACGCGGCGGCGAGGAGCCGACCGTCACCGATGCAAACCTGCTGCTCGGCCACCTGCCCGACGACGTCCCGCTCGCCGGCGGCGTGACGCTCGACCGTGCGGCGGCCGAGCGCGCAGTCGGCGCGCTCGCCGAGCAGCTGGGGCTCGACCTGCTCGCGTGCGCGGAGGGGATCGTGCGCGTCGCGAACGCCGAGATGATTCGCGCGCTGCGTGTCGTGACGGTCGAGCGCGGGATCGATCCGCGCGACCACGCGCTGGTGGCGTTCGGCGGCGCCGGCCCCATGCACGCGGTCGCGATCGCTGAGGAGCTGGGAATCGGACGTGTGCTCGCGCCGCGCACGTCGGGCGTGCTCGCGGCGCTCGGACTCGTCGTCGCGCCGCGCCGACGCGATGCACAGCGCAGCGTGCTGCGCAGCGGCGAGGCGCTGACCGCGGAGGCGGTCGCGGCCGACGTCGCGGAGCTGGCGGAGGCGGCGCGCGGCGCGCTCGGCGAGCCGGCGGCGGCGATCGCGGCGACGTACGAGCTGCGCTACCGCGGGCAAGCGTTCGAGCTGGCGATCCCTTCGCCGACGGATGAGCCCGCCGCGACGCCGGCAGCGCTGCGTGAGGCGTTCGCGGCCGCGCACGAGGAGCGCTACGGCTACCGCGACCCGGAGGCGGAGGTCGAGCTCGTGACCGTGCGCGTGCGGGCGACGACGGGCACGCCGGATCCGCCGGCCACTGCGCCGGCGGATGGCGGGCCGCGAGCCGGGACGACGATCCCCGGCCCGGCGGTCGTGCCGCTGCCCGAGTCGACGCTTGTGATCCCCGACGGTTGGAGCGGCACGGTGCTTCCGGACGGGACGATCGACGTGCGGCGCAAGCCGGCCGGCGCCCGGGAGCGGGAGGCGGCGTGACCGTCGACCCGGTCGAGCTGCAGCTGATCCTCGGCGCGCTGCGCGCCACCTGCGAGGAGATGGGGGCCGTGCTGATCCGCTCGGCGCACTCGGCCAACATCAAGGAGCGCCGCGACGCGTCGACTGCGCTGTTCGATGCGACCGGCGAGATGGTGATGCAGGCCGAGCACATCCCCGTGCACCTCGGAGCCATGCCGGCGGCGGTCGCCGCCGTGCGCGACGAGGCACACGCCCCCGACCGGGCCTGGGTCCTCAACGATCCCTACAAGGGCGGCACGCACCTGCCCGACATCACGGTGATCACGCCGGTGTTCGCGGGAGCGGAAGCGGGGGCGGCCGGGGGAGCGGCGCACGGCGAGCTGCTCGGCTTCGCCGCCTGCCGCGCTCATCACGCCGACGTCGGCGGGCCGACGCCGGGCTCGATGCCGGCCGACAGCCGCACGCTCGCGGACGAGGGGGTCGTGATCGAGCCGCAGCCGCTCGACGAGGCGGCGATCGCGCGACTCGTCGCGCAGATGCGCCAGCCGTCGCAGCGCCGCGCTGACCTGCGCGCGCAGCTGGCGGCGAACCGCGTCGGCGCCCAGCGGCTGCAGCAGCTCGCCGAGCGCGTCGGGCTCGCCACGCTGCGCGCCGCGATGACGGAGGTACTCGACTACGCCGAGCGCCGCACGCGCGCGTGCATCGCCGCCCTGCCCGACGGCGTCCGCACCGCGCGCGATGTGCTGGAGGGGGCGGATGGCGACCTCGAGCTGACACTGACCGCGACCGTCGACGGCGAGCGCCTGACGCTCGACTTCTCCCACAGCGCGCTGCAGCACGACGGCAACCTCAACTGCCCACTCGCCGTCACCCGCTCGGCCTGCTACTTCGCTGCGCGCGTCCTCACCGATCCGGACATCCCGCCGAGCGCCGGCACCTACCGCCCGATTGAGGTCATCGCTCCCGAGGGGTCGCTGCTCAACGCACGCGCACCGGCGGCAGTGGTCGCCGGCAACGTCGAGACCTCCTCGCGCGTGGCCGACCTCGTGCTGGCAGCGTTCGGACGCGCGCTCGGTCAGGGCACGATGAACAACCTCACGCTCGGCGACGACGCGTTCACCTACTACGAGACGCTTGGCGGCGGCCAAGGCGCGTGCCCGGACGCGGACGGCCCTAGCGGCGTGCATGTCGCGATGAGCAACACGCTCAACACGCCGATCGAGGCGCTTGAGCTGGAGTTCCCGCTGCGCGTGACAGAGTACGCGCTGCGTCGCGGCTCGGGCGGCGGCGGCCGCTTCCGCGGCGGCGACGGCGTGGTGCGCGAGCTGGAGGCACTTGCGCCGATGGCGTACTCGCTGCTGACCGAGCGACGGCGGCACCCGCCAGCTGGCGTGGACGGGGGTGGCCCCGGTGCGCTCGGCCGCAACTTGCTCGACGGGCGCGAGCTCACCCCGAAGGCGCGTGGATCACTGAACCCGGGCCAGCGCCTGCGGATCGAGACCCCCGGAGGCGGCGGGCAAGGCTAGCGAAAACGCGTGTGCAGTTTGTGACAAAACCGTCGCAAAGTGCAGGGAAATTTTGGAAAAACCAGGGCTTCCCGTAGAATGACGTTCCCGTGCGCGGTCGCAGTCTCTCCGCGGTTTGCACGGTTAATACGCACCTTCTCCCCTCCGGAATCCATGCCGATTGCTTTCAAAGAATGGGCCGTCACCGTGCGTGCGCTCGCCGAAGGCGAGCAGTTGATCACGCTGCGAAAGGGCGGCATTCGCGAGCCTGACAAGCACTTCGCGCTCGAGCACGAGCGCTTCTTCCTCTACCCGACCTTCGACCACCAGCGCGAGGACCTCGTGCGCGAGTCGCATCAGCCAGAGCTGCTGCGCGCGCTCGAGGAGGGCGTCTGGCCGGAGGGCGACCCGCCGCTGCACGCGCTCACGCGCGACGGCGACATCCCGCAGCCGGACCGCGTCCGCATCCGCGCGTGGGCCGAGGTCGCGGACCACTGGACGATCACCGATCCGCGCGTGGTGGACGCACTCTCGCCGTTCTACGTGTGGACGACCGACTATGCCGAGAAGCGGCTGGCGTGGAAGCGCCGTCACCCGTTGCACGTCGTGCTGCTGCGCACGTACCGCATCCCGCGCCCCGTCACCGTCAAGGTGAGGGACGAGTTCGGCGGCTGTCGCTCGTGGCTTGAGATCACGCGTGACCTGCCGTTCGAGGGCACGCCAGTGCTGTCCGACGACGAGTTCGAGCGCGCCTCCGAGGAAATCGCCGGGATCGTCGCCGGCGACCGCACTCCCGTCCTCGTTTGATCCGCCGCCCGCGGCGACGCGCTTGAGGGCGTCGTCGCGGGTCGCGCCACCATGGCCTGGGTCGAGACCGTTACCCCCTCGTTCCGAGCGCGGCACGAATCTGTCGACGCGGATGATGTCGCACGCGCGCTCGACTCGCTCGAAGCGACCCGCGCCCGTTTGGAGATCGTCTTCCCGAGGACAGTCGCCGAGGTCACGGTCGTCTTTCACCGCTCGGGCCTGCTGCTCGACCTCGCACATCCGTTTGTTCCGCTCGAGCGGCTGCTGACCGCCCCCGCCGCGCGCCGCTACCTCGTCGGCTCGACCGGCGGCGCGCAGACGATCCACGTGCTCGCGCCGCAGGCGCTGCGGAGACGAGCATCCGCCGTTCCCGGCTCGCGCGAGATGCTCGAGCGCGCGCCTGACGTGCTGTACGCGCGGCTCGTGGTCGGGCTCAATAACCGCCGTCTGCCGCCGCCCGCCACGCCGCCCCGGGTGCTGCAGCGGATGCGCTGGGCGTGGGTCGTGGAGGGCACGGCGCGCTACTTCGCCGGCCAGGTCGAGCACGCGCGGCCGGCGATCGCGCGGCGACTGCGCGAGGGCGAGCGCCCAGCCTTCCCGCCGCGGCTGCGCGATGCAGCGCTGCTCGGTCCCACGCTGATCGATCTGCTCGCGCGCGAGCAAGGGCCCGAGGCGGCGATGCGGCTCGCCTGCTACCTCGATCCGCGCGGGCCTGAAGCGGCGTTGCGCGACGCATTCCGCGGACGCTCGCTCGACCACACCGAGGGCGCCTGGCGCTCACACCTCGCGCGGATCGCCGGCGCCGCCTGAGCGATTCGGCTCGAGCACGTCGCGCGCCGCCTCGGCGCCGGAGCGCGGCACGAGCACGTCGCGCGGCCCTGCGGCGAGGAAGTCAGGCACGTCGAAGCCGGCGCTACGGCGGGTCGTGCTGGGGATCCCCGCTTCCAGCAGCAGGTTCTGGATCAGCTCAGCCTCCGCCTGGTGGTGCGCGCGGGCGACGTACACCAGCTCGCCCTCGGCGTATTGCGGCTTGATCTTGCGGACCCGCTCCTGCAGCCGGCTCGGTCGCTGGTCTTCCGGCTCCACTGGCACGAGCGGCACGCCACAGCGCGGACAGAAGCGCTCTTCGTCGCCGAAGACCTCGCCGCAGGTCGGGCAGGCGAGCAGGCGCATCGGCGGTTGGGGGTTGGTGGGCGGGCTCAAATCACGACGAGCTCCACCGGCGTGACGCGGCCGTCCTCGATCGCCCACGTGCGCACGTCGGGGTCGCCATTGGCAAGGCCAACGATGATCCACAGCGAGCCGGGCCAGCGATCGGCGCCGTTGATGTCTGTTTGCGACGGCTCCGGCGGCGTGCGCGTGTGCGAGTGGTAGATCGCGCCAATCTCGTGCCCGGCCTCGTCGATCTCGCGCCAAATGCGGATCTGGTCCGGCTCGTCAATCTCGAAGCGCAGCGAGCTGGCGTGCTTGTTTACGGCCGCGTGCACGCTGACGACTTGGTCACCGTCGGTCGCGACCAGGCCGCAGCACTCGTCCGGCGCCTCAGCGCGAGCGTGCGCGACGATCTGGTCGTACAGCTCGCGGGCGATGCGCATGTGAGCGAGCTAGGCGGTCTCGCGCTCGCGCGCGGCGGTGAGGTCCTGCTGAGGCTGATCCTCGTCCTTGGTGATGCCGGCGATCGAGTCCTTGAACTCGCGCATACCCTTGCCGATCGAGCGGCCGGCCTCGGGGAGGCGCTTGGGACCGAGGACCAAGAGGGCGATCACGAGGACGAGGACGATCTCCATCGGTCCGATCTGCGAGAACATCGAAATACTCCGTTCCTTGCGGGTGGTCAGCCGATGGTAGCGCCGGCGGCGGGGCGTCGTGGGCGGGGAGCTACCACCAGACGGTCGAGTCGAGGTTCTCGATCTCGTCGACCGGCAGCGTGTAGATCCCCGACGACAGGTACTTCCAGCCGTCGTCAGCGACGATGAAGACGACGTTGCCCTCATCGAGCTCGTTCGCGATCCGCACCGCTACGCGCGCGATCGCGCCCGTCGAGACGCCTGCGAACAGGCCCTCCTCGTCGAGCAGCTTGCGCGTCCACAGGATCGCGTCGCGGTTCGTCACGAAGATCTTGCGGTCGAGCAGCGACAGATCGATGATCGGCGGGATGAAGCCGTCGTCAAGCGAACGCAGGCCCTGGACCGGCTCGCCCTGCATCGGCTCGGCCGCGACGACCTTCACGCTTTCGCCGAGCTCTTCCTTGAAGCGTCTGCCATTGCCCATCAGCGTGCCGCCGGTGCCGAGCCCGGCGACGAAGGCGGAGATCTCGTCGAGCTCCTCGAGGATCTCGAGCGCCGTGCCGTTGTAGTGCGCCAGCGGGTTCGCGATGTTCCCGTACTGGTAGGGCATGTAGTACGAGGAGTCGGCGGCCGCCATCTCAAGCGCCAGTTCGACCGCGCCGTTGGAGCCCTTCGACCCGTCCGAGTAGACGATCTCAGCGCCATACATCTGCAACAGCTGCGTGCGCTCTTGCGTGACGTTGTCGGGCATCACGACCTTGACCGGGTAGCCCTTGCGCTTGCAGATCATCGCGAGCGAGATGCCGGTGTTGCCGGAGGTCGGCTCGAGGATCGTCTGGCCCGGTCTGATCGCGCCCTTCTCCTCGGCGTCCTCGATCATCGAGCGCGCGACCCGATCCTTGACGGAGCCGGTCGGGTTGGCCGACTCGAGCTTCGCCCAGATGCGCACGCCGGGCTTCGGCGAGAGCCGCTTGAGCTCGACGAGCGGCGTGTTGCCGATCGCCTGCACGAGGTCGCCGTAGCGACCGCCGCAGGGTCTGTTGAGCAGGCGCTCCCCGTCCATACTTCAGTAAGTGTAGCGCCGGCGGCGAGCGCGGCGGAGCCTAGGCTCCACCGGCCATCGCGGGGAGGATCACGAGTGTGTCCCCCTCGTCGACGGCCGTCTGCAGGCCGTCGAGCACGCGCACGTCCTCGTCGTTGAGGTAGACGTTCACGT
>Ga0075429_100004702_pt1 | contig 11747 bp, 9 predicted proteins | sample RhiMetdeltSRZDD3_FD_75295 | JGI IMG/M metagenome (GOLD analysis project Ga0075429, IMG submission 75295) | Populus rhizosphere microbial communities from Tennessee, USA - Rhizosphere MetaG P. deltoides SRZDD3 | ecosystem: Host-associated > Plants > Roots > Rhizosphere > Soil | place: USA...
GTGAGCCGACTCCGCGGCACAGCTTCGCAGGGCCTGTCCTGAGCTTGTCGAAGGGCCTGTCCTGAGCTTGTCGAAGGGCCTGTCCTGAGCTTGTCGAAGGGTGCGGTCGCTGCGTCGGCTCAGCCTGCCTCGAGATGCCGCCGGCGCATCGGCCGCAGCACCGTCCAGGCGAGCACCGCGGCGACGGCGTTCATCGCGCTCGCGACGAGGAACACCGCATGCCAGTCGCCCATCGCGGAGGCGAGCAGGCTGGACAGCGGCACGACGAGCGAGGCCGTGCCCTTGGCCGTGTAGAGCAGCCCCGCGTTGGCGGCCGCGTAGCGCGAGCCGAAGGTGTCGGCGCAGATCGACGGGAACAGGCTGTAGATCTCGCCCCACGCGAAGAACACCAGGCCGGTGAGCAGCACGAAGGCGAGGGGGTTCGCGCCGAACGCGCTCAGCGCGAGGATGGCCACCGCCTCGAGCGCGAACGCGATGCACATCGTCTGCTCGCGACCGATGCGGTCGGAGACCCAGCCGAAGAACAGCCGCGTGGCGCCGTTGAGCACGCGGTCGATCGCGAGCGCGAAGGTGAGCGCGGGCAGCACGATGCCCATGAGCTGCACCGGCACGTCGTGCACCTTCAGGTCGCGCGCGATGGGCGCGAGCTGCGCGGTGGCCATCAGGCCGCCGGCGGCGACCAGCACGAACATCAGGTACATGACCCAGAACACCGGCTGGCGCGCCGTGCTCGACGGCGACCAGTCGCGCGCCGACTGCGCCACGCGCGCGGGCGCGGGCGGCACGCCGATGTGCTTCATCACCTTCTGCGGATCGTCGAGCATCAGCGCGAGGGCCATCACGACCAGGCCCTGCCCCAGCCCGAAATACAGGAACGCCGCCTCGTAGCCGCGCGAGTCGATCACCGAGGTGATGGGCAGCAGCGTGGCCGCGGAGCCGGCGCCGAAGGCCGCGACCGTGAGCCCGACGGCGAGCCCGCGCCGGTCGGGGAACCACTTCAGCGCGCTGCCCACGCAGGTGCCGTAGATCGCGCCCGCGCCGGTGCCGGTGATCGCGGCGGCCAGGTACAGCAGGCCGAGCGAATCGGCGAACGCGTTCATCACCCAGCCGGTGGCGCAGAGCCAGCCGCCGCACAGCACCACCGGGCGCGGGCCGAAGCGGTCGACCAGGTAACCCTCCACCGGCACGAGCCAGGTCTGCGCGAGCACGAAGAGCGAGAACGCGACCTGGATCGCCGCGTGCGTCCAGCCGAACTTGTCGGCCAGCGGATTGACGAAGAGCGTCCAGCCGTACTGCAGGTTGGCGATCATCGCCATGCAGACCAGGCCCATCGCGAGCTGGCCCCAGCGGTACATCGGGCCCACCGGCGCGTCGTCGTCGCGGAACGCGGCGTCGCCGAAGGCGCCGCCCGGCTGCGTCACGGGGCGGTCGTCGCGGCGGTTCATGGGCGGCAGGGCACGGAGGAACGTCCGGTTCGCGAGCGCGTCACGGCGCATTGTCCGCCGCGGCCCGTGCGAGGGCGATCCGCATGTTTTCCCGGGGGTCGGCGGTGACTTTCGTCACGCCCAAGTCGTGCGTGTCGGCGCACCGGCAGGGTGACGTTCCGCCCCGCGACCGGGCAGCGCGCGGCCTAGAGTAGCCCCCATGAAGATCGCACTGCAGAACCATCCGGAGCGCCACACGATCGGACTTCAGCTGAAGCGAAACCGGTTGCTGGCCGACCTCGACGACGACGCCCTCGCGGAATTGCGCGAGCTGCTGTTCGTGCGCGACGGCCATCGCGGCGAATGCCTGCTCGAGCAGGGCACGCGCGAGCCGGTGCACTTCTTCGTGCTCGACGGCGTGCTCAAGCGCGTGGTCACGAGCCCCGCGGGCCGCGAGATGGCGCTGCGCTTCGCCTGCGAAGGCGACTTCGAGACCTGCTACGAGGCGTGGCGCGAGCGCAGCGCCGTGTCGTATTCCGTGCACTGCGGCGCCCGCGCGCGCGTCGCGTGGCTGCCGATGAGCCACTGGTGCGCCTTCATCGCCCGCCACCCGCGCGCCCAGCACGCGTTCCGCGAATCGGTCGTTCAGCTCGGCGCGCAGATCGTCGAGCACGCGGTGGGCCTGCTGCTGCTCGACGCGCCCGGCCGCATGGAGCGCTTCACGGGCGCGCATCCGGACCTCGTCGAGCGGCTGCCGCAGAAGGACCTGGCGTCGCACCTGAACCTGTCGGCCGAAACGCTGTGCCGCCTGTCGCGCCGCGGCCGCGGCGCCGGCCGGGCGACGCCGCGCGCCGCCGCCATGGCGTTCAGCGCCGCGGCGTGAGCGCACCGGGCGCGGCCTCCGGCGTTTCGCGCATCTCGGGCCCGACGCGCACGCGCAGGCGCAGGCGGGCGCCCCGGCCCGGCTCGCTCTGCAGGTCGAGCTCGGCGTCGATCAGTTGCGCCTGCTCCCGGATGCCGAGCACGCCGTAGTGGCCGGGGTGCGGCGCGGCCGGGTCGAACCCCACGCCGTCGTCGGCGATCGTCAGCTCGATCGTGCCGTCGCCGACGTCGCACAGCGACACGCCGACGTGCGACGCCTGCGCATGCCGGTCGATGTTGCGCAGCGCCTCCTCGGCGATGCGGAACACGGTCTCGGCGCGCGCGTCGGCGAAGCTCGCCGCGGCCGCGTCGGCGCGATAGTCCACCTCGAGCCCGGTGCGCTCCGCGAAGCGTCCCACGGTGCCGCTCAGCGCGGCGCCCAGGCCCAGGTCGCGCACCGCGTTCAGGCGCATCTGCCCCACCGCCTCGCGCGCCTCCTTCAGCCCCAGGCGCGCCACCTCCTCCGCGCGCTCGAGCTCGGCCGCGAGCCGCTCGGGATCGCGCGCGTGCAGCACGCGCAGCGTGCGCACTTCCGCGAGCATCTCCATCATCGAGTGCGCCAGCGTGTCGTGCAGGTCGCGCGCGAGCCGCAGGCGCTCGCGCACCACCGCCGCGTAGCGGCTGTCCGCCGCCAGGCGCTCGACCTCGCGCGTGCGCGCCTTCACGCGCTCCTCCAGCTCGCGCGTGAGGCTGTCGAGCTCGTCGCGCTCCTTGCGCAGCGCCTGCAGCAGCCGCGCGAAGGCGCGGCCCAGCACGGCCACCTCGTCGCGGCCGCGCGGGACGGCGATGCCCTCGGCGGCGTGGTTCTCGACCTGCTGCGCCTGCACCGTGAGGTGGGTGAGCCGCCGGGTCAGGCCGCGCGCGAACGCCACGCCGACCAGCGCCGCGAAGATGCTGAGCAGGATGGAGATGGCCGTGAGCTTCTCCTGCAGCGTGCCGCCCTGCCCGCGCTCCTCGGCCGGCTGCACGACCAGCACCTGCAGCCCGAGCGCGCGCAGCGTGGGCGCGGGATCGCGCGGCGCGTTCACCACCACCATGCGCTCGGCGGCCTCCGACGCCTGGATCGACACGCCCGGCAGCGTGACGGGCGCGCCGGCGTCCTCCGGCAAGGCCGGGCGCTGGAAGCGCACGCCGTGGCGCTCGTCGATCAGCAGCACGCGCGCGCGCGGATCCGGCTTCGCGCGCACCCGGACGCCCTCGACGAGGGCCGCGAGATGGCCGTCGGACACGACGGCCGCGGCGCCCAGCGCCAGGCGCTGCTCGGCATCGACGATGGGCACGCACAGCACGAGCGGCCGGCCCGCCGGCGCGCCGGCGCCGAGCACGGCCGGGGCGTCGAAGCAACGCTCGTCCCAGGACCATTCGCCGGCCGGCGCCAGGCCGCGCTCCGGCCGCTGCGCGATCACCCGCCCGCGCGGGTCGACGAGCGCGGCCGCCTGCAGGCCGCCGCGGCGCTCCCTCAGGACGCGGTCGAGCGCCTCGCGCGCCGCCGCGCCCCGATGCAACGGCAGCTCGTGGTGCAGCCTGCGCACGGCCGCGACCTCTTCGGCCAGCATGCGGTCCATCTCCGTCGCGAGCAGGGTCGCGAAGCGCAGCATCTGCCCGTCGCGTTGCGCCAGCATGCTGTTGGCGGCATAGTCGCCCACGGCCAGCAGCGCCAGCGCGACGGCGAGCGAGACCGCGACGGCGAGCCAGGCGACGGCTGTCGCCAGGCTCCGCCGGGGATCCAGAGCGTGCAGGAATCGGGGCATCTCGGGTGGGAAAGCACGCACGGACCGAGTGACTTCGGTCCTCACCGGTCATGACCCTCGGGACTGACCGGCTCGCACGCCGTGTCGTATATTGCCCTCAAGGCTGTATCCCAGCTATTCGGGCAATGACGAAGGCGGCGGTGATGAATTCGGAACGACCCGCCTCGCAGCGCATCCGGTTGCTGATCGTCGACGACCAGCCGCTGGTGCGGCGGGGCCTCGCGCTGATGCTCTCGCTCGAGGGCGACATGGAAGTCGTCGGCGAGGCCGGCGACGGCGTCGAGGCGGTGGAGCAGGCGCGCCGCCTGCGCCCGGACGTCGTGCTCATGGACCTGCACATGCCGCGCAAGGGCGGCGTCGCCGCGACGCGCGAGATCGCCGTCTCGCTGCCGCTCACGCGCGTGCTGGTGCTCACCACGCTGGAGGCGGACCAGACGGTGTTCGACGCCGTGCGCGCCGGCGCCCTCGGCTACCTGCTGAAGGACGCCACGGAACGCGAGGTGGTCGACACGGTGCGCGCGGTGCATCGCGGCGAGTCGCGCATGACGCCGCAGATCGCGCGCAAGGTGCTCGACCAGTTCCGCCGGCTGGCGGAGCTGGCGCCGCGGCCCGAGTACGCCGAGCCGCAGGCCGACGACCTGCTGGCCGAGCTGAGCGAGAAGGAGACCAAGGTGCTCCAGCTCATCGCCGAGGGCAAGACCAACAAGCAGATCGCCGGCATGCTGTTCCTCGCCGAGGGCACGGTGAAGAACTACGTCAGCCGGATCATGGAACGCCTGCAGGCGGGCAGCCGCACGGAGCTGGCGGTGATGGCGCTGCGGCAACGCCGCGTCGAGTGAGCCGACGCAGCGACCGCACCTGCGCAGGCGAATCGGTCACAGGCTCGGAGGCCGCCGCTCCGCGGCGCGCCGCCATCAGTCCAGCCGCGCCAGCGCGCGCACGACGTCCGACTGCGTGATCATGCCGACGAGCCGGCGCTGCTCGTCGATGACGGGCACGTGGTGGTGGCCCGTGCTCGCGAACAGGGGAAGCAGCTCGCCGATCGGGCGCTGCGCTCTCACCACGCGCACCTGGCGCGACATGATCTGCCCCACCGCTTCCGGCTTGTCGCTGTGCGACGTGGGCGTCGGCCGCAGCAGCGCGCGCAGTCGCTGCGGCCAGTGCAGGTGCGGATCGACGCGCGCTTCGCGCATGAAGTCGGCCAGCGTCACGATGCCCTCCAGGCGGCCCGCGCGATCCACCACCGGCAACGACTTGATGCGGTGCCGGCGCAGCAGCACCCACGCGTCCTGCAGCGGCGTGCCGAAGTGCACCGCGACGGGCGCGGACGACATCACCTCGGCGCAGCGGGTCTGGCCCGAGCGCCGCCGCCATGCCTGCATCTGCGCCTGCTCGAGCAGCAGGTGAAGATCCTCGCGGCTCACGTCGAGCACCTGGTTGTAGCGCGCGAGCACGGCGTCGAGGTCGGCATCGGTGAACGAGCGCCGCCGGGCCTCGTCCGGCTTGGGCGGAACGGCGCGCTGCGGGTAGCGGCGGCCGTTCATGCGGTTGTAGACGATGCCGGCGCCGGCGAGCAGCAGCGAGTCGAGCAGCACCGGCTGCAAGGCGAACTGCGCATCGCCGATGCCGCCCAGCGCGACGAGCAGCGCGCACGCGCCCCCGGGAGGATGCAGGCAGCGCAACGCGAACATCGCGCCGATGGCCAGGCCGACGGCGAGCGCCGGCGTCCACGCCGCGCTGCCGAGCGCGTGCACGCAGGCGATGCCTGCCAGCGCCGAGAACGTGTTGCCGCCGATCACGGCCCACGGCTGCGCGAACGGGCTCGCCGGCGCGGCGAACACGAGCACCGCGCTGGCGCCGATGGGCGCGACGAGCCACGGCGCGGCGGCCGGGCCGAGCAGCGCGCGCGCGAGCACCGCGGTCGCCATCACGCCCACCAGCGCGCCGAGCGCCGAGCGCCAGCGCTCGCGCGCATCCACCGCCTGGACCGGCGGCAGGTAGTCGCGCCAATGGGCCGCGGCGCCGGTGCGCCAGGATGCGAGGGTCGCCTTCATGTGCGGCCCACTATCGAAGGCGCCGCGCCGAAGCGCCGTTGACGGCCGTCAAGATCGCGAAAGAATGACTTTCGTCATCGGGCCGCTCCGATGCTCCGCAGGCTGGCACCCTGGGCAGTCGTCGCGGCGAGGGCACCGGCTACGACAGCGCCGCCACCACCTCCGCCGGCGCCTGCACCAGCTCGATCAGCACCCCTTCGCCCGCGATCGGGAACTCGTCGTTCGCCTTCGGGTGCAGGAAGCAGATGTCGTGGCCCGCGGCGCCCTTGCGGATGCCGCCCGGCGCGAAGCGCACGCCGTTGGCCGCGAGCCACTCGACCGCCTTCGGCAGGTCGTCGATCCACAGGCCGACGTGGTTGAGCGGCGTGGCGTGCACCGCCGGCTTCTTCGCGGGGTCCAGCGGCTGCATCAGGTCGACCTCGACCTTGAACGCGCCGCGGCCCATCGCGCAGATGTCCTCGTCGACGTTCTCGCGCTCGCTCACGAAGTTGCCGGTGACCTCGAGGCCGAGCTGGTCGACCCAGAGCGTGCGCAGCCGGTCCTTGCTGGCGCCGCCGATGGCGACCTGCTGGATGCCGAGGACCTTGAAGGGGCGCGTGGTCATGGAGCTCTCCTCACTTGAACTTGACGATCACCTGGTCGACCGCCAGGCTCTCGCCCTTTTGCGCGACCACCTCGTCCACCACGCAATCCTGCTGCGCCACGAGGATGTTCTCCATCTTCATCGCCTCGATGACCGCCAGCCGCTCGCCGGCGCGCACCGCCTGGCCCGGCTGGACCGCCACGTCGACCAGCAGGCCGGGCATCGGCGACAGCAGGAACCTGGACAGGTCCGGCGGCGCCTTGAACGGCATCAGCGCGTTCAGCTCGGCGATGCGCGGGATGAACACGCGCGCCTCGATCTGCGCGCCGTTGTGCGCGATGCGGTAGGCGAGCTCGGGCCGCTCGATCTGCGCGCAGAACGGCTCGCCGTTGCACGTGCCGCGGACCACCAGCTCGCGCAGCGCCGTGTTCAGCTCGATGCGGTAGTGCCTGCCCGGCTGCTGCCCGTCGGCGCCATGCTCGAGCACGTCGACGTCGAAGCCCCGGCCCTGGACCCGCACGGTCATCGGCGTCTCGGTGCGGCGCCCTTCGGCATCGGTGGTGACGACGACGAAGTCCTCGCCCACCTCGTATTCGTGCCCCGGCATCTGGCCGGTGATGCGCATCGCGCGCTGGCGGTGCACGCGGTGCGCCACGACGGCGAGCGCGCGCAGGAACATCGGATCCTCGTGCGGCACCAGGCCCGCGGAGAAGCCCTTGGGGAACTGCTCCGCGATGAAGCCGGTGTTGAAGTCCCCGGCGACGAACTTCGGATGCGCGAGCAGCGCCGCCTGGAACGGGATGTTCGAGCTGATGCCGCGGATCGCGAAGGCGTTGAGCGCCTGGCGCATCTTCGCGATCGCCTCGCCGCGGTCGCTTCCGTGCACGACGAGCTTGGCGATCATCGAGTCGTAGTACATCGGGATCTCGCCGCCCTCGTACACCCCGGTGTCCACGCGCACGCCGCCGCCTTCCTTCGGCGGCGCGTAGCGCACCAGACGCCCGGTGGACGGCAGGAAGCTGCGGAACGGGTCCTCCGCGTTGATGCGGCACTCCATCGCCCAGCCGTCGCGCCGGATGTCCTTCTGCTCGAACGGCAGGCGCTCGCCGGCGGCCACGCGGATCATCAGCTCCACCAGGTCGAGCCCGGTGATGCCCTCGGTCACCGGGTGCTCCACCTGCAGCCGGGTGTTCATCTCGAGGAAGTAGAAGCTCCTGTCCTTGCCGACGACGAACTCCACCGTGCCGGCGGACTGGTAGTTCACGGCCTTGGCGAGCTGCACCGCCTGCTCGCCCATGGCCTTGCGCGTCGCGTCGTCCAGGAACGGGCTGGGCGCCTCCTCGATCACCTTCTGGTGGCGGCGCTGGATCGAGCACTCGCGCTCCCACAGGTACACGGTGTTGCCGTAGGCGTCGCCCAGCACCTGGATCTCGATGTGGCGCGGCTCCTCGACGAACTTCTCGATGAACACGCGGTCGTCGCCGAAGCTGGCGCGCGCCTCGTTGCGGCACGAGCTGAAGCCGTCGTGCGCCTCCTTGTCGTTCCACGCCACGCGCAGGCCCTTGCCGCCGCCGCCCGCGCTCGCCTTGATCATCACCGGGTAGCCGATGCCCTTGGCGATCTCCACCGCCTGGTGCGGCGTCTCGATGGCCGCGTTGTAGCCCGGGATGGTGGAGACGCGCGCCTCCTTGGCGAGCTTCTTGGAGGCGATCTTGTCGCCCATCGCCGCGATGGAGGCGTGCTTCGGGCCGATGAAGACGATGCCCTGCTCCTCCACGGTGCGCGCGAACTCCTCGTTCTCGCTCAGGAAGCCGTAGCCGGGATGCACCGCCTGCGCGCCGGTCTGCTTGCACGCGGCGATGATCCTGTCCATGCGCAGGTACGACTCGCGCGAGGGCGCGGGGCCGATGTGCACGGCCTCGTCCGCGAGTTCCACGTGGCGGGCGTCGCGGTCGGCGTCGGAATACACCGCCACCGTCTTGATGCCCATCCGGCGGGCGGTCTTGATGACGCGGCAGGCGATCTCGCCGCGGTTGGCAATGAGGATCTTGTCGAACATGTCGTCTGCTCTCCGGGGCGTCACAGCGGAATGTTTCCGTGCTTGCGCCACGGGTTCTCGATCTTCTTGTCGCGCAGCATCATGAGCGAGCGGCAGATGCGCTTGCGCGTCTCGTGCGGCTGGATCACGTCGTCGATGTAGCCGCGCGCGCCCGCCACGAACGGGTTGGCGAAGCGCTGCTTGTACTCGGCCTCGCGCGCCGCCAGCTTCGCCGGGTCGTTCTTGTCCTCGCGGAAGATGATCTCCACCGCGCCCTTGGGGCCCATCACCGCGATCTCGGCATGGGGCCAGGCGAAGTTCACGTCGCCGCGCAGGTGCTTGGAGCTCATCACGTCGTAGGCCCCGCCGTACGCCTTGCGCGTGATCACCGTCACCTTCGGCACCGTGCACTCGGCGTACGCGTACAGCAGCTTGGCGCCGTGCTTGATGATGCCGCCGTACTCCTGCGCCGTGCCGGGCATGAAGCCCGGCACGTCGACGAAGGTGACGACCGGGATGTTGAAGGCGTCGCAGAAGCGCACGAAGCGCGCCGCCTTGATGCTGCTCCTGATGTCCAGGCAGCCGGCCAGCACCAGCGGCTGGTTGGCCACCACCCCGACCGTCTGGCCTTCCATGCGGCAGAAGCCGATGACGATGTTCTTCGCGTTCTCGGGCTGCAGCTCGAAGAACTCGCCGTCGTCGGCGACCTTCGTGATGAGCTCCTTCATGTCGTACGGCTTGTTCGGGTTGTCCGGCACCAGCGTGTCGAGCGAGTGGTCGACGCGGTCGGCCGGGTCGTTGCTCGGGCGGAACGGCGCCTTCTCGCGGTTGTTGAGCGGCAGGTAGTTGTACAGGCGCCGCAGCATCAGCAGCGCGTCCACGTCGTTCTCGAACGCGAGGTCGGCCACGCCGCTCTTGGTGGTGTGGGCGACGGCGCCGCCCAGGTCCTCGGCGGTGACCTCCTCGTGCGTCACGGTCTTCACCACCTCGGGGCCGGTGACGAACATGTACGAGCTGTCCTTCACCATGAAGATGAAGTCGGTCATCGCGGGCGAGTACACCGCGCCGCCGGCGCACGGGCCCATGATCATGCTGACCTGCGGCACCACGCCCGAGGCCATCACGTTGCGCTGGAACACCTCGGCGTAGCCGCCCAGCGAGGCCACGCCCTCCTGGATGCGCGCGCCGCCCGAGTCGTTCAGGCCGATCACGGGCGCGCCCACCTTCATCGCCTGGTCCATGATCTTGCAGATCTTCTCGGCGTGCGCCTCGGAGAGCGCGCCGCCGAAGACAGTGAAGTCCTGGCTGAAGACGAACACGAGGCGGCCGTTGATCATCCCGTAGCCGGTGACGACGCCGTCGCCAGGCACCTTGTTGTCGGCCATGCCGAAGTCGTGGCAGCGGTGCTCCACGAACATGTCCCACTCCTCGAAGGTGCCTTCGTCGAGCAGCAGCTCGATGCGTTCGCGGGCGGTGAGCTTGCCCTTGCCGTGCTGCGCGGCGATGCGCTTGTCGCCGCCGCCCTGGCGCGCGCGAGCACGCTTGGCTTCGAGCTGCTGGATGATGTCGTGCATGGTCGGTGTCGTCCTCTGGGTCTAGTGCCGGTGGAACAGGTCCAGCAGCGTGTGCGCGGCCGATGACGGCGCGATGCGGGCGTCCGCCACGTCGCGCTGGGTGTCGGCCAGCGCGGCGCGCACGGCGGGGTGGTGGCTGAAATCGGACTGCAGGCGGGCGTGGATCAGGTCCCACATCCACGCGAGCGCCTGGCGGCGGCGGCGCTCGTCGAAGGCGCCGCTCGCGCGGCGCTCGTCGCGGAAGGCCTGCACGTGCTGCCAGAACGCGTCGATGCCCCGGCCCTTGAGCGCGCTGATCTGGATGACCTTCGGCGCCGCGTGGCCGGTGTGGCCGTGCAGGCTGAGCAGGCGCATCGCGCTGGTCATCGTGGCCTGCGCGCGCGTGGCGGCGTCGGGGTCCAGGTCGGCCTTGTTCACGACCACCAGGTCGGCCAGCTCCATCACGCCCTTCTTGATCGCCTGCAGGTCGTCGCCGGCGTTGGGCAGCTGCAGCAGGACGAACATGTCGGTCATGCCGGCCACGGCGGTCTCGCTCTGGCCGACGCCGACGGTCTCGACGATGACGACGTCGTGGCCGGCGGCCTCGCAGACGAGCATCGCTTCGCGCGTCTTCTCCGCCACGCCGCCGAGCGTGCCCGCGGCGGGGCTCGGCCGGATGTAGGCGCGCTCGTGGACCGAGAGCTTCTCCATGCGCGTCTTGTCGCCGAGGATGGAGCCGCCGGAGACGGTGGACGACGGGTCGACGGTGAGCACCGCGACGCGGTGGCCTTCGTCGATCAGGTGCAGGCCGAGCGTCTCGATGAAGGTGGACTTGCCGACGCCGGGAACGCCCGAGATGCCGAGGCGCAGCGCGCGGCCGGTGTGGGGGATGAGGGCGTCGAGCAGCGCGTCGGCGCGCACGCGATGGTCGCGACGGGTGGATTCGAGGAGGGTGATGGCCTTGGCGATGGGGCGGCGGTGGCCTTGGAGGATGCCGGCGACAAGGGCCTGGTCCGCTTCGCGTTCGGGCTGGGCCTGTCTCGGTTGCCGTTCGTGCTGAGCCTGTCGAAGCACCGGTGTGCCACTGCCTTGCCCTTCGACAAGCTCAGGGCGAACGGAAGGGACGGGCTGCGAACCCGGCTCCCGTTCGGGCCGAGCCTGTCTCGGTTCGCGTTCTTGCTGAGCCTGTCGAAGCACCGGTGTGCCACTGCCCTGCCCTTCGACAAGCTCAGGGCGAACGGGCGGGGCGACAGACTCAGGGCGAACGGAAAGGGCGGGCGGCGAACTCGGCTCGCGTTCGGGCTGAGCCTGTCTCGATTCCCGTTCGTGCTGAGCCTGTCGAAGCATCGGTGTGCCACTGCCTTGCCCTTCGACAGGCTCAGGGCGAACGGGAGGGGCGACAGACTCAGGCCGAACGGAAAGG
>Ga0075429_100004703_pt1 | contig 11747 bp, 8 predicted proteins | sample RhiMetdeltSRZDD3_FD_75295 | JGI IMG/M metagenome (GOLD analysis project Ga0075429, IMG submission 75295) | Populus rhizosphere microbial communities from Tennessee, USA - Rhizosphere MetaG P. deltoides SRZDD3 | ecosystem: Host-associated > Plants > Roots > Rhizosphere > Soil | place: USA...
GGAACGACTAAAGGTTTGAACCGGATGAACCGGGAAACCGGCTCGTTTCAACGCTATATATTTCATCCTGCTGATACCGGTACACTTTATATAAATGTTGTTAGTGCAGTTCTGGAAGACGCGGCGGGCAAAATATGGGTAGGATGTCAAATGGTAGGTGATATACATCAGCTTGATACTGCAAACGGAAGGTTCAAGACCTATCTGAACGGAAAGGGAATCTTCTGCTTTTGTGAAGATGCTGAAGGAACGTTTTGGGCCGGAGGGGATGAAGGTGTTTTTAAGTATAGCAGGGCCACAGATAGTTTTATACCTTTTATTGATTCTGCTACTTATACAGAATTCAGCTACGTTCGTTCAATTGGTGAGGATGAAAAACGAAATTTGTGGATAGGTTCTTCAAAAGGAATTTTACAATTGAATCAGCAGCGAATTGTAACCCGAATATATGGCAAAAGTTATGGTATAAATGGAAACGATTTAGGATATCGTTCCTTTTACAAAGGAAACAACGGAAAATTATACTTCGGCACATACTCCGGCTATTTTGTTTTCTTGCCAGATCAATTGGCAAAAGATGTAAAGCCACCGCAAATTGTTTTTACTGATTTTCGTTTGACAGAGAAGGGTATACAAATTGAAAAAAATAATCTTTTGCCAGTTTCCTCTTCCCAGACCAAAACAATCCGACTGAAACACAACCAGAACACTTTTACTTTTGAATTTGCCGTAATTGATTATGGTAGCCCTGAGGATAACCGCCACTTCTTTATACTAGAGAATTATAATGACGATTGGATCAAGGCTGGTTCGGAGCGACGAGCAATGTATTACAATGTTCCTCCCGGCAAATATGTTTTTCGGGTAAAGGGGGCCAACAGCAGTGGTATATGGGCAGAGAGAAGTTTTGACATTGTCATTGCACCGCCTTTCTGGCAAACGTGGTGGTTCAAAACGCTGATGGGAATTATTTTCGTAGCGATATTATATGGCGCGTATCGCTTGCGAACTGCTACACTGCGTAAACAAAAAAGAGTACTGGAACAAACCGTAAAAGAAAGAACAGCAGAAGTGGTAAAGCAAAAAGAAAAATCAGAAGAATTACTTTTAAACATACTCCCCTCTGAAGTAGCTGATGAACTAAAAGAAAAAGGATACACTACCGCAAAATCATTTGACGAGGTAACGGTATTGTTCAGCGACATCAAAGGATTTACCAATGTAGCAGAGAAAATGACAGCACAGGAATTGGTAAAGGAGATTAATACCTATTTCAGCGCTTTTGATGGAGTGATTCAGAAATACGGATTGGAAAAGATTAAAACAATCGGTGATGCATACGTAGCCGCCGGTGGACTCCCGGAAAAAAATTCAGCAACGGTGCAAAATGTTGTAGAAGCTGCTATTGCCATGCAGGCAGAAATAGGGAAACTGAAGCAGGAAAGAGTATCATCAAACAAACCTTATTTTGAATTACGCATCGGCATTCATACCGGTCCTGTTGTTGCTGGTGTGGTGGGAGTAAAAAAATTCCAATACGATATTTGGGGTGATACGGTGAATCTTGCGGCAAGAATGGAGCAGTCAGGAGTTCCAGGAAAAATAAATATCTCGCAACATACATATGAGCTAGTTAAGGAACAATTTCATTGTGTTCATCGTGGAAAAATCGAGGCCAAGAATAAAGGAGAGATAGATATGTATTTTGTAGAGCCCGCATAGCCCGCCGTCTCGTTCTGTATTTTATTCTACATTTGTTAACTCCAGTTTTCAGATGTACTCGCAGGTTATTAATTATATCAAACAAAGGATTGAAATTAGCCGTGATGAGATTGAGGAAAGCCTCAAATACTGTGATTTCAAAAAGTTTCCAAAGGGCGATTATATTTTAAGAGTTGGAGAACACTGCCGGTTTATTGGATTTCTGAATAAAGGTCTTATCGTAACAACCGTCATAGATGATGCAGGCAATGAAAAAGCTCATGAGTTCAAATATGAAGGATGTTTTTTTACCTATACTGAGGGGCTTACAAACAATACTCCCTCGCACAAGAATTTTATTGCGTTGGAAGATTGTGAAGCATTAATGTTGAATAAAGAATACCTGCCAATAATTTTTAAAGAGAACCACAAGTTTGAAAAACTATTCAGCCTGATACTTGCAGAAGAACTGCGTATCGTTTTACTCAACGAACAAAATAGTAAGACACAAACTATAGAAGAAAGATATCTCGATCTTGAAAAAACCTATCCAAATGCTTTGCAAAGAATCCCTGTTAAATATATCGCCGGTTATCTCGGTATTGAACCCGAGAGTCTTAGCCGGTTGCGCCGTCGTTTGGCAAGAAAAACAAAATAACCCTGGTTAGTTTTTATGCTCTAGCTGATTTATAGTTTTGAGTTTGAAATTCAGAATTATGAAATGGGATGAGTTCATATACATACTGGTTGACAATGCGGTGAAATATTTCTTTATCTCTCTGCCTTTTTTTCTTGTATTCTATGTGTTTTTCAGAAAAAAAGTTTCATATAGAAAAATACAATTGAAGTTTCCGCGAACAAGAGATTATGCAAGGGAGTTATTTTTCTCGGCCCTCTCTGTCATTATCTTTTCTTTGCCCCCCTTAATTATGCTTTACAGTGATGCGATTCGACCGCATACTACTTTTTATAAACACATAGATGACCATGGTACTCTTTATTTTATTCTTGCATTCCCATTAATGTTATTCATTCACGACGCCTATTTTTATTGGGCTCACCGTCTTATGCACCATCCGTGGTTATTTAAAACGGTTCACCTTGTTCATCATAAATCCACTAACCCATCCCCCTGGGCAGCTTATGCCTTTCATCCATTGGAGGCCGTAGTAGAATCAATGATCTTCGTTGTTTTTCTGTTCACAATCCCTGTTCATAGTCTTCACCTGATGTGGTTCTTTGTGATCAGCCTGATGTATAATGTCTACGGCCATTTAGGTTTTGAAATCTACCCAAAAGGGTTTAATAGACATTGGTTTGGCAAATGGTTGAACACTTCTGTCAGCCATAACCAACATCACCAGTTTTTCAAGGGCAATTATGGTTTGTATTTTACAATTTGGGATCGGTGGATGGGGACATTACGGCCTGACTATGATACTGCTTTTGAAAATCTGAAACAAAGAGAAAAACCTTTAACTGAAATTGAACGATGAAAAAAAGAACAGTATCATTTATACTGATTGCCTCGTTGCTATCGTTTAAAACCCTTTCTCAGATCAAAGCTGATGACATTCTTGGCGTCTGGATGACTGGTGGAAAAGAGACTGCAAAAATTCAGATATATAAAACAGGTGATAAGTTCTATGGCAAAATAATCTGGCTGAAAAACCCAAACGAAAATGGAAAGCAACGTGTGGATGCGAATAATCCAGATAAGACAAAACGAAGCAAACCGATAATAGGTTTGGTAATCCTCACGGATTTTAGATTTAATGCTGATGTTGAATGGAAAGGAGGTGATATTTATGATCCTGAAAGCGGCAAGACATACAGTTCATATATGTTCTTAAAAGATAAGAATACACTTAAAGTGCGAGGTTATGTTGGTATCTCTCTATTTGGACGAACAGAAGTGTGGACAAGAGCGAATTGAAACTTTCTGATAAATTGATCATAGAGCTGACTTGTAATATTCCCATTGTTTTTTCTGTGCATCCAGAAAAGATCTGAACTCCGGAAGATTCCTCAAATTGTTAAAGTATGAATCGCTGGTGAACAGGGTATAACAAGGCATACCGTCCTCAGCAGTTTGTTTCAACCAATTAATAGCCTCTGACGTTTTATTCATTAATGCATAGACAACAGCGGCGTGATATGTGGTATGATGGAAATGCCCCAGCATTTGTCCATTTTTTATTGCAGTCTGGATTTTTTGTTCGGCTAATTCATTCTGTCCTCCGGCCGCAAAAAGCACAGCAGCAATACTGTTGCTGTGTGCGTGATCGGGAAAATCCAGTAATAGCTCGTCTATCACTTGTTTCGCTTCATTCTTGCGGCCGGTTCTAAGCAATGCTTCCGCAGTTCTGCTGCCGTTAAAAGGCCAGCCATATTTTTTCGGCAACTTTTCAAAGACGGCAAGCATCTCGGAATATTTTTGCTCGTAATACAATTGATGACCGGTCTGCGCAAGAGTTTCCAAATCGAGTGGATTTAACGCTCTTGCTTTTTGTACTTCTTGAAGCGCTTTATCGTGAATGGCTATGTGGGAATAGATGCCTGACAAAAGATTTCTTGCTTCAATGAAATTTGGTCGTAAAGAAAGCGCATGTCTCAAAGCCGCCACAGCCTGTTCATGCGGAAAATGGTTCTCCAGCGTCCATATCAGCCTTGCACGAGTATGATAAGCTTCCGGGAGATCCGGATTTAATGAAATCGCTTTCTCCAATGCTACAAACGCATTTTCTTTCCATTTCTTCGCTGCATCATAGTTGAAAAACTTTTCCGCATATGCAAGTGCAAGGGCTGCATGGCCAAGCGCAAACTCGGGATCTATCGAAACAGTTTGTTCAAATATGCCTATTGAAGAATCAACAGACTCCTTAGTAGATTCATTGAAATAGAATTTCCCTCGTAAATAAAAATCATAAGCTTTCAGACGTTCGGGAGAATGCTCTTTAGCCTGGTCTTTACCAGCAATAAACTTTGTTTTCAGAGCAGATGCAATTTGTTCCGCCACGTTGCTTTGGATTGCAAAAATTTGAGTAAAATCCTTATCATAAGTTTCTGCCCAGAGATGTTCATTGGTCTCTACGTTGATCAATTGTGCCACAATCCTGATTTGGTTCCCTGCCCGCCGAACACTTCCTTCAAGAATAGTGGAAACATCAAGCTCATTACCAATTTCCTTCACTGTTTTTTTCGTGCCTTTGTATTGCATTATTGCCGTACGTGATATGACTTTTATATCACCGATTTTTGATACCTGCGTAATGATATCTTCTGTTATACCATCGCTGAAATATTCCTGCTCCTTATCATTGCTCATATTTACAAAGGGCAAAACGGCAATTGATTTTTCCCCTGTGGATTGGAAGGCGGCAGTTTGTTTTGTTTGCTTATTAAAAAACAGAAGGTAAGCAGCAACTATACCAACAAATAGAATTATCGCTGTAATAAAAATTGTGTTCTTTCTTAGTGGTTTCCTGATGCTGGCTTGTTTTTGATAGGCTTTAATGTTATCCGGAAGATAACCAGGAATTTCTTTTACTGATATTTCATATACTTTTACCGGCTCGCTAACATTTTTTAGCGTTTCTTCTCTTATAAATTCCGAAGAGATTTCTTTTTTATTGACCAGGTTTTTATAAACTGCTTCCGAAACCCAAGTACTGCCTGGCGAAGCCATTGCTTGCAGTCTCGAAGCGATATTTACTCCATCACCAAAAACATCATTGTTTTCAAATATCACTTCACCTAAGTGAATCCCGATCCTTAAATGAAGCTCATCTACCTTACTACAAGCATGGTGAATTGCTGCCGCACAAAACACCGCATCCGTTACAGTATGAAAACTTGCCAGTACACCATCGCCTAATTCCTTTATCCAGGTACCGTGGAATTTTTTAATTAGTGGTTTATGGATTTCGCGGTTTTTTCTTAGAAGTTCAAATGCCCTTCGCTCATCTCTCCCCATTAAGGCGGTATAGCCGACAATATCGGTGAACATGATTGCTGCGAGCTGACGGAATTGAGTAGACATACTCCTTTAAAATTATATCAATCCGATTTTAAATTCATCTTCTTTAAAAAAGCATTGTATCGAGAATCGCCGTGAAGATTTTTCATAAGTGGATCACCCTTTAGAAAGACTAACCAGCCATCGCCCCTTTGGTAAGCGGTTTCTAACCATTGCAGCGCTTTATCGTTTTCTCCACGATAAGCATGAAGTTCGGCCAATAGATAACTCCATTCTTTTTGAAACTTGAAAGTAAAATCGTTCAATGCCTCGTCAGCTTCTTTTGTTTTACCTAAAGCATGATAAACAAGTGCTAATCCAAAGTTCCTGAATACTTCTAAATTCTCTTCCTGCATTTCTTTCATAGCCATGTCCAGCTTTCCAGCCAGTAAATAATTTCTTCCCAAATACAAATGGGCTCTTTGAAATTGAGAATTTAATTCAAGTGCTCTATTAAGATACGATGTCGCCTCTTCTGTTCTGCCGGCATGTGATAAAATGTTACCCAGGTTCAAATGGTTTAATGGCCTCAGTGGATCAAGCTCGATGCATTCTTTCATATATTTTATTGCCTCGTCCCACCGTCCCGTTGCAAAATAGAGACCCCCGCCTAAGCTATATAGTATGCGCGGATTTTTAGGTTCCAGCGAGAATGCTTTCAGAAAATTTTCTTCCGCTGCTTTCCAATTAAAATCAGCATAAAGATTTCCATCGCCTAATTCAATATAGCCTTCAGCCAGATTTTTGTCTAATTCAATTGCTTTTAAAGCTGCACGCTTTGCCTCCTCGCGGCCTGCTCGTCTGTCGACATAATTTTGCCATGCTTGTCTTGATACTGCATCAGCTAATTTTGCCCAAGTACGGGCATCTGTCGAATCGATTTTCAAAGCCTGTCTGTAAAAATCAACCGCCTTAGCTACGTTTTCTTTATCCAGTTTATCATAGAAATAATTTCCCTGTAGCACGAGGTTATAAGCATCCACATTGCCAGTACCTGAGACATTGGTTGATGGAAATTGCAATAGTTTAAGTTTTAATTGTTGCACAACTGTTTGAGCAATCTCATCCTGTAATTCAAAAATGTTCTTCAGATCACGGTCATAAGCGTCGGTCCACACGGTCTTACCATCAACTGCCTTTATTAATGTTGCAGTAACGCGGATCTTATTACCGTCCTTCTGAACACTTCCCTCTAGCAAATGAGCTACATCCAATTTCTGACCTATCGTGCGCAAATCCTCATTCTTTCCCTTAAAAGCAAAAGAAGAAGTACGGCCAATCACTTTCAATTCCGGAATCTTCGCCAGCATATTTATTAGTTCCTCACTCAACCCATCGCTAAAGTATTCCTGCTCTTTATCATTACTTCTATTCTCAAACGGTAAAACGGCAACGGATCTATCAACAATCTCGTTATTCGTTGCGGTTACATTTGTCTTTTTCGAATTTTGAAAAACAAAATACCCTATTAACGTGATTACCGCGATTCCCAGAAATATAAAAACAAGATTTTTTCTTTTAATTGATTTAAATGGTCGATGAGATACGGCAATAGAACCATCCAGCTTAATTCGATAGATCCTTACGGGTTCTTTTACATTCTTTAGATTTTCTGTTTTGACAAATTCCGTGTTGATGTCATTTTTGTTGGAAACATTATGATGAACAACTTCTGAAACAAAAATAGAACCTGGCGAGGCAATGCTTTGTATTCGGGAGGCAATGTTCACTGCGTCGCCAAACATGTCATTCTCCTCAATTACCACTTCGCCCTGGTGAATGCCGATACGCAGTTGAAATTCTTTAGCTATATTACATGCTTGTTGAATTTTGATTGCGGCATTTACAGCATCGGAAACAGTCTTGAAGCTCGCCATCACGCCGTCGCCGAGTTCTTTTATCCAAATGCCATTGAACTCTTCAATTATTGGTTTTTGGATTTGCCGATTTTTATTTAATAACTCAAATGCCCTTTGTTCATCTTTCCCCATTAAGGCAGTATAACCGACTATGTCAGTGAACATAATAGCAGCCAATTGCCGGGATTGCGACATAGCTATAAAGCTAAAAAATAGTATCTAAAAAGGGAACTCAAAGAGAAGAACAGATCAATTATTTCTGACGAACAAGTTTAACCTTTGAGTAAATAGCAAACTCTTTATTTGGCTCAGCAATCTCAAATGTTTCCTCTATTTCATCATCGCTGACGAGACGATACGTTTCTTTAGCCCGAAATCCGGAAGGTATATTTTCAATTGATTCAGAAATGAACACAATTGTTTTGTTATCAGGTGAGACACTGTCGATCCTGTACTGGATCACAAACCTCTCTACATGGAACTGGCGAAGCATAAAAGTTCTTCTGCTGTTATCGTAACTGAAATAACCAATATCCTCATGCACTTCACCGTTCGGATGGTTTGTTGAAGGCGGATAGGTTGATTTGTTTTTTATTTCAATAAAGTTTTTGTTCAAGATAAATTGATAGCTTCTTTCATAATGTCCCTTACCTGGTTCTCCTTCACCCTCTCCGGCCCACGCACCAATAAAAGGTTTTAAGGTTAACCAAAGGCTATCTTTTTTGGTTGTCTGTGTAAATGAAAAATAAGGAAGACAAAGAGAAATTAAAACCAGTTGTTTCATTGTTTACTTAATTAACGATTTAATAAACATACCCTTCTGAATAAAGCAAGCTAATAAGTAAACTTCATTCAAAATTGTAAAAAAGAGACAATCAGATTTCAGAAAAAAAGACATTTTCCCTTTCGTAAAATTCTTTGGGTGTAAAGCCAGAGAATGCTTTAAACTCCTTAATAAAATGTGCCTGGTCATAAAAGCCACAATCATGAGTAAGTTGTGTTAATGTCTGGCTCCCTTGTTCTTTAAGATTTTGACAGATATTTAAAAATCGTGTAAGCGTGCCCGGGACTGGATTCGAACCAGCACAACCTTTCGGATGCTGCCACCTGAAGACAGTGCGTCTACCAATTTCGCCACCCGGGCAATGGGTTGCAAATATAATAAATCATTCAACCTCAAATTTCAAATCCTGACAAAGATGTAGTTGATTATTTATTCTGAAGATTAGGAAAATGCTTCGAACTAATCTAGACACTTACATTAAAATCTCTCAGCGCATCATTCAAACTTGTTTTCAGGTCAGTGCTTGGTTTGCGTTCACCGATAATCAATGCACAGCCAACACCAAATTCACCTGCAGGAAATTTTTTGGTATAACTACCGGGGATAACAACGCTTCGTGCCGGCACACGACCTTTCATTTCTTTTGGCTCCTTACCGCTGACGTCTATGATTTTTGTTGATTGGGTCAAAACCACGTTAGCACCCAACACTGCTTCCTTTTCAACCATCACACCTTCCACAACTATACAGCGACTTCCAATAAAACATCCATCTTCAATTATTACAGGCGCAGCCTGTAATGGTTCCAATACACCTCCAATACCCACACCACCACTCAGGTGAACTCCTTTACCGATCTGTGCACAGCTTCCAACAGTTGCCCATGTGTCTACCATTGTTCCCTCGTCAACATACGCCCCGATATTTACATACGATGGCATCAGTACGACATTTTTTGCCAAGTATGCACCGTAACGGGCAACTGCATGTGGCACGGCGCGAACACCAAGTTCTTTATAATTTTTTTTCAACAGCATCTTATCATAAAACTCAAAAGGCGCGATATCCCATGTTTGCATTTGCTGAATAGCGAAGTACATCAGTATTGCCTGCTTTACCCATTCATTTACCTCCCATCCCGTACCTGTTGGCGATGCCACACGTAATCTTCCTTTATCCACTTCTTCAATAACTGCCCTCACCGCATCGCTGTATTTAGCTTCTTTCAAAAGCTCACGATTGTTCCATGCTTCGAGTATCAATTCTTTCATTTAGTATTTTTAAGACTGCGAAAATAAAAGTAATTATGATACCGGCTTATGGAATTCTTATCAGCTTCTGTTGCGTCGCAATCCATTCATCATTCTGTATTCTCTTCGGCAAAATTTAAACAACGGAGACACCAGGAACACAGTTAGGCACGGAGACACTCTGTGTTTCTTTGTGCACTTTGTGCCTCCGTGGTTTAAAAACTATCTTTTTGAAAGCTCAATAATATCCTTTACTTCAAGTATGTTTTTCTCATACCCTTGCATTGTGGCATTTATCATCGCATCGCCAATTTGCTTTAAGGTAACCACACTTTGCGGAGCAATTGCTTTTATGATCGGGAACATCCAGCCCAACCATTTATAGAACGACAAAGTATTCTTCAACCCCTTCGTTGGCTTTATTATTCCCGGTCGAAAATTATACACCTGTTTGAAAGGAAGTTTTATCAGGTCACTTTCAGTTGTCCCTTTTACTCTTTGCCACATCATTTTCCCATTTTCATTTGTACCACTGCCGGAGATATAACAGAAAGTCATGTTTGGATTCGACCTGCTTAAAGTTTTCGCAAAATGCATTGTCAATTCATAAGTCACTTTATGAAATTCAGGTTCTTTTACACCAACTGAACTCATGCCCAAACAAAAAAAACAAGCATCATATCCTCTCAATTGACCTTCAATAGAAGACAGATCATAAAGATCACTATGAACGATCTCTCTTAATTTAAGATGAGTATAACCGCAGCTTCTTCTGCCGACAACTAATACTTCTTCAACATCGTTGCTTTGAAGACATTCATGCAGTACGCCTTCGCCTACCATCCCAGTTGCCCCGGTGATGATCGCTTTTATTTTCATATTGATCATTTATACAAATGTAATTTAAGCTGAATGAATCTTCTTCCTAAGTTCCCCCTGTCTGCCGGCAGGCAGGCTTTAGGGGACAGGAGTTTATATTTGCATACTATGAATATCGGTTTTGATGCAAAACGGGCTTTTCACAACGGTACCGGCTTAGGTCATTATAGCAGAACGCTTATCCGTTCGCTGGCAGAGTATTTTCCCCAGCATGAATATTTTTTGTTTAATCCAAAGCCATCCGAGCTTTTTGTATTGAATGGGAAAAATATTCATGAAATACTGCCCGGGAACCTGCTGTATAAAACTTTATCGTCATTATGGCGAACAGCCTGGATAAAGAATGACATGGAAAAAAATGAGATCGATATTTACCACGGTCTTAGCAACGAAATTCCAATCGATATTCAAAAAACAGACATGAAGACTGTTGTCACAATTCACGATATGATCTTTGAACGTTTTCCCGATCAGTATTCAAGAATTGATGTGGAGATATACAAAAGGAAATTCCGCTATGCGTGTGAACATGCTGATAGGGTAATTGCGATTAGCCAGCAAACAAAAAGAGATATCATGGAGTTTTACAAAACTCCCGAACAAAAGATTGCTGTTTGTTACCAGAGTTGTCATCCTGCCTTTACAAAAAAAGTTGATGAGAAAGTAAAGCAGCAGGTTAAAGAGAAATACTCATTGCCGGATCAATATTTCTTATATGTTGGCTCTATCATCGAGAGAAAAAATTTATTGGGTATCTGCAAAGCGATCTATATTTTACGAAATGATCTTCAGATCCCTCTTGTTGTTATTGGCGACGGAACCAAATATAAACAGCAGGTAAAGGATTTTATTAAACAGAATGGATTAGACAACAAAGTCATTTTTTTATCAGAAAATCCTTTGGCAAAAGTAGCTTCATCATTTTTAAGAGCAGAAGATTTCCCGGCAATTTATCAAATGGCGATTGCCATGATCTATCCTTCATATTTTGAAGGATTCGGTATTCCCGTGCTTGAAGCTTTGTGGAGCCGGTTGCCGGTGATCACTTCAGATGTGTCCAGTTTACCAGAGGCCAGTGGCAATGGTGCTTATTATGTAAATCCAAATAATGCAGAAGAGATTGCTGAAGGGATGAAAAAAATTTATACTGATAAAATATTCGCGGATGAATTAAAAGAAAAAGGCTGGCAACATGCTCAAAATTTTACTCAGCAAAAATGTGCAGCGGAAGTAATGAGAGTTTATGAAAACTTGAA
>Ga0075429_100004714_pt1 | contig 11736 bp, 18 predicted proteins | sample RhiMetdeltSRZDD3_FD_75295 | JGI IMG/M metagenome (GOLD analysis project Ga0075429, IMG submission 75295) | Populus rhizosphere microbial communities from Tennessee, USA - Rhizosphere MetaG P. deltoides SRZDD3 | ecosystem: Host-associated > Plants > Roots > Rhizosphere > Soil | place: USA...
GGTCGAGTCCGACCGAGGAGGAACGCCTGTGACCGACGACAAGAACTTCAAGCGACTCGTGCGCGCCCGGATGGCCGAGGCGGGCGAGTCGTACACCGAGGCGCGGGACGCGCTGCGGGGCGTGGCGGCAGTACCGGACGGCGGGGCCGAGCCCGACTCGTTGCCCCGGGACGCTCGCATCTTCGTGACCGGGCACCGGGGGCTCGTGGGCTCGGCGCTGGTCCGGCGGCTACAGGCCGAGGGCTACCGGCGCATCCTCACCGCCACGCGGGACCAGCTCGACCTGCGGGACCAGGCGGCGGTCTCTGGATGAATTCCGCTAGTACCTAGTCAATTAGGCCCCTGACCAGGGAATTCATGCTGCGGTATTGTCTGCCAGCCAATTCCAAGTGCCCCCCGCACCGTTGGTCCGGCCGGGGGGCTGACCACCAGGAGGTAACCCTGATGGCAGACCAGACCGTACCCTCGGTCCGTCCGTTCCGACCATCAATCATCGTGAACGTGACGGAACTCTCACTAGCTCACGCCACAGCTACCCGTGACCCCGAGACAGGAGTCACTACGGTTGCGATTGGTTCCGTCAATCATCGCGTCGTGCTCAGCGATCACCCGGGCGTGCTGCTTGCGCTGCTCACTGACGCCACAGCACAGATCCAAGCAATCGAAGCGAACGAACATTGACCTGACGAACAATTGACCTTCCGGGAGAGAGGCGTCTACTTCGGTAGGCGCCTTTCTTCATATCCCCAATCAATTCAGATGTTCGGGGGCTAGGGGAACCCAACCTGTCCAACCCTAACCAGAGCCTCTAACTCAGTGTCTCCGAAAGTCTGGTGCTACTCACACGCCGACCTCCGCAGCCGATCGCCAACTTCGCGAAGTCTTTCGGCGGAAACTCTTGCTCTGAGCTTCCCTGCTTGGGTACTAGCTTCACAGACTGCCCAGTGTGTATGAATTGATATTGACCATACCCTAGTAAACCCCTGGTCAGAAGCGTTATCAATAGCCTCCTGCTAGTACCCAGAGATTGATCTAGCAATCTGATTGATCTACCAATCCCCTGTTCGCAGCCTCTACTTCGCTCGGGATTGATTAGCTCGTGGTGGTTAGACGATGACACGCACATACGGGGATTGACGGGGCTTATGTGGGGTACGACCTGGGCAAAGGGGTAGTGGTAGCTAGTGGTAGTGGTCTAGAGAGACAGGGGGCCTGAGTTACACCACCAGGTCATCTCCGGGGAATCGAGGAGAAGCCATCTTCTATCCCGCCAAACCAATAGAGGGAGAACGGGCTAGATCAGTTTCTAACGTTTCTACGGTACTGAGATAGGGGTAACTCCTGGGAGAGCGTTAGGGATTGATCTAGGGGGTCATGCGGGAACGTCTCAGTAGCTTTGTAGAGCACCTGATACGAACAGACTTAGATGTTCTGGGTTCCCTCACTCCCGGTCGATCAATCACTGATGATGAAACAATTGCTCAGCGGCTTCCTTGGCTTCGTCCTCGGTTGCGAACTCTCCCGGAACACGTTCCTGATTGACGAACGCGACGAAGTAGTGCCCGGTGATGACGTTCCTGCGGAGGGCGTCAGGTCCCGGCTCGCTCAACTCGGATCGGTCGTAGCGGACGACCGTCGCAACTAGAAGACCCCGCTCATTGAAGCCCCTCGTTCCCTGCCACCGCAGCGCCACGACCGGCAGCCTAAGAGGCACTCGAGTCGAACAGTTCGGCGCCGTATCGCTCCGCCCAGTGACGGACTGCGTCGTGGCCAGAGCCGAAGTAGCCGAAGTAGTTCGCGTGGATGCGGCCTTCATCGTCAATTTGGAGAACCTCTGGCAGCCCGAAAGCCTGAACCGTGTCGGTAGCCAGCATGCGAGCTGTCAGAAGCAAACCAGTCGCATCATCGGATGCGGGACCGAGGTCGAACGTGTGTCGGCTGGCCGGAACGGACTTCAGGGACCGGTACGTGCTGCGCTGAGTAATGCTGTGAAAGCGGTGATGCACCAATGCAATCGGTCCACGTAGACCAACGATGCGGAGTTCCGCGATCGCCTCACCGTTCGCACCCTGACGAATTGCATGACGGGCGAGCATTCCCGTTAACGCGACAACGGCGTCGATGAGATGAGCCTCGTCAACCGTCGATTCAGTCATCGGCTCGCCGAAGTCATCGGTCGGTCGTTGGCGCACTTCCACTGCGGCGAAACCACAGCCGTCGGCGTGGAATTCAGCGTAGCTGTCGCGCGATGGACCGCCGCTGGCCCCCCGGCTTGCACTAATGGTTCGACGCACTCCGATCTCGCGCGCCTCGCTGATCCACTGAATCCCGGTGGGGCTACGCCAAACCTCGTCGCGCAGCCACGCCGTGGTCTCAGCCACGCTGTGAACGCCGACTCTGCCCGGCGTTCGTGTGTTGGGTACCACCGCGAGGTAGATCCATGGATTGTCGAACGACAGTTGTTCAATGGCTTCGTCGCGTACCTCATCGAGACGGCCGACCTGACCAGCCGCGGCGACGAACCGGTTCCGGTATCGGTCCGCGAGCTCGTGCTCGTGTAGGTATCGCGTCTGAGAGCCGTTTCGGACCGGATACAGCAGCCTGTCTTCGTTGGCCGCGATCACGGCGTGAGGCGTCCAGGGGCTGGCTGGCACGGAGATCACCAGATAACCGGTACCGCCGTCGGCGACTGTGAACACCTCGACGGCAGGCATTGGGGCCACCCGTTGCGCGATGACGCTGTTGACGTGACGGACCTCCGCGTCGGAGAGGTCGAAGGGCATGCACTTCGAGGCCGTGCCCTTGACGTCGGCGATGCCGCAGATGATGACCCCACCTGTCGCGTTGGCGAAGGCGCACACGTCCTTGGCGAGTTCGCAGCGGTCGTCCTCGGTGGCTGCATACATCTGCTGCTTGAATTCAAGTTGGTCGAACTCGGCGACGTGCTCGTCCACCAACCGCTGCATCGCCTCGGGCGCCATGTCCGCACCCAGCCTGGCGCCGAGGAGCGAGTCGACGCGGGGGAACCGGCTGCTATCTCCATCGGTCATTCGGACCAAGCTACGACGCCTGATCGTCGTAGACGCGGAGCAATTCGGAATTGGTCTCGAGCATCCACCTCGTCCGACTCGTTCACAACTAACGTCGCGGCTCGCCATGAGTGACTCTGCCGTCGATGTTGTGGTCGCCGAGGGTCGGCGCCCGCTGGATGAACAGCAGGCTGCCCTTGGGACGCGCGTCGGCGCCCCCGCCTCGGACACCGCCCAAGCCTCGCGGCGACCTGCCCGACCCGACCATCACGGCCTTTCGCGGGCTGTTGTTCGAGCCTGTCGAGAACAAGCAGGAGTAGCGCACGATGGCGCCTGACGACACGTTCGAGCGAATGTGGACGGGCGATTGGAAAGCAGTCGCCGAGGAGGCGACAGCCGGACAGATCAATAGCGACAATTGGGTCAAGGCGCAGGCTGTCTTCCAAGGCCGCGTCGCTCAGGCGCAGGATCGCGCCGCGCTGGCGCAGGACGAGACCGCTCGCCTCACCCGGCTATTGGCCGTGGCCACAGTGGCCTTGGCTGTCGCCACCTTCGTGCTGGCGGTTGCCACGGTGGTGCTGGTGATCGTGACGGCCCAAGCCGACGACGAGTCAGCCTCACAACCCGTCGCCCTACTCGACTCATAGGCGGCGTAGCAGAGGTACCCCCCATGTCGACAACCAGCAGACAGCCTCCGTCGCCACAGCCGATGGTCTGGTGGCTAAAGGTCAAGAGAGCAATGGCGATCATGGGAATTGTTGCCGCGTGCGCCCTATTCATCTCGTTCGCCTGGACGGACCGGTGGGTTCAGGCAGGCGTGATGGTCCCCGTGGCTGCGCTTCTAGGCGAACAGCTACGAAGGCAGCGTGAGGCCCAGTGCCCGAACAATCTGTGCAATCACGACTACGCCCTCCATGCTCTCAACCTTTCCAATCAGTGGGTCTGGCGCTTCGACGGATGTTTCTGTGGGAGGCATCCTCGATGAGCCTCGAAGGCGCATTGCTGGTGAGCTGTCCGTTGCCGCCCACGACGACCTGCACGAGCTGAGAGACAGCGCAAAGTGTGGTCGAGGTTCGTGGACAGCGTCCTCCCGGGTCTTCGCGACATCCGTGCGCCCCTGGTAAGCGGTCTGTTGTGGGTCGCCTTTGGGTGGATGGTTCTCGCCGACAAGATTGACGAGGGCGACTCTCCAGTATTCTTAGAACAGGTGTCCGACGCCATCGATCGGATTGGCACAACCACCACCTTGGCTCTCGCGAGCGTGCTCGTCTACCTAGTAGGCGTGCTTGCAATGAGTGTCGTTGAGCCCCTTGGTTCTGCGGTCGGGTTGGTACGAGCGCGGTTACGTGGGGACGTCGGGTGGCAGAAGCACGTACGACGCAGGATGCGCCAGCTTAGGGCCGACGAGGTCAAAGTTCGAGATGAAATTGCCAATCTTGAACCAGACTCGGAAGCATTGCCGGGACTTGAGCAACGTTTGCACAGTTACGAGGACGCCCTGGCAATCTTGACCCCAGCTCGGAGGTGGAAGCGCCTGCACATCGCGCGCAACGCCGAGACACTGCGTGCAGCCGGTTCGTCCCCGAGTCGTCAAGATCGCTTCAAGCTGGCTCACGAGATCATACGAGGCGCGTGGCGGACGGGCGTGCTTGATGAGATACAACGGTTGAAGGCTGAAGTAAGTCTCCACATGCTCGGCGAACCTGACAATGAGCTAGTGATCCGATTGATGAGCGAGGTCGAGCAGGATCCGGTTGACGTTGTGCGTGCATTGGACGACGCCCTCTACCAAGCGATTGACCGCGAGAAAGCCGAGCGCGAGCTTCGGATGTCCGTCACGCTCCCGATCGCGGCGATCTCGGTGTGGCTGGCTCTGACTGGAACGCCTATTGCCTGGGTAGGCGTGGCGCTCGCAGTCATTACGTTCGCACGCAATGCCGTGCACCAGTCGGACGAGGTGTATCGCATTCTATCGCTCGTGGCGCTCAAGAAGCTTCAGACACCAGCAGTATTAGCCGCCGAAGATAACGGGAGACTCGCGGTCCAACACATTCGGCGTTAGCCTGTCTGGACTTCACCGCATCTGACGGACAACGGCCAGGAGCTGATTGACCTTCGTCTTCAGTTCGTTGATCAGGTCGGCCTCCGGTTGGCCGTACGTGGCGTCGGCGTTGGCAGTGGCAACGTCGACAGGAACCGTCTTCAGGGCTGACAATTGGTTCTCGCTGGTCATGACGACGCCCTCGCCGCCGCCATCCGCAGTGCGCGGTAATCCTTCGCTACGTCCGGATCGGTAGCGAACACCTTTGCAATCGCAGCAATCCTGGTCAGCCCCTTGCCTGCTTCGGTCTTCATCAATTCCTCAGCCTTGGCGTGAACGCGCTTCGTCAGGTCATCGCTCTTGCTCACCAACGAGAGGCTCTTCGCCATTCCTGGCTTGGACGTTCGGCGAAGCTCCACGTAGTCGTCGTACAGGTCGGGGTTCGCCTTCAGCACCTCGACTCGGGCAATTGCTCCGGCCTCGTCCGCAGTGAACGACCGGAAGCCGTGTTCCGGATGCATCGCCTTGTACTCGGCCAAGCTGAATTCCTCAGCGGCCTCGTCCACCATGTCGAGCACCACATCGCTTGCCTGCTTCGCAAGCTCGCTCGTCCTACGTGCCTGCTTCGTCAGTTCCTTCGTCACTGTCGCTTCCTCCGGTACGTGATCGGGTAGGTCGGGCAGATCGCCCAGGATCAATCCGTGCTTCGCGGCGAAGTCGTCTTCGCTGATCCACGTCTGGGCGTCCTCATCCCAGAATTCATCGTCCGCATCGGGGTCCAGCTCGTCGTTGTCAGAGAATTGACCGTCCTCGTCGGCGTAGGCGTACCCGTCGTCCTCACCCTCGTCAGTCTTCAGGACGATCTCGTACTTGCCGTCGATCTCCCGAATCGCTGCGGGAAGATCACGGGGAGGCGGGCCGTCGGATTTCCAGAAGACGACCTTGGCGCCCTGATTGGCGCCACACCTCACGAGGCTGATCTCATCAGTCTCGATGTCGGAGAGCCGGTTCGCCTTGCGCTTCTTCTTGGTGGGCGTGCTCATTGCTCACGCACCCACACAACCGGGATCAGGCAACGAATGAACCGCTGCTGCCTGTCTCCTGCGTAAGTGAAGCTCATCTTCAGGAAGCAAGAGCCGTCCTCGTACTCGACAAGCTGCGTCTCGTTATTGCTCGTGGGGCTGACACTGATGCGCCGCACCACGTCGCCCGCACTCTTCAGGTCCAGTCTTTCTGCACGCTGCTCGGAACGAGCCTTTGCAGCTTCAGCCTGCTTGCGAAGCCTTGCGAAGCTGCTGCGCTCGGCTCTGAGCCTCCTGCGCTTCCGCTTCCTGACCGGCTGCATCTGAACCGCCCATCCGGTCAACCTCGAACTTCTCACCCGTAATTGGATCGGTACGGGTGAACACTGCTGCTCCACTAGGCATCGGAATTGGTCCTTTCGTCTTGGTGGTCTCCGGTCCGGAGATATGGGCATTGCACGGTAGTCCAGAGCGGCTCTCAGGGGCCGTATGCCGGTCTGGCCGGTCTTCTGGTGCTCCTGGGGCTGACAGGCTCTCAGAGCGGCTTCCAGCCATGGCTCCGGAGCAAGCTGGGGGGAACCTTTGGGGCTGCGTTGCAAACGTTGCGAGCAGAGACCACCGGGGATGGCTCGAACAACACCCCCGATGGTCTCCGCCCTGCCCTATGCCCGGCTGCCCAGGCGAGTGGGTGGGCGCCTGGTCCTGAAGAACCCCTTCAGGTCAGGGTGGCGAGCCATGAGGCGTCGAGCCATCGGAGCGCGGAAGTTGTTGTTCAATTTGAACCCGTGGTCAGACCCCAGGTCGGTGAGCCAGCGCAGTTCCTCCCACAGCCCGGTCATGCTGTAGTGATTGATCCCCTGGCGCTTCAATTCCCGGCATCGCTGGACAAGCCAACGCTCGACTTCAGGGTTGGCACGACGGAACGACCTGAACTGTTCCTCGATCGTGAGACCAGAGCGATAGCTTGCATGGACGTTGGGCTTCCACGTCTCGTCGCTCTCGACATTCCGGACAACTCGGAGTGTCGGACGCTTCGACCGGGAACGAGGCGGACGGGTACGTACGCTTGCAGCATGCATGTGTTTCTCCTTCGGCTGGCCCCAGCCCGGGGAGCACACAGGCTCACTGTTAGCGCAAGGGGTACTAGGACCGAGGGTAGCATGGTGCCGAGGGGAACGCGAGTCACTCGGGTATGCTCGCCCGCCAGGCAGTCTCAAATCGGTGATGGTCATTGCGTCGAGGTACGCAGGTTCAATCGGTCAACCAAGGAGTTCCATTCAATGCCTACAGCAGTGAAGACCAGGAACAGGAAGAGGAAGCTGAGCTTCGAGCAGGAGCTTGGCCGGAACGTAGGCAACCAGCGTCGTGAGCTTGGGCTCACCCAGATGGACCTCGCCACCAACGTCGGTTGCTCGGTCCAGATGATTACCAAGGTCGAACAGGGCACCGTCTCTGCCTCGGTCCCGATGCTGCGCGACATTGCGTCCGCACTCGGTAAGGAGCTTCGGGACCTCCTGCCTGATTCGCTGACGTAGATCACGGGCACACGACAGAGGCGCCTGGTACCTCCTAGCCGGGCGCCTTTGTCGCGCTCGGGCCGTCTTTGATTGAACACCACCCCCACGGGTACCGTCATTGCCAAGCGACGTCGAGGGTCGCTCGTGCAACGCACCTGCACACTTGGAAGAAGCCCCAGGGATCATCCGAACCTCAGCGCAATCTGCCCGGGCGCTGTACGGACCTGGGGCTTCTTCGCGTCTAGCGACGCTTGCGTCCTGTGACTGCTATTGCGATGACGCGACCATCCCGCCGCTTGATGCGGAGCACCTTCGTCAGCGTGGCGTCCTTGTCGAGCACACGACCTCCCCAGACTCCCCGCTGGCCTGTCCTGCGAGCGAAGTCAAGGCACTCCGCACGAACGGAGCAGGAAGCGCACACAGTCAGACCACGGTTGTACCTCTGGCGATCATCACCGGCAGACGGGAAGAACCAATCACGGGGCAAGCCTGCACATGCTGCGCGCTCTTCCCAATCCTCGACGGGTGCCAGGGCCTGCTTCAGATGGTGGACAAGTGCGACGTAGCCAAGCAGCTCCTCGTCAATCATGGCTGCCGTCCTCCGAGAGCACAAAGACCCACTTGTCCACCAGCACCCCGGTCGCCTTCAGCACCAGGGTGTGGGTAGCTCCACATTTGATGCATCGTCGGCTGCACCTGGCCTTCTCGACCCTGCCCTCGGACAGCTTCCACTCGGACCAGTCCAACCAATCGTGTGAGCACGACTCCAACAGTGAGCGGAACCCAGCAATGTCCGGGAGCGTGGTCATGTTCGCCTCCGTCTGATGACACGGTTCGTGTGCTTGATCTGGTAGTGGAGACAGTCGGGGCACCATCGGTGCCGCTTGGTCGCGGTGAGTCGGGTCCAGGGTTTCCAACGGTGCTCACACTTCGAGCCACGCTCGACCTCATGCCGACTAACCAATTCCTCTAGGTCGCTCTCACGTTCGTTAGGTGCAGGCATGAGGCGCAATGCTCATCTCCCGCACCTGGTGAGTCAAGGTCAAGTCGTGTCGGCCGGAGGCGGGTAGACACACTGAACCTATACAACACCTATCAAGGTAACTGGCGTACTCGCTAGCTGGCTTGCCCCCAACTACCCTTGTCTGTAGTACCCGCCCGAGTGAGAAGAGCGGGGCTCCGACTAAGGAGAGTTCACAGTGATCACCTGGGAAGCCATAGATGGGCGTTGGAATGAAGAGTTCCCAGACTTCAGGACAAGAGCAGTTGCAGTGTTCCGCGAGTTTGAAGGCCAAGAGACTGACGAGACTGATCGTTACGGTCGCACCGTGAAGGTGACGATGGCCTCTTTCGCTCGGCACTTTGGGATCAATAAGACGACGTTCTCGCATTGGTGCGGTGCGTGGGAGAACAGGTCAACAGTTGACCCCATCTATTCCGAGACGACGAGATGCCACCGACACCGACCCTCTATCGAAGGTAAACTTCTAGGTACTAGTGGTGTACAGGAACTTGTGGAGAACGCGTTGAAACAGCAATTCAGAGAGAAGGAGCATGACCTCACCTTCGTGCGCAACGGATTGCTTAAGTTCCGCAAGCTGGTCCGTCGTCACGAATTGGATGAGCTTGACTACTACATCAGCAAGCTGCTCAAGGAGATTGAAGACGAGCTTCCGGAGAGAATGGAAGCAGCGCGATGAGACGCTTCCTACCAATCCTTACTCTCGGCCTGGTGCTCGTGGCGTGCGGCGGTAGCAACAACGCCAGCAACGCTGCACCCTCGACCACGACGACAACGGAGCGGGTGACGACCACCACAGTCAATCCCGTTGCGGGGTTGTGCCTCGACGTGATCGACGTCGCTGCATCGACCAACGACAGCAACGTCTCGTCTCGGGATTGGGTCGAGAGGATGCTCGCCGCAGTCCAACCAATCAGTGAACTGGACTGGCAGGTGCATCCTGAGTTGGTCAACGCTGCCGACACCATCATCGCCCACCTCACTTGGGGTGAGCGGACCGCTGATGAATTCGAGCGGACAGGGAACACACTGCTGCCACTCGATCCTCAGGAGTTCACCAACGCACTCGTGGTGATCGCTGACGAGTGCAGGGCGATATTGAACCTGCCGTAAGTGAGCTACTCGGAGAGAGCCTCGACGAGCGCAGCAATCACGCTGTCATCAATCTCCATGCCCTCGTCCCCAGCCGACACGAACCGGAGCCGTCGCGGATCGAACCGGGGGCTGAGCCCAGGAATTGACCGACGCGGACGAGACTCGACCTCTGGGTTGGGCACGGTTGCATGGCTCCCCGGCTTCCGACCCGGCACAGCCTCGCGGGCAGGCAGCACGGCAATCTCACGCCACAGGAGTTGGACCACCCTCCGCTTCTGCGCCAGCGTGTAGCTGGGCCAGCCGTCCACGATTGCAGCAGACGACGTACCAACCTCGACGCCTTCAGTCGGGAGCGTGCGGAGCCTGGCCTTGGCGGCCTTCAATTGCGCTTCCAACCCCTGCGTGACGTTCCACCACCGCCGGTCGCTGATGCGGTTCTCGCCTCGCATCTTGTCGAATTGGTCCAGCTCCCGTTGCAGCCGACCAATCTCGTCAAGCAACGGAGTGCGGGGATCGTCCTCCCGCTGGGCGAGCGCCTCGTCCACGTCGGAGCCAAGGAACGAGAATTGAACTAGCTCCGTGACGTACTGGTCCAGGTCGTCCTTCGGGATGGCGAGACGACCGCAGCTTTCCAGACTGCCCCTCGGCCGGGGACAGACGTACGACTCCCGCATCATGTGACCGGGCCTGTCTGTCCTCGCTCTCCCGGTCTGCACAACCAGGGGTGTGCCGCAACGCCCGCAGACCGCGATCCCTCCGGTCAGGAAGTGGCGCTGATAGATGCGACGCCGGTTGTTGACCAGGTATCCGGAGCCATTGCTGGAAATTGCCTCCCGCTCCTGTTGGCCCAGGATGGTCCGCACCCTCTCCCACGTCTTGCGGTCAAGAATTGGCTCCCAGATCGCCTTCACCAACGATCCGCCGTTGTGCTGGCGCAGCCCGGCCACCATGGGCTTCGTCACAACAGACGTGATCGTGTTGTAGCGCCAATTGCCGCCTCTGGTGGTCGGCACCTTCCGCCGCCGTAGGTCGTCAGCAATGCTGCTCAGCGAGTCACCGCGGATGATGCGTCGAGCAATCTCCCTCACCACCTTGGCTTCCGCCTTGTGGATCACGAGCGTCGCTCGGCCGTCCTTGTCCTTGGCGTTGCGGTAGCCGAAGCCCGCAGAGCCACCGGGACGACCCTCGCTCGCCAGCGCCAGGTGCTTGTCCTTGGTGCGCTTCTTGATGTTTCGTGCCTCGTCCGCACTGAGCACGGCATTGATGCCAGCCATTGCGGCGCCAGCCTGAACAACTCCGTTGCGGCGAGTGTGGACCTCTTCAATGCCAGCACTGACAAGATCCGCAACGAATCCGAACCACTCAATCTCCCGACGAGTGAGCCGCGATTGCTCGACTGACCACAGCCCACCAATCTCACCGCGCCTGATCGCTTGACGCAGTTCCTCGAACGCAGGTCGGTAGACGTTCTCGTCGGCGGCTGACAAGTCGTTGTCGGCGAAGACGGCCACAGGGACCCTCGGACCCCACGTCTCCTTCACGTACTCACGACCCAGCCTCTCCTGTTCCTTGACCCCTTCCGCTCGGCCTGCCCGGTCCTTCGAGATGCGGGCGTAGATGGCGATTGGCTTCTGTCGTTTCCCTGGTGATCGGTTGTTGACCATGGGTACCAGATTAGTTCACACAGCGGTGAGCTACTGGTTCCGGGCCAACCGGCCCGACTACGTGTTCCTGGTGGCCGGGACCGTGGGCGGCATCGTGGCCAACTCCACCCGCCCGGCCGAGTTCCTCTACGACAACATGCTGATCCACGGCACGGTCGTCCACTCGAGCCACGAGTACCGGGTGCGCAAGCTGCTCTACCTCGGGTCCAGTTGCGTCTATCCCCGCTTGTCGTCGCAGCCGATCACGGAGGACCAGCTGCTGACCGGACCGCTGGAGCCCACCAACGAGGCCTACGCGGTGGCCAAGATCGCCGGCATCAAGCTGTGCGAGGCCTACCGGGCCCAGT
>Ga0075429_100004715_pt1 | contig 11736 bp, 9 predicted proteins | sample RhiMetdeltSRZDD3_FD_75295 | JGI IMG/M metagenome (GOLD analysis project Ga0075429, IMG submission 75295) | Populus rhizosphere microbial communities from Tennessee, USA - Rhizosphere MetaG P. deltoides SRZDD3 | ecosystem: Host-associated > Plants > Roots > Rhizosphere > Soil | place: USA...
TCGGCACGTTTCCTTCGCGCACTCGGCGTCGCCCTGCGCGAACGGCGAGAAGAACTCCAGCTCACGCAAGAGGCTGTTTCGCTGCGGACCGGCGTTCCCCAACGACGCATCTGGGAGCTCGAGGCTGGTGCGGGGAACCCGACGGCGCGCACGCTATTGCGCCTGGTGTCCGGCCTCGATGCGCCCGCCTCGGAGTTGATCGCACGGGCCGAGCGGCTCGCGGCGGAGGAGCACGCCGCCGAGCTGGGCAGCTGAGCGACCCGCAGATACCCCACTTTGCGGGTTACGACGTTTGCGTCGCACCGGATTGCCTGCAAACATGATGAACGCCGGCGTTCCCGGGTGGGGTTCGCCGGCATCTCTCATTGCCGGAGGCATCAGCATGACGGGTGACGGATCCGTGACTGGCAGCGGTGCAAGCGGCGGTGGCGTCGGTGGGGACGGTTGGACGCCCGTCGAGCGGGCGCTGCTCGCGGCCGCGCTTGAGTTCTACGGCGCCGCCGGCGGTGTCATCGCGTTCACCGGCGAGGAGCATCCGCATCCACAGGTGCGGCACAACGCCGACGGCTTCAAGGCGATCCGCGAGGCAATGGGCGCGCTGGAGCAGCGCGTCGTAGCCGCACACGCCGCGGGTGCCTCGGCGGAGCGCATCGCGCAGATCACGCGCATTGAGCAGGAAACGATCGACCTGATCCTGCAGCGCCAGGCCGCCGCGCCCAGATCCGGCGAGGACTGAGGTCGGGGCGGTTACGAGACGACGACGAACACGCCCGAGGAGCGGCTTGGTGCGTACGGAAAGCGGCCCTGGCGTGGCACGAGCGCGCGGAAGCCGAAGCGGCCGTGCGTCGAGCGGAAGCGGTAGCTCGTGCGCCAGCGACCGCGGCGGTCGGTGTGCACGGTGCGGAACGTGTGCCACCCATATCCCTGTTGGAACCCCTGCAGCGTCACGAGCAGGCCGCTGCGCGGAATCCCTGTTCGTACGGCGACGCGGCCGTTGAGGCGAACGACGCGATCGCCGCTGACGCGCCGACGGTCAGCGCGAATCGTGAGCGGTGCGAGCGCGTCCGCGTGGACGACGTTCGACAGCTCGACCACATGGCTGTCAGAGAAGGCAAAGTACGTGAAGCGCACGTCGCGGCTCGGGCCGGCCGGCAGCACGTAGACAAAGCGCCCGTCCGGACCTGTCTTCACGCCGGGCCGGGCGACCCAGCCGCGGCCGACGAGCCGCCAGGCAGCACCGATGCGCGCGTTGGCGATCCCGGCGCCGGAGGCGTCGGTGAGGCGGCCGACGATTGCAACCCGGCGGCCCGCGCGCAGCGTGACGCGACGTGTGGTGCTCCCATCTGCGCGCTGGAAGGCGGCCTCCATGCGGGCGCGCGTGGTGGCGTTGGTGCCGTTAGCGACGTGGCCAGGGAGCTGGCCGAGCGGGTTGACGATTCCCTGGATTCCTCCTGGCAGTGCGTCGCCGCCGCCTTGGCCCTGCCCTTGTCCGGCCGGCAGGCTCGTGCGGCCGACCGCGTCGGCGACGATCGCGCTGGGCACGCTGCCAGCGGTGGCGGCGCCACTGCCGTTCGCGGCCGTGACCTCGACACGCATGCGGTGATAGGCGTCCGCGTCCGTGAGGACATAGGTCGGGCCAGTGGCACCTGCGATCGGCGTACACGCCGCGCCATTGGCATCGCAGCGCAGCCAGCGGTGGTCGAAGCCGGTCGGGGCGCCGTCCCACTGGCCGGTGTCGGCGGTGAGCGTTCTCGCGACGGCCGCCTGACCGGACAGCGCGGGGGCGGCGGCGTTGATCGGCGCGTTGTGCGTCTGGATGGTGCCGGCAAAGATGACGCTTGCGTTGCCGCCAGCATCCTCGACGGTGGCGGTGATCGTGTGGCTGCCGTCGTCGAAGGCGGAGGTGTCGAGCTGGAGCGTGCCGTCGGCGGACGGCGGGCACGGCTGCGAGGTGCCGAACTCGTACGGATCGCCGTTCGACGGCTCGACGTCGGCGCACGAGCCGGCGGCCGTGTCGAGCACGTCTCGCGAGACCTCCTCGCCATCGACGGCAAGCGCGGCGCGGTACACCCCGCCGCCCGCGTCGTACGCGTGGATCGCCAGCCCGGCGGCACCGCGCACCGGATCGGCTCTGGCCAGCGCCCCACCAGTCACGAAGCCGCCCGGCGCGCTGTCGTCCACGATCCCGATCTGCGCGCGTGCGATCGTGACCTGGGCCGGGAAGGGGCCACAGTCGAGGCTGCCGACCAGGGCCCAGCAGCTCAGGCTGATGTGCAGGGAGTTCCAGGCGATGCCATCGCCTGCGACGGGAGATGGCAACTGTTGTGTGAGTGTCTGGCCCGCTTGCAGAGGCTTTTTGAAGTCGAGCAAACCTGCGTTCGCATCATCGTCGTGCCAGATTTGCATCAGGTATGGCCGGTTCGCGACTCTGCCGATGACCGGCCATCCCAAGTTGAACGCGCGCTCGACCTCGTACGAATGAATCAGCGTGTTTCTGGGGGCCACGAACTCCCAGCTCAGCCAGCTCCCAGCGGCGACGGGCAAACCGGTGGCGCCGAATTGCAGCGATGCGCAGCCGGTACTGGACCCGGGGTCGTAACCGGCCAGTGGTGGGCTCATCGAACTGGTCCAGCCGGCGTTGCCGGTGACCGTTCCATCGGGCGTCTGGCAGGTGTGCACGGTGTAGGTCCCTGCGAAGGCGATCGTTGGGCGGAGGACGAGTGTGCCGACGATGGTGAGTGGGACGAGGACGATGAGGGCGAGCCAGCTGCGGGCTCGGGGGAGTTGGGGGATGTGCATCGCGTGCGATCTCCTGATGCGGTTGAGGACTACGGCGATCCGAACTCGGACGGTGTGCCGGGCGCGGGAGACGACGACGCGGAGCGCGCCGGAGTTGGTGGCGGGGCCGCGCCGGCGCGCGTGACGAACTCGGCACGAGGCGCCGCACGGGGCGGGAACTCCGACGGTGCGGAGGCCTCGCGCGCGAACTCGCCGCGCGACGCCGCGGCCGGGCGCTGCGCGCGGCGCGCCATCGCTGATCTGACCCAGGACGGGAAGGTGGTCGTCGTCAGGCGTCCGGCGTCAGCAGCAGCCGCGACGGACGATCGTGTCGCGACAGGTGCGGATGAGGCGCTCGTCGCATGCTCGAGCGCGACACCGCCGCCCGCGATCGCCGCCGTCGAGGCCGCGACAGCGGCGAGCTTCGCGCCCGGCAGCGCCTCGAACGCTCCTTGCAGCCGGGCTGCGAGCAGCGTCACGCGGTCGAGCAGCGCGTGCAGTCCGGCCTCGGCGTGCGCGGCGACGCCGCCACCCGCCGCATGCCCCGCAAGCCCAACTGCAGCCGGCGGCACGAGCAGCGCGACGTGCGCCGGCGCCGCATGGAGCTCACGCAGCGTCGCGCGACAGGCCGGGCACGCGCGCAGGTGCGGACGCAGCTCGGCGACGTCCTCCGCCGCCGCCTCGCCGTCGGCCAGCGCCGACAGCCGCGGCAGCCAGCGCGCGCACTCGGCACCGGACTCGATCGCGCCCAGCCGCTCCAACAGCGCGCGGCGACCTTCGGTGACACATCGGTTGACCTTCGTGTATGTCCACTGCATCCGCGACGCGATCTCCGCGTACGAGAGTCCCTCGGCGCGCAGCACCAAGGCCGTCACCTCCTGTGGCTTCAGCCGACGCAGCGCCTCCGCCGTCTGGCGCACACGCTCGTGGCGGACCACGCGCTCTGCGGGATCGGGCAGAACCCGGTCCTCGTGGCGGTCGAGATCGAGCTCGACACGGCCGAGCAGCTGCTCGCGCTCGCTCCGAACCGCGAGCGCCTCATGCCGAACGACCGTTCGCAGCCATTGGAGCGGCCGTACCGGCGGATCGGTGCGCATGCGTCTGACGAGAATCTCGATCGACCGCTGGTAGGCGTCGTGTGCGTCGTCGGAGCAATACGAGAAGCGCTGCGCGAAGCGCAGCAGCTCGGCGGCGTGCTGCTGAACGAGCCGCAGCGTTGCGTCCTCCGCGCCCTCCTGGCGTGACCTGCTCTGCATCCCTGCTCCTCCATCCGGCGACCGTGCCTGGCGAGCGCGTTGCGTCCCAAGCGCTCTCAGCTATCGGCCGGTGGAGGTCGGGGGCCGCAGCAGTCTCGCCCCCCGCGCCGGCTGAAAATCCCGCTAATTGCGGCTTGAGACAGATATGTCTGTCAACAGATGTATTGAGCGAATCCCTCGCTGAAACGGGGATCCCTGAGAGGGGTTGGGAGCGGCCGGCGAGACGGCCGGGCCTCGCTCAGAGTCCGAGCGCCGCCACGACGCGGGCGTACGCGTCGGCGTCCGGCTCGCTGCCCGCCGCCCCCAGCGTCGCGCGCTCGCGCTCGCCGGTGCCGGCGTGCGGCGGACGGTTCCAGTTCCACAGCGCGAGGTCGAGCGCTGCGAGCGGCAATCCGGTCGCCGCGGCCAACTCGCTCGCGCGACGCTCAAGCAGCAGCGTGTCAGCGATCCCGAAGACGCGCTTTGCGGCGACCGTCGTCTCGTCGGCGCCGCCGAGCTGCAGCGTCTCGGCCCGCAGCTCGTGGAGACCAAGCTGGCCCAGCGTGACGAGCAGGTCAAAGCGCGCGTCGCGCTGCAAGCCGGGCAGTGCGAGCCGCTCATAGTCGCGCGCGAAGCGGCGCGCCGGTGTCCACGACAGCTCACCCGCGAACGCGGCGTCCTGGGATCCGGACCGCTCCGCCCACGCGCGGTACGCCGCGAGCGTCGCCGTGCCACGCGCGGGGTCATGCGCGGTGCGCGGGCCGAGCGGAACACCCTCCAAGCGGGGCAGCTCGCCGCTTGCCCATGAGGTGCGCGCCGCGCGCACGCCCGCGAAGGGGTCGTCGCCCTCCAGTGGGCACAGGTAGGCGGTCAGGAAGGCGAGCCACAGTGCCTCCTCGCGCTCCGCCGAATCAGCCACCTGCGAGGCGGCTGCCGCGACCTCGCCGTAGGGCCCAGGTGGGTCGATTGCGAGCAGCGCCAGCCGAGCCGCGGCAAACGCCAACTCCTCGGCAAGCCGCTCCGCCGCCGCGCTCGCCTTCACGCCCGGAATCAGATCGGACCGGAAGCCGTCATCCTGCTCACGTGCCACCTGCCGAACCCGCAGCGCGCCGCTCGAGCGATTGCCGCGGCCGCTCGACGCACTGCTGCGCGTGCGCGACGGTGCTGCTCTCCTCGCTGGCCTCGCCGTGCTTGTGCGGCGGCTAGAGACGATCTCCACCTGGTCGCGCGAGCAGATCGGGCAGTTGGCGAGGAAGCGGTTGTGGCGGCAGAAGGTCGGCACGAGGTGCCGCCAGTGTAGGCGTGGGCGACGAACCGCGGCGCGCGGAGCGTCAGCGCGAGGAGCGGCGCCTGAACAGCCCGCGGCGCGGCTTCGCGCGCGCACCGTCGGCAGCCGGCGCAGACGGATCGGGCGTTGTGATCGGACGCGGCACGATCGTGCGCGTGCGTGCACCCTCGCCGCCGCTCGCGCCGCCCCCCGCTGGCACGGACGTGTCCCCGCGCCCGGCGAGCGAGACGCTCACCGTCCTGCCGGCGCGCCCGGCAGCCTCGGCGAAAACGGCCTCCCACTCGCCCACGTTGGCCACGACGGTCTGCGTCCGCCCCCACGCCGCCGCGCGCTCGGCCAGGGCGCCGAGTGCCTCGCGATCAGTGACGAGCTCGGTCAGCGCTTCCGCCCAGCCGTAGTTCGCGACGAGCCGCCCACCCTGCTCCTCGCTCAGGCCGCGATACGGACCTATCGGCGAGGCAAGCCACGGCACTCCGCACGCGGCGTACTCCTTCACCTTGATGTTGGACCGCACGCGGTTGAACGACACGTCGGCGATCGGCGCGAGCGCGAGGTCGAAACGCGCAATCGTGTCCGGCAACTGCGGGAGGGGCACGTGCTCGATGTGCGTGTAGCGGTCACTCTGCACGCCGAGCTCGAGCCCGACGCCCACGATCGACACATGCGGATGCTGCTCGAGCAGTGCTTCGAGGACGCGTCTCAGACGCAGCTCCCTCAGATCGCCGCGGTGCTCCAAGCCCGCGATCCAACCGATCGTGACCCCGTCGCCTGCCGGCCTTCGCTCGCGCACGAATCCGCTTTCGACGTAGTTCTCGACCACGCGGACGTCGCCGCCCAATCTGCGCAACCGCGCGGCGAGCTCACCGCCAGTCGTCGTCGCGAGGTCGACGAGCTTGAGCGTCGCCGACAGTTCTGCGGCCACCTGTTCCCTCGCCGCCGTCATTTCCTTGTAGGCCGGGCTGCCCTTCGGCACCCTCGTCATGTCGTCGTCGTTGTCGAAGACGACGGCGACGCCGGCCTCCCTCAGCGCGGTTGCGAGCCGCCGTGCGGGCGCGCGGAACAGCCGCCACATATGGACGACGTCGGCCTGGCGCAGGTAGTCGAGCGGGGGTGGCTCCTGCCGCTGGTCCCACACCATGAACTCCGCGCGATGCCCGGCCTCGGCGAGCGCGCGCATCGGGAATTCCGCCCGGTAGGCGGCTCCCGCGGAGGGTTCGGTGGCGAGCGCGATGACGTGCATCGGGCTACTCTGCCGGAAGCCCGGCCGCTTAATCAACAATCAAGTGTGGCTGTGCTCCGTGAGCCGGTTCATCCCGCCGAGGAACAGCTCGCTGGCGAAATGCGTCATGCGCTCGACGTCCGGCGGGTCCTGCTCGCTGAGCCGGATGCCGAGCTCGAAGGCGACCCCGCCCATCGCGGCCGCGAGCGCGTTGAGGTCCAGCGCGGACGGCAACGCGCCATGCACGGCAAGGTCCTCGCGCAGCTCGGCGATCCCCAGCTCGACCGCCGGCGTGTCGAACAGCTCACGAACGGTTCCCGCGTTGCGCCGCAGCATCTCGAACAGCGGCAGATCCTCGACGATGAACGAAAAGTACGTGTGGAAACCCTCGCGCACGATCGTCTCCGGGTCGCGCGCGCGTGCGCGCGCCTCGCGCAGGCGACGGCGCAGCTCAGTCGTGTGCTCCTCCAGCACCGCTTGGAAGACCGACTGCTTGTCCGGGAAGTAGTTGTAGAACGTGCCGGCCGCCAGCCCGCTGCGGCGAACGACGTCGCGGATGCTCGCGGCGCCGTAGCCCATCTCGGTGAAGATCTCCTGCGCCGCGTCGAGGATCGCGCGGCGGTTGTTCGCCTTCGTGAGCGCGCGCTTGCCGGTACCGGTGGCGGCCGGCATCACACGGCGACCTGCGTGCGGGCGCGCGCGGGGACCGGCAGACGGAAGCCCTGCGCGCGCACCCGCCGCGCGCCGGCGCGGCGCTCGCGGGCGAGGGCGTAAAGGTAGTTGTCGAAATCGACCTGCATCGTGTGGCGCTTGGAGGCGACGTAGCGCTTGAACATCTTTGCGCGCTCGCGCTCCATGTCCTCTCGCAGGGTTGCCGGATCGGGCAGCGCGTACTCGCCGCGCAGGTAGGCGGCGATCCACTGCCCCTGCGCCTCCGCGAGCGGCATGATCGCGCCGAGCGGCTGCAGCAGGCCGACGAAGAAGACGTTGTTGATCTCGGGGTGGAAGACGCGCCGGAACAGCGGCAGGTCGTTGTCGGGGGCGCTGATCAGGTCGACATCGAAGAACGGGAACGTGACCTTGTAACCGGTGCACCACACGATCGCATCGACGTGCTCGATCGACCCGTCCGCGAAGCGCACGCGATCGCCCTGCAGCTCGGCGATATTCGGCTTGTAGACGACCTCGCCGTGGGCGACGCGGTTGAGAAAGTCCGCGGAGATCGTCGGGTGCGCGTCGCCGAGACCGTGGTCGGGCTTCGGCAGGCCGTAGTGCTCCATGTCGCCAACGCCGACGCGGTAGAAGCTCGTGAAGATCGCCTTGCGGAACGCCCACGGCAGCGCGCCGGTGAAGCGGTTGACGCCGATCTGGTCGAGTGGGCGGCCAAACAGGTACTTCGGGATGATGTGGGCGCCGCGGCGCGAGCTGAGGATCGTCCTCGCGGCGACGAAGCTCGACTCGACGGCGATGTCCATCGCGCTGTTGCCGATCCCCACGATCAGCACGCGTCTGCCCTTGAACGGCTCGTTGTCGACGTAGAAGTGCGCGTGCAGCTGCTCGCCATCGAACGCGCCGGGGTACGGCGGCTCGGGCCAGCGCGGATCCCAGTGATGGCCGTTGGCGACGACGAGCGCGTCGTAGCCGCGTGTCTCGCCCGTGTCGAGCGCGATCGTCCAGGTGCCGTCTTCGGCGCGCTCAGCCCGCTCCACGCCGGTCTCGAACGCGATCCGGTCGCGGAAGCCGAAGCGGTCGACGTAGGCGTCGAAGTAGGCGGCGATCTGCGCGTGGTGCGGAAAGTCCGGATACGACTTTGGCATCGGGAAGTCCGTGTACTCCATCCGCTCGCGCGAGGTGTTGATGTGCAGCGAGCGATACGCCGACGACATGCCGTTCCTGTTGCCGAAGACCCAGTTGCCGCCGATGCGGTCGGACTTCTCGAAGCAGTCGAACGGGATCCCGCGCTCGTGCAGTGCCTTGGCCGCAGCAATGCCCGAGGAGCCTGCGCCGATGACAGCGACGGAAGGGAGTACCGACGAAGTTGACGCTGGCGTCACCTTGCGGACGGTACCACGAGCTCTTCCTCCGCCCGCCGGTGCTCGCGTCCGCGCCGTACGACCTCCTTGAAGCTCTTGAAGCGGAAGATCAGCACCAGCGCGCCGAAGCCCATCGCGACTGCGCCCGCCGCCAGCGCAATCTGCTGGCCGACCGAAAAGGCGGCTACCTGCGCGGCCGTCGCCGAACCGGCGAACACGGTCAGCAGCAGCGCCTGCTGGACGCCGGCGCCGCCCGGCGTGAACGGCACGAGCATCGCGACGACCTGGACGCCGAGCACGAGCAGCACATTGCGCACCGAGCCGCCGATGTGGAATGCCTCCAGCAGGAACCAGTAGGCGGCGAAGCGCATGACCCAGGCGCCTGCTTGCCAGCTGACCATCTCGCGCAGATAGCGGTGGCGGTCGGTGAGGATCGTGAAGCCCTGCCGCACGCGTGCCCAGAAGGCCTTCACGCGCGTCGACAGCAACGCGAACGCCACCAGCACGGCGATCCCAAGCGCCGTCAGGAAGAACAGGGTGAAGCGCGGATGCGAGGCGAAGAAGGCCAGGTCAAACGCCGGCAGCTTCGAGAAGTCCGGCGGTTTCGGGAAGACGCCTTGCGTGAACGCGAACGCCAGCACGAGCGCGTTGACGCCGTAGTCGAACACGAGCCCGGTCCAGATCGCCGCGATGATCGCCGGGTAGCTCGACGCCGGGATCGAGATGCGCGTGAGGAAGTACTGCACGAGCGTGCCGCCGCCGAGCGGGAAGACCTGGTTGACGCCGACGCCGGCGACGTAGGCACCCCACACGTCGCGCCACTGCACATGCTCGGTTGGGTACGCCGCCTGCACTGCGTTGAAGAGCGCCCGCGAACGCAGCGTGAGGTACGCCGCGAAGCACAGCAGCGCGAGCAGCAGCGGCCCCCAGCTCAAGCTTGCGAGGTTCGAAAAGAACGTGCCGACGGCGTCGAAGAACTGGCTGACGTCGGAGCCGAGCGAAGCGAGCGGCGGGGTCATCGCGCCACACGTTCGCACACGCGCGCGGCGCGAACCGGCGCGAGCGAGGCCTTAACGCGCGGAAGGGCCCGAATCCATCCGGGCCCTCCGCAGCCGGGAATCGTGGGGGAGACGATTCCGGCGGAGCAGGACGCACGGCGCCCTGCAACTGTGAGGATACCTCGCAAATCCGAGGATCGCGGTGCGGCCGGCACGAGAGCGCACAAGATTCCTTGCGCGAGATCGTGCACGATGCGGCGATTTCCTAGGGCGAGGCCCCCTAGGGTGCGTCCTTGATCGGACCGCCGGGGCCGCTGAAGAAGTCGTCGCCAAGGCGCACGCTGCCGGCGGCCTCGGCCTCGTGGCGCAGCGTGTGGTCCTCGTCGCCGCTCCAAGCGCCGATCGCAAGCTGCTCGCGATCGGCGTCCATTGGGCTGCCGCCGAGGTCCTTGTTGACGATGCGCGCGCACTTGCGCCCCTCCGCGATCGCGGTCACGACGAGCGACTGCCCGACGCGCGCGTCGCCACAGGCGTAGACGCCCGGCTGGGAGGTGCGGTACGTCTGGCGCGTGCGCACGTTGCCGCGGCGGTCGAGCTCCAGTTCAAGCGGCGTAATCACGCCCTCCTGCTCGGGGCCGGTGAAGCCAATCGCGATCAGCACAAGGTCGGCCGGCTCGGTGAACTCGCTGTCGGGGACGGGCGTGAGATCGCGCGAGGAGGTGCCGGTGACACGCCGCGCGTGCACGTGCGTGACGCGCCTGTCTCTGCCGGAGAAGCCCGTCACCTCGGTGCCCCACCAACGTCTGCCGCCCTCGTCGAGCGCGTACGTGGTGAGCGTGCGCTTGGGCGGCAGCGGCCACGGCGTGCGCGCGTCGCGCCCGCTCGGATCGAGCTGCTGGTAGACGTCGAGGATGATCGCCTTCGTCGCACCCTCGCGGTTCGCGTTGGAGATGCAGTCCATGCCGGTGTCGCCGCCGCCGATCACGACGACGCGCTTGCCGGCGGCAACGATCTCCGTGCCGGGTTCGGGCGCGCGGCTCGCGCGCCCCTCCTGCGTGGCGACCCAGCGGTTGCGCTGGTAGAGGTAGTCCATCGCGAAGTGGATCCCGTCGAGCTCGCGCCCTTCGACCTCGACGTCGCGGTGCACGCGCGAGCCGATCGCGATGACGAGCCCGTCGTGGCGCTCGCGCAGTTCGGCGGCGCTGACCGTGACGCCGACGTCGACGCCGTACTCAAAGCGCACGCCCTCGGCCTCCAGCAGCGCGACACGGCGGTCGATCATCGACTTCGGCAGCTTCGCGTCTGGCACGCCGAAGCGCATCAGACCGCCCGGACCCTCGTCGCGCTCGTAGACGGTGACCGTGTGACCGCTCTTGTTGAGCTCGGCCGCGACCGCGAGACCGGCCGGACCGGCGCCGACCACGCCGACCGTCTTGCCGGTGCGGCGGTCGGGCGGCTCGGGCACGACCCAGCCCTCGTCGAACGCGCGCTCCGCAATCGCGAGCTCGATCTGCTCGATCGTGACGGCGTCGTCGTTGATCGCCAGCACGCAAGCTGACTCGCACGGTGCCGGGCAGATGCGGCCGGTGAACTCGGGAAAGTTGTTTGTCGCGTGCAGCTGGACGATCGCGTCCTGCCACTTGTCGCGGTAGACGAGGTCGTTCCAGTCCGGAATCAAGTTGCCGAGCGGGCAGCCCTCATGGCAGAACGGCACGCCGCAGTCCATGCAGCGCGCGCCTTGTCTGCGCAGCTCCTCCTCCGGCTGGAGCTGGAAGTACTGCGCGTAGTCGTTCACGCGCGCTCTGGGATCGCGCTTGTCGAAGCCGACCCGATGGATCTTGAGGAAGCCGCCCAGTTGTCCCATGACTTATGCCTCGGCGGGCTCGGCAGTCTGCTGCGCGGCGGCGGCCGCGGCGCGCTCCGCAAGTGCCCGCTTGTAGTCGCGCGGCATCACCTTCACGAACCGTCCCACGGATGCGTCCCAGTCGTCGAGCACCCGCTGCGCGACCGGCGAGCCGGTCCGCTCGGCGTGCTCCGCGATCAGATCCTTCAACTCGGCCTCGTCATGCTCGGAAAGCGTCTCCAACGCCACCAGCTCGGTGTTGCAGCAGGCAGCGAAGGCGCTCTGCTCGTCATAGACGTAGGCGATCCCGCCGCTCATGCCGGCCGCGAAATTGCGCCCGGT
>Ga0075429_100004720_pt1 | contig 11730 bp, 11 predicted proteins | sample RhiMetdeltSRZDD3_FD_75295 | JGI IMG/M metagenome (GOLD analysis project Ga0075429, IMG submission 75295) | Populus rhizosphere microbial communities from Tennessee, USA - Rhizosphere MetaG P. deltoides SRZDD3 | ecosystem: Host-associated > Plants > Roots > Rhizosphere > Soil | place: USA...
GCCAACCGGCTCGGCGCGCTGAACCGGCATCATGACGATGCTGGCGTGCTGACTCTCGAGCGCTACGACATCCAGGGCAACGTGCTGGACAAGAGCCGCCGTGTCGTGAGCGACGAGGCCATCGTGGCCGTCTTCCCGCGCCCGGAGGATCCCGAGCCGGACTGGCGGATCACCCCGTTCCGGGTCGATTGGCAGCCGCCGGCCGGGTCGACCCTGCCGGACCTGGAGGGGCGCCTGCTCGAACCGCGGTCCTTCCCGACCACCTCGCACTACGACGCGCTCGGGCGGGTCACCGCCATGGTCTTCCCCGAGGACGTCGACGGCCAGCGGCGCGAGCTGCGCGCGGGGCACAACGAAGCCGGGGCCCTCCAGCGCGTCGTGCTCGACGACGAGGTCGTGGTGGAGCACATCGCGTACGACGCCACGGGCCGGCGCACCCTGGTCGCCCTGGGCAACGGCGTGATGACGCGGTACGCCTACGACCGCCGCAGCTTCCAGCTGCTGCGCCAGCGGGCCGAGCGCTACACCAAGCCCTCCGGTGACGGGCTCGTCTACCAGCCGACCGGTGAGCCGTTGCAGGACGTGGTCCATCGCTACGACGCGGCCGGCAACGTCGTCGAGTCCGTCGACCGCACGCCCGGCTCCGGCGTCAGCCGGAACCCGGCCGCCGCTGCGGTCGCCGACTCGGACCTGCGCACCGCGGTCGCCCGGGGCGACGCCCTCGTGCGCCGCTTCGCGTACGACCCGCTGCACCGGCTGGTGTCGGCGACCGGGCGCGAGTGCGGCAGCGCACGCCCCGCCGAGCCGTGGAGTGATCCACCCCGCTGCGGCTTCGACGGCGTCCAGAGCGGCACCGTCACCCGGGGCAACGCCGCCGCGCTGACCACGACGTGGCGCGAGACCTACCAGTACGACAACGCCGGCAACCTCGTCCGGCTCCGGCACGACGGCGCGGGCTCGGCGTTCGTCCGCCGCTACATGCCGGCGCCCGGCAGCAATCGCCTGGCCCGGCTGGGCACCGGCGAGACGGACCTCACATACGGCTACGACCCGGTCGGGAACCTGGTCCAGGAGGCGGGGACACGGCACTTCGCCTGGGACCACAGCGACCGCATGGTGGTGTTCCGCACCCAGGCCTCACCGACCTCGGAGCCCTCGGTCCACGTCCACTACCTCTACGACGCCGCGGGCGAGCGCACCAGGAAGCTGGTGCGCAAGCAGGGCGGCGCGATCAGCTCCGTGACCTACGTCGACGGCTCGTTCGAGCACCACCGCTGGTCCAGCGGCGCGGCGGCAGCGGTCGGCAACGACGTGGTGCACGTCCTCGACGGCGAGGACCGCGTCGCCCAGGTACGGATCGGCCCGGCACACCCCGACGACCGGTCGCCGGCGAGGCAGTACCACCTGCGCGACCACCTCGCCAGCAGCAACCTGGTCACCGACCAGGCCAGTGCGTTCGTCAACCGCGAGGAGTACCTGCCGTTCGGCGAGACCAGCTTCGGCAGCTTCGGCCGCAAGCGGTTCCGCTTCACCGGGCGGGAGCGGGACGACGAGAGCGGCCTCGCCTACCACGGGGCGCGCTACTACGCGCCCTGGCTGGGCCGCTGGACCGGACCTGATCCCGCCGGCCCCGACGACGACCTCAACCTCTACGCCTACGTCGGCAACGCTCCGTCGGTCTTCAACGATCCGGACGGCACACAGCGCCGACCCAAGGAGGAGATCACACAGGAGGGGCAGTCGGTCGTCCACACCCGCCGCATCGGGAACCTGAAGATGAGCAAGTGCCTCGACTACGACCCCCGGCCCAAGATCGTCGACTACCGCCCCAATGCCGAGCCCGCCCGGGTCCACGCAGTCACACGCGGACAGGCCGCCACCATCGTGGAACGTCCCGACCTCCAGCCGTCCTACAAGGTCACCGATCCGTTCCAGCGGGAGAACGACCGCCGGTACTACAACCGCAAGGAAGCCGAGATCGTGGCCCAGCGCCGTGCTGCCCTGGCGCACGAGAAGGAGCTGGTCGAGTCCTCGCTGCAGCGGCCCGCCTTCAGCGGCGAGGCCGGCTTCCAGCTGGCGGCCGCACCGCTGGCGCTGCTGGGGTTCACCATCGTCTACCTGCGGACACGGGTCCAGACCGGTGGCCTCTACGTTGGCCGCACCGGTATGGATGACGCCCGGTTCATCGCCACCGCCACCTCGCGCATCCGGCTCCACAACCGCCGTGGCGCACGCCAGGGAAGCCAGTTCGAATGGCGAGCCCTGGAGATCGTGCCCATGGAGCTCGGTCCGATCGTCGAGCAGGAGTACGTCTACCGGTTCGGTGGCACCAAGCTGGACGGCGGCCGGCTCGAGAACATCAGCAATCCCATGGTCCGCAGGAACTACGAGGCTGCCGCCCAACGGTTCGGGCGGCCGATCATGCCCGTCCCCGGTCGACCCGGCACCACTGGGGCACCACTGCGGCTTCCCCTCGCTCGACCGCCCCGGGCCCGTCTCCGCCTGCCCCGCCGCGGCCGGTAACGGATGCGACTGCGGCTTGCCCTTCCGATGGATAACCGTTAGCCTATAGATAACGGTTATCTGGAGGGCTCATGCATCGATCTCGATCGTCCCGGCGCGCGTCCGTGGGGAGGCGCGGCTTCGGTGTCACCGTGTCGCTGGTGATCCTGGCGGGGTTGCTCGGCGCGTGCGGCGACGGTGGCGGCTCCAACAGCTCCAATGCCGGCGAGGCGGACGGAACGGACGCCGACACCGCCGGGTGGAGGGAGGTCGTCCCGGGAGGGGACTGCCTGTGCTCCGACGGCTCGGAGTTCAGCTTCTGGGTCCGCGAGGCGAGCCGGGAGAAGGTCGTCTTGTACCTCCAGGATGGCGGGGCCTGCTTCTCGGTCGAGACGTGCGCTCCCGAGGCCGACCTCTACACGACCACGATCACCGACGGCCCGCCGGGCGACGGTGGCGTGTTCGACTTCGCCGACGAACGCAACCCCTTCGCCGACCACTCCGTCGTCTACGTCCCGTACTGCACCGGCGACGTACATCTGGGCGACACCACCGCGGAGTATGCGCCCGACCTCATCGTCCACCACGAGGGGCTGGTCAACGGCACTGCCGCGCTGGACCACCTGGCGTCGTCGTTCCCGGACGCCACCGACGTCGTGGTGATCGGCGAGAGCGCCGGATCGGTGGCTGCGCCCATCTACGCGGGCCTCGTGTCCGACCGGCTCCCGGACGCCAGGATCACCGTGCTGGCCGACTCGTCGGGCGCCTACCCCGACGAGCCCGCCTTCAACGGGATCATCAGCGACGCCTGGGGCACGGCCACCGCGCTGCCGCCCTGGCCCGAGAGCGCCGGTCCGGCTGCCGCGCCGCGGAGCATCCCTGGACTGTTCGTCGAGAGTGGCCGGCACGACCCCGAGATCGTGTTCGCTCGCCACGACTACGCCTACGACGAGAAGCAGGAGTTCTGGTTCACGCTGCTCGGGGTCCCCGTGGGTGACCTCGCGGCGCGCATGGATGCCAACGAGTCCGAGATCGAGGCGGCCGGTGTCAACGTGCTCACCTACATGGCGCCGGGCCAGGAGCACACGACCTTCAGCGACGGGACGTTCTACACCGAAGAGGTGAACGGCCAGCCCTTGGTGGACTGGGTCGCAAGGCTGATCGCACGCCAACCGGTCGACGACGTGCACTGCACCGATTGCACTTGACGTCGGGTGCGCCCGCAGATGTAGTCCGAGGCCCATGGACGACGCGGCAGACCCGTTCTCACCGGAGGCCGTGGCCGGCGCGTACGACACCGTCGCCGAGGACTACGCGGTGGCGTTCGGGGACGATCTGGCCCGACTTCCCGTCGATCGGGCCATCCTCGACACGGCCGCCCGGCGCATCGGCCGGGGGCTCGTCATCGACGTCGGCGCCGGACCCGGTCAGGCCAGCCAGTACCTCGCCGGCAGCGGACTGGCCATCGTCGATCTCGACCTCTCCCGGCGGATGCTCGCCCTACCGCGCCAGGCAGCGAGCGCAAGGGCAGGCGCAGTGTGCGCCGACATGCGCCGGCTCCCGTTCCGCTCGGCGTGTTGCGCGGGCGCGATCGCGTTCTACTCGCTCCAACATCTGCCGCGACACGAGCTCCCGATCGCGCTCGCCGAGCTGCATCGTGTCCTACGACCCGGCGGTGCGCTCGTCATCGCGACGCACCTCGGTGACCGCGAGGTCCAGCTGACCGAGTTCCTCGGCCATGAGATCCCCGCGTTCGGAGGCATGTTGCACGACGAGCGCGACCTGGAGCAGGAGCTCGTCCGGCAGTCGTTCACGATCGTCGAGCAGCACCGACGCGACGCGCTGCCGCACGAGTACCCGTCGCAACGTCTGTACCTGCTCGCCGTGCGGGGCGTCTAGTGGGGTGTCTCGTGACACTCGGCCGGGAAGCGGCGAGTCAGATTCGTCGCTGGCAAGGAGCGACGACGAAGGACTAGCCGTGGCTAATTCGAGGAGGAGGGACGCAGCCAGCGGCGAATCTGACCGGCGATTACCGGCGTTGCGTTGCGAGACACCCCACTAGGGCAGGGCCGTGTAGGTAGCGGTCCAGAAGTCCTGGTGGATGGGTGGGAGGTCGGGGCTGGGGAAGATCTGGTTGGTGAGCAGGACCCCGATCACGCCCTCGGCGGGGTCGTTGGCCCACGACGTGCCCATGCCGCCGGTCCAGCTGTAGGTGCCGGGCGCTCCCGCGATGCCGGTACGGCGACGGAGCACCCCGACGCCGAAACCCCACCCGAGAGCGCCGGTGGGGTCGGGACCGCCTTGCCGGGACCCGTCGACGGCGACCAGTTGGTCGGTGGTCATGGCCTCCACCGTGGCGCGGGAGAGGATCGGCCCGCCACGGTCGAGCAAGGCCTGCGCGAAGGCGAAGAAGTCGTCGAGGGTCGACACCAGGCCGTCGGCGCCGGACTCGAACGACGGTGCTCCGGCCCAGTCGCCGTCGGTGGGGTCGAACACGGCACCGGGTGCTGCAGACCAGGCAGGCGGCAGGTAGGACGGGCCGAACCGGTCGAGGGCGGCAGTCGGCACGACGAAGCCGGTGTCGCGCATCCCGAGCGGCTCGAAGATGCGGGACCGGAGGAGCTCGCCGAAGCTATGCCCCGAGGCTCGAGCGACGAGGATGCCCAACACCTCGGAGCCGGTGTTGTACAGCCACCGCTCCCCGGGCTGGAACTCGAGGGGGAACTGGGCGGCGATGCGGATCCAGTCGGCGGGCGGCGGTGCCTTGGCGGGCCGGGGCGGACCGACCTCGAGGCCCATCGCCTTCGCCATCGCCGGCAGGACCTGCTGCCTGTCCCACCGGGCGAAGTCCATGCCCCAGCCCAGGCGGAAGGTCAAGGCGTCGTGAACGGTCGGCGGCCGGACGGCGGGCACCGTGTCGTCGAGCGGGCCGTCCGGATCGCGCAACACCCGCAGGTCGGCCAGTTCGGGCAGGTAGGCCGCGAGTGGGTCGTCGAGGCGGACGACGCAGTCCTCGACCAGCGCCAGCACGGCGGCGGCCGTGACCGGCTTGGTCATGGAGGAGATGCGGAAGATCGAGTCGCGCTGCACGGGCGCCGTGCCGTCGAGTGTGCCGGCGGTGCCGACATGGACCTCGCCACCGCGAGCCACGAGCCAGGCCGCTCCCGGCACACTGTCGGGCCCCACGTGGCGCGCGACCACCTCGTCGAGGCGGGCGAGTCCGGTCGTCGTCCACGGTCTCATGTGCGGTCCTCCACGGCGATGCGTCTCACCTTGATCCGACTCGGGCCAGGCCGTCGACTCATCGGTACCCCGCCGCGGGGGTTGACCGGTCAGTCCGCGGGCGCCACGAACTGGAGGTCGAGCTCGACCGCCACCCTCTTGCCGAGCGCGAGCTTGTCCATCCCCAGCGGCGCGTTGAAGTCGATCCCGAAGTCGTCGCGGTTCACGGTGGTGGTCGCCGAGAAGCCGGCGTGGATCCTGCCGTCGCCGGGGAAGATCTCGACCCCGAGGAACTCGACGTCGAGCGTGACCGGCCGGCTGACGCCGTTGATGGTCAGCTCGCCGTCGAGCGCGTACTCGCTGTCCCCCGTGGCCCGGGCCCCGGTGGAGCGGAACGTCATGAGCGGGTGCTGGTCGGCGGCGAAGAAGTCGGTCCCGAGCAGGTGGGCGTCGCGGTCCGGCTGATTGGTGTCGACCGACGACATCTCGATGGTCGCCTCGACATGGGTGTCGGCCAGCGACTCCCCCACGGTGAGGGTGGCGTCGAAGCGGTTGAACCGGCCCCGCACGTTGGACAGGCCGATGTGGCGGACCTTGAAGTGCACGCTCGAGTGGTTGGGGTCGACGGTCCAGGTGCCGGCGGCCAGGTCTCGCTCGCTGCCGGCCGTAGGAGCGGGATCGATGGTCATGGATCTCCCTTGCGATGCCGAGGGGGTGTGCGGTGTCACCCCCAGTGACACCGCAGGACCGGGAGATGTGACCGATCAGTCAGTCGATGTGTCGCCGCGCAATTCCGGGGAGCGGGTGGCTGAGGCGGGCGATGATGTGCTGGTGCGCCGGAGGAGGAGGAGGAGGAGGAGACTGCTGCTCTACGCCGACTATGTCCCCTGGCCGTTGTGGGGGCCGAACGGCGGCCCGCTCGCCGAGGACGCACTGCCGCTCTCCGAGGCGACGAAGCTGCGGATCAAGGCTTGGTTCAACGCCTACGAAGCGCACCGGCCGGACTGGCCGCTCTGGACGGCGCCCGAGGGGCTGAGCCCCGAAGAAGACGAGCAAGCGTGGGCCGACGAGGGTGAAGCCATCCGGGCGATCCTCGAAGCCGAGCTCGGCCAGCCAGTCGACTACGAGACCTGATCCGGGTCCGGGCCGGTGCCGCTGCCGACCTGGGATGCGGCTGCCGTGGCTGCCTGGCGGGGGGCACAATCGTCGGGTGTTCGAGCTCGACGGGGACGGGCGTGTGGTGCTGTCGGTCTACGTCCAGCCGGGTGGGAGCGCCGACGTGGTCGTGGGGCCGTACGCCGACGCGCTGAAGCTGCGGGTCCAGGCGCCGCCGGAGGGCGGTAGGGCGAACGAGGCCGCGGCGCGGCTGCTGGCCCGGCATCTGGCCGTTCCTCGCCGGGCGGTCGAGCTGGTCGCCGGAGCCGCCAGCCGCCACAAGCGCTTCCGGATCAGCGGGTTGACCACGAGCCAGGTCGCCGAGCGCCTCGGCCTCCGGCCAGACGGCTGAACAGCCCGTACCAGCGGCCGAGCGCCCGAGCGGCCGAGCAGCGTCGGTCAGGGAGAGGACGAAACGCCGCCGGGGACGGGACCTTCGACCCTGCCTCGGAGTCGGCAGTCGATCGACGATGTCCATGGACGTGAGGAGAGGAGCGATGTGATGGATCTCACGGTTCGCGACCACGCATTGGACGCCGCTCGGCCGCCGGTCGTCGTCCTACCGGACGACACGCTCAGGGTCGTCGCTTGTCGGCTCTGGGAGGCTGCGGTGGGTGCCGCCGTCGTCGTGACGGACACCGACGATGTCATCGGCATCATCTCGGAGCGGGATGTCGTCAGCCAGCTGGCCATGGAGGCCGACCCCGACGAGACCACAGCGCATGAGGCGATGAGCCGGGTGGTGGTCTCGGTCCGCCCCGAGGATCCGCTGCTCGATGTGGTCTTCCTCATGATCGACGCGCTCGTGCGGCACGTCCCGGTCATCACCGAAGACGGCGAGATCGACGGCATGGTCTCGATCCGCGATGTCCTACGTCCCCTCCTCGTCGACAAGCTCGGAGGAACGACGACGACGACCGTCGAAGCGACGGCCAGCTAGGGCCGCGCCCTCTCGACGCTCATGGGCCGGGTGCTCGACAAGGGTGCGGCGCCGCCTCCGTCCGCTCCGTCGCCGGCCCCGTTGTAGGCGATCACCTGGTAGCAGCGCTGGCCGGGCCCGACGTCGACGTAGTCGAACCGCAGGGACCGATCAGGTCCGCCGAACGCACCGCCATCGGGCACGTAGGAGTGTCGCTCCGACCAGATGTTGACGACGTCGGACGCGGTGGTCGACGCCGTTGTCGTCGTGGTGGCCTCCGGCACGGTCGTCGGGGTGGAGGTCGTCCCGTGCCGTCCTTCCCTGAATGGCGAGACCAGGTGCCGGTCAGACGGTCTTGGGGACCTTCCCCGTCCGTGTGAACACGAAGCGCATGATCTTGTGGCCGAAGTCGGCCGTCGGATCGAACATCAGGGGGCAGCCCCCGTCGATGACGGTGATGCCATGCTCCCGTCCGTACACCGTTGCCTCGTCGCACACGCTTCCCGCACCGAACGAGCGGTGCATCCAGGCGTGCTTGATCCCCAGCTCGTCGCACTCCCGCATGGTGACCTCGGCCGCCTCGGGCCGGGTGGCGATCACGACGGCGTCGACGCCGCCCGGGATGTCCCTCAGGGCGTGGTAGCAGCGGTCGCCTTCGACCTCTTCGGCCTTGGGGTTCACGGCGAACACCTCGTAGCCGCGATCGCGGAGCCGCTTGTAGACCGTGTTGCTGCCGTGGTCCTGCGGCTTACGTGACACGCCGGTCACGGCGATGCGCTTGTTGGCCAGGAACGCTGCTGCCGCTTGCTTGACGGCGATCATGATGCACTCCACCTCCCGCCGAGACGAGGAGCTGCTCCCGCTCGAGCCAGGTGGCCCGACCTCGGCAATCCGACCGTACGAAGGTGGGCGATGGGCGGCCCAGAGCCGAAGGTCCCTTCTGCCCGGGCCATGCGTGGGAGCCGTTGTCAACGCAACGCTGGGGCCATGCGTCGGCGTCATAAGAGGAGACGAGGGAGGCGCGCATCGTGAGACCATCCCGCGGCGAGGCGGAATCCCAGAGAGAAGAGGCGTCTGATGACGCCCATCGGCGGCTCGATGGGCCACCCCGTCGCCGCTGGACCCGTGCTGTGGCACCGGCGGTCATCGTGGCCGCGGCGGTGGTGATCCTCATCGTGATCCGGCCGGTCGAGGACAGCTCCACCGTTCGCACCACCACCAGCGCCGGCGACCCGACCGGGAGCGGCTCGGCCGCCGCCACGAGCCGGCCCGGCACCGGCACCGTGGCCCTCGGTGCCTCATCGGTCCGGGTGCCGGTCCAGGTCGATGGCTACGGCCCTGCCGAGGTCTGGAGCTCGCCAAGCTCGCAACGCGCCGACGGCGGCGGGGCGACCTATCACGTCCTCGGGCCCATCGAAGGCGTCTTCGAGGGCTGGCTGAGCGTGGACGTCCGGTCCGACCCGGCCCTGCACCGGGCGCTCATCGCCCACGACCCCCAGGCCGCGCTCCAGCTCCTCGGCCAGGGGGACCTCGACGCCCAGTTCGTCCCGGCCGGGCGCTGGGAGGTCCTGAGCGTGAACCGCACCGAGGCCTCATCGGGTGCGGACGCCGGCCTGCCGGACCGTGCCTACGACGACTGGCTGTTCGCGGTCGGGGGCGACCAGATCGTGCAGGTCAGCTCGGACCAGCTGGACGGATCCGAGATGCTCGCCTTCATCGCCCGGATCGAAGGACCCACGCCGGAGACCCCGACCACGACGACGCCCTGACCCAGACCCACGGGGGTCAGCGGGTCAGCGACCGTAGACCGAGATGTGGGAAGGGCTGGAGGACGTGAAGGGCTCTCGGTTCCAGCCGGCCCATCGCTCCGTCAGTCGCAGGCCGGCGATGCGAGCCATGAGGTCGAGCTCGCTGGGCCAGGCGTACCGCAGGATGATCGGCATGAGGCGGGTGCCGGCGGTGGTGAGGGAGACGTGGTTCTTCTCCAGCCGCTGTGTCGTGGCGTCGTGGCGTGCGACGTCGAGGCGCACCTCGTCGATGCTGATCCCTTCGGCGATGACGTACTGGTGGTCACGCAGCCGATGGAGATGGCTCGGCACGAAGGCCTCGATGACGAACGAACCGTCGTCGGTGAGGTGGGCGGCGACGTTCTGGAAGCAGCGGACCTGGTCGTCTTGGGTCAGCAGGTTGAACAGGCTGTTGAACACCACGTAGATCAGTCGGTAGCGACCATCGACCGGCACCTCGGCGAGGTCTCCTGGCGTGACCGACAGCTGGTCGCCTCCGGGCTTGGCTCGCAGCTGGGCGATCATCGCGGGAGCGAGCTCGATGCCATCGACGCGGACCCCGCGCGCCGCGAGAGGCAGAGCGATCCGACCCGTGCCGATGGCCAGCTCCAAGGCCGCCCCGTCCTGGGCCAGCTCCGCGAGGAACGTGACCGTGGCCTGCTCGTCCCCCCGTTGGGCGACGTCGTCGTAGCGCGCCGCGACGTCCTCGTCGAAGCTCATCACCGGTTCGTAGTCCTCCATCGCGCTCAGTCTCGTACCTGCCGGGGCGATGGTCAGCGCGACCAGGGGGGAACCGGAGGGGGCGGCCGCGTCGTCGGAAGCGTCAAACGGCTCGAGGGCAGGAGGCGGCGATGTGGCGAGGTCGAGGTCATGGTCGTGGTCGTGGTCGTGGTCCGGCGGTGGCGATCGCCGGCGTCGTGCTGGTGGCGGCAGCGTGTAGCAGCGGTTCGGAGAACATGGCGAACGACAGCGGCGGCGAAGAGGCGGACGCGGCGTTGGAGACCGGCGCCAGTCCTCCGGCGAGCGAGGTCGTCGCTCCCGGAGCCGGAGAGTTCGAGGACTATGGGGTCAATCCGACGGTCAGCACTGCGGAGGACGACCAATCGACGTTCGCGCTCGACGTCGACACCGGGTCCTACACCATCGTCCGCAACCATCTGAACGAAGGGTTCCTGCCCGACCCGGCCGCGGTACGCACCGAGGAGTTCGTCAACTACTTCCCCCAGGACTACGAGCCACCCACCGACGGCATCGGCGTCCACGTCGATGGCACCCCGGTCCCGTTCCTGAACGACCCGAGCCGGCGGGCCGTGCGGGTCGGATTGCAGGCGGCGACGGTGGCCGACGAGAACCGTCCGCCCGCGGTGATGACCTTCGTGATCGACACCTCGGGCTCGATGGCTGATGCCGGCAAGATGGACCTGGTCCGGGAAGCGCTCGGCCGCCTGGTCGACTCGCTGCGCCCGGACGACCAGGTCGGCATCGTCACCTACAGCGACCAGGCCGAGCTGCGGCTCGAGGCGACCGCAGTGGAGAACGACGGAGCGATACGTGACGTCATCGCCGGGCTCCAGCCCCTCCAATCGACCAACGCCGAAGCGGGGCTCCGACTCGGCTACGAGCAGGCCGTCGAGCACCGGCGGGAGGACGCCATCAACCGGGTGATCCTGCTCTCCGATGGCGTGGCCAATGCCGGAGAGACCGATCCCGGGTCGCTCGCGGCCGAGATCCAGGAGGCCGCCGGCGACGGCATCCAGCTGGTGACGGTGGGCGTGGGCATGGGCACCTACAACGACGTGCTCATGGAGCAGCTCGCCGACGACGGCGACGGTTTCTACGCCTACGTCGACACCCTGCGGGAAGCCGAGCGCCTGTTCGTCAACGACCTGACCGGCACCCTCCAGGTCGTCGGGCGCGAGGCCAGGGTGCAGGTGACCTTCGACCCGGCGACGGTCGTCAGCTACCGCCTGCTGGGATTCGAGAACCGCCAGATGGACGACGAGCAGTTCGAGGACGACGCGGTCGACGGCGGTGAGGGCGGTGCCGGCCACTCGGTGACCGCGCTGTATGAGATCGTGCTCCCCGAGGGTGGAGGCGCGACGGACGACGCCCCGCTGTTGACGGCCGAGGTGCGCTGGATCGATC
>Ga0075429_100004723_pt1 | contig 11729 bp, 13 predicted proteins | sample RhiMetdeltSRZDD3_FD_75295 | JGI IMG/M metagenome (GOLD analysis project Ga0075429, IMG submission 75295) | Populus rhizosphere microbial communities from Tennessee, USA - Rhizosphere MetaG P. deltoides SRZDD3 | ecosystem: Host-associated > Plants > Roots > Rhizosphere > Soil | place: USA...
AACGGCTGGGAGGTAGACGGCCCGTTCCCCTGAATATTCGGGTCATCGCAGCGACTAATCAGGAGCTGGAGTGCCTCATGGCTGAAGGCAAGTTCAGACCAGATCTCTATTTTCGACTGCATGTGGCGCGGATCCACTTGCCACCGCTACGCGACCGAAAAGAGGATATCCCAGCGCTGCTGGAGCACTATATCCAGGATACCAATCGCCGATTTGGGCTGGAGGTGCAACGTTTTACCGACGAAGCCCTGCCCCACTTGCTGCGTTATGCCTGGCCGGGCAACGTGCGGGAGCTGAAGCATCTGGTTGAGGCAGCGTTTATCGATCTGCCCTTACAGCGTAGAGCGTTGTTAGACTTGCCGGAACGGTTCTGCCAGCAGTACCAGACAAGCGCAGACCAGCCCCAGACCGAGCGTGAGCAGGTGCTGTCTGCCCTCCTGATGACGCGCTGGAACAAGAGCAAAGCGGCCCAGAAGCTCCACTGGTCGCGCATGACGCTGTATCGCAAAATGGCCAAGTACGATATTGTCAGCGGCGGGCAAACCACAGTCGAGACGGTCAGTGGCCCAGCCGAAGCCCTGTAACATGTTCCCCTCGGATGTTACAGTCCTGTGACGCACTCCTGAGACAGGTAGCCCAAGCTCGGCTGTCCGCCTGTGCGTCAGAGATACCCTGTATGCTCCATCCCCTGGTGTTTCTCTCTAGGCACTTCCACGGGGTCCCCCAACCTCCTGGTGTGTCACATCTCCTGTGACACTTCCGGTGGGGTGGGGCTCATGCCCAAATGCACATATTAATGTAAGTATTTTTGAAACAATTACTTGTAGAAAACGTGAGCCGTAAGGAAGCTGTGGCACTGCCCTTGCATTAGCCATGGATGCGACCCGCGTTGGTGCACAGACGTCCGTGTTCCAGAGACGCGTGGAGCATCAGAGGCTATTACACGCGGAGAGGCTCATGGAGTATGACCGTGGCACTCCTCAGGAAGTCGGCCCACCCGAAGGCCATTACGCCAATTATTTCCGCGTGGGGCACAACGCCTTCGAATTTCTGCTCGATTTTGGTCAGCTTGACGTTGAGAGACAGGCCGTACAGTTCCATACCAGAATAATCACCATACCGGTGTATGCCAAGATTTTGTTCGAGCTCTTCCGCGAGTCTGTTGATCGTTATGAACAACGCTTTGGCATGATTCCTAACGAGGATGAAACCGAGTCAAACAACGCATGAGCCTCCTCTGGTAGGGAAATACGCTCCATGGCCGATGATTTCACTATTATCAGAGATGTCGGCAATACGCTGCGCGTACTCCTGGAAGAAAGCATTCCTGCTTTGGCAGGAAACGTTTCCTTCAATTCACCGGCAGACATGGCGACTGTATCAAATAATCAGAGATTGCTGTCTCTGTTTCTGTATCAAATTACTGAAAATGCCTCGCTGCGGAATCGCCAGATGGAAGCGCCTGATCCAGAACGCGCGCTGTATCCACCCATGGTCCTTGATCTCTCCTATCTCATTACGCCTTATGCCACAGAGAGAGATGAGGAGTTTGATCTTTTGGAACGCGTGGCCCGCATCTTTTATGACCATGGGATACTGCGCGGCTCGCAACTCAAGGGCATGCTGCTAGAGAGTGGCAATGAAACCTTACGCTTGGTGCAGAATTTTTTATCACTGGAAGATCTAAACAATCTGTGGAGTACGTTTGGGAAACCGTTCAAAACCTCGCTGGCATATCTCGTCACACCCGTGTACATCCCGTCAACACGCGTCGTGCAGACACCGCGCGTGGTCCAGAGAGAGGACAGATACTACCAGATTACCCAGGGGAGAAGGGGCCAGTAGTGGTGCAGGTCGATGGGAAAACCGCCGTACACGACGCGACATTTGTCACCCATGTGTCACTCGCTGTCGCCCTGCTCGATAGCTATACCTCGGTGGTGCGCCGCAATGGTCAGGACATGGGGCTGAGAGAGCGCCCCCTCGGTCGGGTACGCGTGCTGCTGCGCGAACTGGCGCGTGAGGGGCGCGTGAACCCGAGCGGTTATTATCTGTTTCTGAATATTCCAGATGGCAGCTATACCTTGCGCGTCGAAGCCGAGCACTATCTGGATGAAGAAGTACTCCTACATCTCCCGACTTCACCACCGCATAACCCACTCGTATCCATTGTACTTCAACCGCGGGCGTCGTATCCGTTTCCGCCGGGTGCAACCTTGATTAGAGGGGTCGTGCAAGACGCCACCAGGGCACGGGTGGCTGAGGCGACTGTGGACGTGGTCGGCAAACAGGTGGCGAGTCGGAGTAGCGCGAATGGTGAATTTGTCCTGGCGTTTGGGCCCCTCAAAGAAACAGACATCATACGCGTCAGTGGGAGGCCCATGGTCAGAGGCAATGGTGATCACACCATCACCGTGCGGGCGCAGCACCCCCAGCATGGGGTAATGAGCACGCCCACAGAGGTGCAGGAAGGGACGGCGGCGTTTGTGACGCTCATCTATGCATGAGCCACGTGTGCTGAACAGGAGGGACGGCGATGCCTGAATATCTATCACCCGGTGTGTATGTTGAGGAAATTGAACTCGGGGCACGCCCCATCGAGGGCGTGAGCACCAGTACCGCTGGGTTTCTTGGCGTAACCGAGCGTGGGTCGACCGACGTACAACTGGTCACCGGCTTTGAGCAATTCCAGCGCCTCTATGGGGGATTTATTAGGGATGGGTATTTGCCCTACGCCGTCGAGGGGTTTTTCCGCAACGGAGGACAGCGGTGTTTTATCGGACGGATTGTGCGGAGCGGGGCAAGTGCCGCAATGCTCACCCGAGATGCGCTGACGTTCGAAGCCATTGGCGAAGGCCTATGGGGGCAGCGGGTTGCCATGCGCATTGAAGATGCCTCGCTCGGTGGTGCACTGTTCAAGCTCACCGTCGCGTATTGGAGTCGCAGCCTGCCTGCCCTGGATGTGCCGCTCACGTCGCCGCCAGCGGACCGCAATCGCATCAATCGCCTCCTCCGGGAGCGGCTCGAAACGGCTGCGCTACCCGCCGAAGTCTTTGATAACCTCTCGACTGATCCTGACTCGCCGGACTTTTTTGGCAAAAGGGTGAATGGTACCTCGAACCTCATCACTATCACCGCTACCAGTCCAAGTGTCAGCCGCCCTACCAATACCTCATCGCTGGTGCTGCTGGAGGCCCTGCAAGGCCATTCGGACGACGACGGGACGAGCCCACTGGACCGTGAGGATTTCCTTGGGAATCTGACCGCTCTGCCGGGGGAGCGACGTGGCCTCACCGCCTTTGCCGACATTGACGAAATCTCCATTATCAACGTTCCGGACCTCCACCTGATTGCAGACTTCACGCAACGGCGCACCTTGATCGATGATGTGCTCTCCCAGTGTGAGACCTTGAAAGACCGCTTTGCCATTCTGGAGGCGTCAAATGATGACCCGAACTATCGACGCCCCGACCGGATCTCCAATGACCTCTATGATGAGGAAATGCGACGCTCCAAATACGGCGCCCTTTACTACCCCTGGATCAAAGTCCTGGACGCCATCACGCAGCTCCCCAAAGCTATCCCTCCCGGTGGCCATGTAGCGGGCATTTATGCCCGCACGGATCAGGAGCGCGGAGTGCACAAAGCGCCGGCCAATGAAGTTGTGCGCGGGGCCCTCGAGGTTGACGTGCTGGTAACGAAGGGAGATCAGGACATTCTGAACCCGAGGGGGGTCAATGCCATTCGGGTCTTCCCTGGGCGTGGCATACGAGTCTGGGGGGCACGCTGCACGATCTTGGATGCGCTCTGGAAGTACATCAACGTGCGCCGCTTATTTATCTTTCTCGAAGAATCGATCGACGAGGGTACACAGCCCTTCGTGTTCGAACCCAATGACCAGAAGCTCTGGGACCGCGTGAAACAGACTATCACGCAATTCCTCACGCGTGTCTGGCGTGATGGTGCCCTCATGGGGACCACGCCGGAAGAAGCCTTCTTTGTGAAAGTCGACCGCACCACCATGACCCAGGACGACATCGATAATGGACGCCTCATTGTGCTGATCGGGGTGGCACCGGTCAAACCAGCGGAGTTTGTCATCTTCCGTATTGCGCAGATGCCCCAGGGTGGGTCTAGCATCCTCGAAGGCTAACCTGGGTAGTGACGCATGACGCACCAGGAGGAGGCCAGATATGGCAGTTGGTGAGAGAAAAGATCCCTACCGGAATTTTCGCTTCTTGCTCGAAATCGACAGCATCGTGCAAGCCGGGTTCAGCGAATGCACCATTCCCGATACGACCAGCGACGTGGTGGAATACCGCGAGGGCAATGAACCGCCGCGGGCGCGGAAGCTCCCAGGTTTGACCAAATGGGGCAATATCACCCTCAAATGGGGGGCGACGGATTCGCTTGAGCTCTACAACTGGAGAAAACAGGTCGAGCAGGGCAAGATGAAGGACGCGCGCCGGAAAGTCGCCATTGTCATCCAGGATGAAGAAGGGGCGGCAGCAGCGCGTTGGGAGTTTGAATCGGCCTGGCCAAGCAAATATGACGCGCCGGATTTAACGGCCAAAGGCAATGACGTGGCGGTGGAGATGCTGGAAATTGTGCATGAAGGCATGAATCGCATCAGATAAAAGCAGGAGCGTGCGCATGGTGCTACAAACTGAATTCCCGTTCACTTTGCCCAAAGGCTACGTTGATGACGAGGGCAATCTGCACCGGCAAGGCGTGATGCGCCTGGCCACGGCGGCGGATGAAATTTTGCCCCAGAAAGACCCGCGTGTGCAGAGCAATCCTGCCTACCTGTCGGTCATTCTGCTGTCGCGCGTCGTCAGCCAACTGGGGTCGCTGGCGTCCATCAACCCGTCCGTGATCGAGAAGCTCTTTGCTGCTGATCTGGCCTTTCTCCAAACCCTATATCAGCAGATTAATGGCGATGGCACCGCGCAGGTCAAAGCCATCTGTCCCAAATGCGAGCACCGGTTCGAGGTCGAGGTCAGCAGTGTGGGGGAGTTGTAACGGGCTACCCTCTCAATCGTCTGTATGAGGAGGTGGCCTTCATTGCCTATCACTTCCACTGGCCCTATGCGGAGGTCATGCACTTAGAACACCGTGAGCGGCGCCGCTGGTGTGAGGAGATCTCGAAGATCAACCAGAAGCTCAACAGCGCCTAATCCAGGCATCCCAGGGAGCTGCGCGTGCTATGCCGACAGGTCAGAGAAGACAAGATCCGTATATGAATTTCCGCTTTATCGTCGAAATCGAGGGCCTCATTGTCGCTGGCTTCTCAGAGGTGTCTGGGTTGACCGCGGAAACAGAGTTTGACGAACAGCGCGAAGGTGGGGTGAATGAGTTTGTGCACAAATTACCCAAGCTGACCAAATATCCGAATCTCACCTTGAAGCGGGGCCTGACGGATTCTGATGTGCTGTGGCAGTGGCATCATAATGCGACCATGGGCCGAGTGCAACGCCGGACCATCCACCTGGTGCTGTTGGACAGCGAAGCCAATGAGACGTGGCGGTGGAGTTTTCTCCAGGCCTATCCGGTGAAATGGCTGGGGCCAGAGTTCAAGGCCGATAGCAGTACGATTGCGTTGGAGAGTTTGGAGATCGCCCATAACGGCTTTACAAAGTAGTTGGCGCGGGAGCATCTAGTGAAAGTCGTACGCCCAATGCAGCGCAGCACACGCGTGATATCTGCCTCTGCCCCTGTCGTGCAGCAGACGGCACTGGCGCAGCACCATGGCGCTTTTTGCCACCGGCTGTGCCAAAAATATGTACCCACAGCGCGGCGCGCTGCCGGCTTCCCAATGCTCCTGTGGCGCCAACCCACCCATAATGCCAGTACACCAGAACAGCACTATCTGAACGTCTACCCGCTCCACATCACGCTTCATATGCCTGTACTCACACAGTCCGTGCTGTCCAGCGCCATGCGGTCTGAGCGGGGGTTGTTATCCACAGCCAGCCTGCGCAGTCGCCGGCCTCCAGTAGCTCTCATGGTCCTGAGCGAAATGTGGGAGTCAGCAGGAGACGGGCAGGTGCGCCGTACGTTGCTCGAACGACTGGCAGTTTCCAGGCACCCCGCCCAGTCCGCCGCAGGCACAGCAAGACATGCGCGCGGGGTGGCAGTAAGCGCCTTGGCGCGGCAGATGTATGTCAGCACACGGAGCATACCAGGGAGACCTGTGGCGGGGCAATGGCGCCAATGGCAAACCGCGATGAGGTTTTTTTCTGCGATGCACACGTCATCTACTAGAGTTTTCTTGGCAGCCTTGGTCAAACCTGGATCACCCTCGCAGCAGAGGATGGGACAGCGGGCTACGGCCTCTGTACAATGGCCGTTAACGCCGGACCAGACGGTCTTCATGACCAGGCGTATGCCGAGCACCGGTGGTCTGCCCCTCCGCCACCTCGCACGTTACGCCGAGAGGCCTGATGACCTCGCTGCGACGCTCGTAGACATCACTCCAAAAACTGTCCTGCGCTTTACAGTACCCCGCGAGGACGCTGCCGCTCTCCCCAAAGCCCTGCGTCCTATGGAGTTTGCCTATCTGACCCCGGTCGCAGCAAGCGTGACGCGACCCCACACGGACACGCAGGTCATACAGCCTCATGGGGAAGCCGGCTCGGTAACACCACAGACGATGGGCGCGACATCAGTCTTGGGAGTGGCCCAGCCCCCGAGTCTAGATATGAATCGGTTGACTGATCAGGTGTACCAAGCGTTAGAGAGAAAAATCCGCCTTGAGCGGCAAAGACGAGGCTATCGCTAATGGCACTGGAACGAGCCTATTTACAGCCACTCAATGTGGACGGTACGCCAAAAGGCGGGCGGATTGACGTGCTGTTCAACCCAGCGGAGTATTCGATCCAGAAAAATAATCAGTTTGCCGAAACCCCATTGCTCGGTTTGCCAACACCGATACGCCAGTTCACCAGTGGCGGGGCTGAGACGCTGACGCTCGATCTCTTCTTTGATACCTACGAAAAGGGCGAGGATGTCCGACTCTATACCGACAAGGTCGCCGGACTGCTCAACATTGATCCGGATTTGCACGCGCCACCCACGGTGAAGTTTATCTGGGGCAAACTCGAATTCAAGGGCGTACTCGAACAGATTACCAAAAAGTTCACCCTGTTCCTGGCCGATGGCGTACCGGTACGGGCCACCCTCAGCGTGACCTTCAAAGAGTACAAAACGATTCAGGAACAACTCGAATCCCGGCCCCTGCAGTCGGCGGATCGCACAAAGAGCCGTGTGGTGCAGGAAGGCGACAGCCTGTGGCTCATTGCCGCCCTGGAATATGATGACCCCACCCTGTGGCGGCCGATTGCTGATGCCAACATCATTGACAATCCACGTCTGCTGACCCCGGGAATGGCCCTCGTCATTCCACCACTGGAGCGTTGACATGGAGTTCAGCGACTTTGAGCAGAAGTATAAGCATTTCTATGCGCCCAGTTTTGCCCTGGCCGTGGCCGGAGACGATGTGATGCGGAGGGGCATGGAGATTGTCAGCGTCACCGTGGACAACACACTGGATGCTGCTGATCAGGCCAGCTTCACGGTCAGTAACGGATTTGACGTGGTGCGGCGTGAAACGCGCTGGTTTGACCGAGAGATTGCTGTGGGGAAAGAAGTGGAAATCCGTATGGGCTACAGTGATCGTCGCGAAACGCTGTTCATTGGTCTCATTACCTCCGTGAAGATCAATTTTCCCTCTGGGGGTATGCCCCAACTCGACGTCACAGCCTTGGATCTCTCTCATCCGATGACCAAAAACAAAAAATCCTTCTCGTGGGACAACAAAAAAGACAGTGACATTGCGACCGCGCTGGCCGCGCAGTATCAGCTGCGCGCCCAAGTCGAAGATACCCAGATTCAGCATCCTACTATTAAACAAGACAATCAGACGGATTTTGAGTTTCTGAAAAAACGTGCTGAGGAAAACAGCTTTGAGTTTTTTGTGTTTGAAAGAACGCTCTTTTTTCGCTTACCGGCGTATCAGGCAAGTGCCGTCGTCGACCTCGAATGGGGGAAAACTTTGATGAGTTTTGCCCCCGAAGTGAACATTGCTGATCAGGTGGAAGAGGTAGAAGTGCGTGGTTGGGATGCCAAGGCGAAACGCGACATTGTCGGGCGAGCGCGTATGGGTGACGAAGTCGGGCGCGACCAGGGGCGCCGCAGCGGCAGTGAATTGGTGCGCGGCGCAGCCCGAGACAAGAGCGTCGAGCGCGTGCGGCGCCCCGTCTACACGCAAGCCGAAGCAGACCGACTGGCCAAGGCCATTCTCACCCGCTTGGCCGAAGGTCTGGTGACGGGCAGTGGTGAATGCTTAGGTTTGCCGGAATTACGTGCCGGCACCAACGTGCAATTGCAGGGCTTAGGGAGAACCTTTAGCAAGACCTATTATGTGGAAAAGACCAATCATAGCATGAGCAGTTCTGGCTATCGCACCACCTTTAACATCAAAGAGACCACCATATGAGCTTGATGGATTTGCTGCGAGATGTGGGCGGCGATACCGCGGGAGGCAAGATCACCGGGATCCTGGTTGGCATCGTGACGAACAATCAAGACCCTGATGGCCTTGGCCGTGTGCGCGTGCGCTTCCCAGTGCGCGAAAGCAACGACGAGAGCCCCTGGGCGCGTGTGGTCACGCTCATGGCCGGCAATAACCGCGGCAGTTTCTTTCTCCCGGAAGTCGGGGATGAAGTGTTAGTCGCCTTTGAGCAGGGAGATGCTGAGCACCCCTATATCCTTGGTGCTGTATGGAATGGCCAGGACAAGCCGCCGGCAGATAATGGCGATGGCAAAAATAACCTGCGCAAGCTGCGCTCACGGAGCGGTCATGAGATTCTTTTTGATGATAATGCTGAAGCTAAGCAAGAGAAAATAGTCATTAAGACCAACGGTGGTCATATCATTACGCTGGACGATTCGAGTGGCCAGGAAAAGATTGAAATCAAAGACAATACAGAGAATAACAGTATAATCATCGATTCGAAACAAAATTCTATCGCTATAGAAAGCGCTATGAAGTTGAGTATTAAATCACAAATAATTGAAATTGAAGCACAAAATATGATGACTATCAAAGCGAATGCAACGTTAACCCTGCAAGGCGGATTAGTAAAGATCAACTAACTATGGGACAGCCAGCCGCCAGAGTCGGAGACATAACCAGTCATGGGACGCCGCTGAGTCCCGGACCAGGAAGTGTGAATGTGTTGATAGGCGGGATGCCAGCCTGGCGAGCCGGGGCGGACTTGCATACCTGCCCGCTCGTCACGGTCCTGGTGCCACACGTTGGTGGGCTCGTGGCCGTAGGCAGTGTCACCGTCCTGATCAATAACATGCCGGCAGTGCGGCAGGGCGATACGATCGTGGAAGCCGGGCCTCCCAATGCCGTGATGTTGGGATGTCCGACGGTGTTGATAGGGTGAGCTATGGCCAGAGAGTTCCTGGGTATTGGCTGGAAGTTTCCCGTGCAGGTGGACAGTCAGGGGCACATTGCGCTGTCCCCATTTGAACAGGACATTCGTGAAGCCATCCGCATTATTGTCGGTACGGCCAAAGGCGAACGCGTCATGCGCCAGGATTTCGGCTGTGGCATCCACAATTTCGTGTTTGCTGTGATGAATACCACGACCCTCGGTCTCATTGAGTCAGCTGTACGTGAAGCCCTCATACGCTGGGAGCCACGCATCGAGTTGCTCAACGTGCGGGTCTCGACCGAGAAGGCCGAGGCTGGCCAGTTGCTGGTGGGGATAGATTACCGTGTGCGGGCTACCAACAACGAGTTCAACCTGGTGTATCCGTTTTATTTGACGGAAAGTTAACGCGCCCGAGGCAGCTACGAGCCGGCGGGTGTTGCACTGTCGTAGAGTTGGATGATACGCATGTTACTGCCAGCACCAAACCTTGATGACCGCACTGCCGATCGCATTGTTGACGTCGTCCGTCAGCTGGCGCCGTTCTACACACCCGAATGGCAGGTCCCAGAGACCTCTGGAGCAGACCTTGCCCTGGTGCAGAATGTGACCCAGTTGCTGTGGGATGTTGTGCAGCATCTCAACCTGGCGCCGGCCAAGAATTTTGTGGCGTTTCTCAGTGAGTTGGGCATCACCCTGCAACCCGCCCGGCCGGCCCGGGTGCCCTTGACGTTTACCCTGGCTGCAGGCACCCCAGGCGGTGTGCTAATCCCTGCCCGTACGCAAGCTGCGACGCTGGCGACTGCCGAGCAGCCCGAGGTGGTGTTTGAAACTGAGCAGCCCCTGCTGGCCATAGGAGCCACCCTGCAGGCCGTGTACAGCGTACAGCCAGCCCTGGATGCGATCTATCGCCATGGCTTGGGGGCGCAACCGTCAGCCAACTCAACGCTCTTTACCGGCCAGGATCGTCAGGAGCACAGCATCTTTCTGGCGCACAGCGAGCTCTTTGCGCTACAGAGCCCGGCCGTGATCGAGTTGCAGTGGGTCATCGCGACGCCGCGCCTCACCCAGGCAGATTTCACTACGAATCTGTCGTGGGAGTGGTGGGACCACGACCATTGGGTCCCCTCAACGGTACCGGCGTTCCAGGACGCCGCCCAGGACTTCCCGGCCGTGACTACGGTGCAAAGTACCCTGGCCTCAGGAGTCACAGCTGCCCTGTCGGTGACGACTGACGTCGGCAGTGATGCACGCTTTCCTGCCTCTGGCTTCCTGCTGCTCGACCATGAGATCGTGCGCTACGAGGCGAAGCAGGGCAATACGTTTACAGATTTAACCCGTGGTTTCGGAGGCCCCACGACTCTTACGCCGGTCCCTGGCGCGAGTGCACCGCAGCCCCATAACCCTGGCGTACCCGTCAGAGCCATTGCGCACCCGCTTATCGTGCACGCCGCTATGGATACGACGCAGAGCGGGCGCCAGATGGTGACGATCACGCTCAGCAAGAACTTCCCGGGGGCGTTTGGCACAAGCACCGTGCAGGGTATCGAGAACATCTGGCTGCGCTGCCGCATCCTGCGCAGCGTGGCGTTACACAATGCGCCGTTGCGCAAACTGCTGCTTGACACGGTGCAAGCCCGTACTGTGATCACGACAGCCATACAGCCTGACGAGCTGTTTCATAATGATATTGCCCTCGCACCGCCGACAACCGTACAGCCAATCTATCCTTTCGGTACCCAGCCCAGGCTGCTGGATACATTCTATATTGCCAGCGACGACGCGTTCTCGAAAAAAGGTGCCTCGATCACATTAGACCTCCATATGGTTATGGGGCCTTTGCTGTCGCCCCCGGTCAGCGTGAGGATCGATCCCCTCTTTGTGTGGGAGTATTGGAATGGCACCGGCTGGGTCGGGCTGCACGTGACGCCAAACTCCCCCAACGTATTCAAAACCTCCGACCAGTTTACTATGGACTTCAGCTGCCCTGACGACATCGCCGCGGTGAGCGTCAATGGTCAGGAACATTTCTGGATCAGAGTCCGCATCGTTGGGGGGAGTTATGGCACGTTTCGAGTCAATACCACGACCAATGAGGTTGTCCCCCTGTTTACCTTCCCGAGCGTGGATAGCCTCACCATAACCTATCACTCAGCCCCCCAGGCTCTCGAACAGTGTCTAGTCTCGAATAATTTGGAGGTGCAGAATCACACCGAGAATACCCACACGGCCGGCACCCTGTTCCAACCATGGCCGCCGCTTGAAGACCACCAACCCACCTGTTAC
>Ga0075429_100004725_pt1 | contig 11721 bp, 8 predicted proteins | sample RhiMetdeltSRZDD3_FD_75295 | JGI IMG/M metagenome (GOLD analysis project Ga0075429, IMG submission 75295) | Populus rhizosphere microbial communities from Tennessee, USA - Rhizosphere MetaG P. deltoides SRZDD3 | ecosystem: Host-associated > Plants > Roots > Rhizosphere > Soil | place: USA...
AGCACGGGCGAGATCATCTCCGTGCCGGTGGGCGACGCGCTGCTCGGCCGCGTGGTGAACGCGCTGGGCGACCCGATCGACGGGCGCGGCCCGCTGGCCGTCGGCGAGTCGGACTACTGGACCATCGAGCAGCCCGCGCCGTCCGTGGTCGAGCGCCGCGGCGTGCACGAGCCGATGCAGACCGGCATCAAGGCCATCGACGCGATGATCCCGATCGGCCGCGGCCAGCGCGAGCTCATCATCGGCGACCGCCAGACCGGCAAGACCACGATCGCCCTCGACACGATCATCAACCAGAAGGGCACCGGGGTCATCTGCATCTACGTCGCCATCGGGCAGAAGGAATCCACCGTCGCCAACGTGGTGGGCACGCTCGAGAAGTACGGCGCGATGGAGTACACGATCGTCGTCACCGCGTCGGCCTCGGAGTCCGCACCGCTGCAGTACATCGCGCCGTACGCCGGCGTGGCGATGGGCGAGGAGTTCACGTACGCCGGCGGCCACGTGCTGTGCGTGTACGACGACTTGTCGAAGCATGCGAACGCGTACCGCCAGCTGGCGCTGCTGCTGCGCCGCCCGCCGGGCCGCGAAGCGTTCCCCGGCGACGTGTTCTACCTGCACTCGCGGCTGCTCGAGCGCGCGTGCAAACTGTCGGCCGAGAAGGGCGGCGGCTCGCTCACCGCGCTGCCGTTCATCGAGACGCAGGCCGGCGACGTGTCGGCGTACATCCCGACCAACGTGATCTCGATCACGGACGGCCAGATCTTCCTCGAGGGCGACCTGTTCTACTCGGGTGTGCGGCCCGCCATCAACGTCGGTATCTCCGTGTCGCGAGTCGGCGGCAACGCGCAGATCAAGGCCATGCGCCAGGTCGCCGGCCGTCTGCGGCTGGACCTCGCGCAGTACCGCGCCCTGGCGGCGTTCGCGCAGTTCGGCAGCGACCTCGACAAGTCCACGCAGGCCCAGCTGACGCGCGGCGAGCGCATGGTCGAGTTGCTCAAGCAGGGCCAGTTCGTCCCCATGGCGGTCGAGCAGCAGGTGATCTCGATCTGGGCGGGCGCGAACGGCTATCTCGACGACATCCCCGTCACGGCGGTGCGCAAGTTCGAGGGTGAGTGGCTGGCGTTCATGGCCAAGCAGTACGCCGAGGTGGTGCACAACGTCCGCACCGCCAAGCTCATCTCGCCCGAGGACGAGAAGCGCATGCACGAGGCGGCGAAGGCGTTCAAGGCCCAATTCAAGGCATAGGCGATGGCCTCCCTCAAAGACCTCCGGCGGCGCATCCGCGCCACCAAGAGCATGCAGCAGATCTTCAAGGCCATGGAGATGGTGGCCGCGGCGAAGCTGCGCCGTGCGCAGTCACGCGCGCAGGCTGCCAGCCCCTACTCGGCGAAGATCTCGGCCATGCTCGCGAATCTCGCCGGATCCGCCGCCGAGGTGGAGCACCCGCTGTTCAAGCAGCGCGAGGTGAAGGTCACCGCACTGGTGCTGGTCACCTCGGACCGCGGCTTCGCGGGGGCGTATAACACCACGATCCTGCGCGTGGCGGAGCAGCGCCTGCGCAGCGCGCCGCCCGGCTCGGTCCAGTGCATCGTCGTGGGCCGCAAGGGCCGCGACTACCTGCGCCGGCGCGGTTACCCCGTGCTGGTGGCGCATACCGAGCTGCCGAGTGAAGCCAGCCTCGAGCTGGCGCGCACCATCACGAACGACGTCACGGAGCGGTTCGTGAGCGGGCAGGTGGACCGCGTCGAGATCCTCTACACGCACTTCGTCAACGCGATCGTGCGCAAGGTCACGCAGGAGACGTTCCTGCCGATCGGGGCCGACATGACCGCGGCCCAGGCCTCGGCGAGCAGCGGGGCGGCGATCTTCGAGCCCGATGCCGAGACGATCTTCGCGGAGCTGCTGCCTCGCTACGCGACCGCGAAGCTCTACGCCTCGATGGCCGACGCGCTCGCGAGCGAGCACTCGGCGCGCATGGTGGCGATGGGTTCGGCCCGTAAGAACGCGGGCGAGCTGGTGGATTCACTGACGCTCACGCGCAACCGCATGCGTCAGGCGATGATCACGCGTGAGATCTCGGAACTGGTGGCCGGCGCAGAGGCGCTGAAGTAGACAACGGGCGCCGGCGGCGCGCCGCGACTCGCGGCGGGGCTGCACCGGCTGGGTTCACATGAGGAGTACTACGATGAACGAAGGTAAGGTCGTCCAGGTCATCGGACCCACGGTGGACGTGGCGTTCGATCCCGACAAGCTGCCGAAGATCTATAACGCCATCATCATCGAGGATGCCGCCCGCAACATCCGGCTGACGGTCGAGGCGGCACTGCACGTGGGCGACAACGTCGTGCGCTGCATCGCCATGGACAACACCGACGGCCTCGTGCGCGGCATGAAGGCCGTCGACACCGGCGGCCCGATCATGGTGCCCGTGGGCGAAGCTGGCCTGGGCCGCATCTTCAACCTCACCGGCGACACGATCGACGGCAAGCCCCAGGTGCCGGCGTCGACGAAGCGCTACCCGATCCACCGCTCGTCGCCGCCGTTCGCCGAGCAGGAGACCGAGAAGCACCTGTTCGAGACCGGGATCAAGGTCGTGGACCTCCTGGCCCCCTACCAGCGCGGCGGCAAGGTCGGACTGTTCGGCGGCGCCGGCGTGGGCAAGACCGTGCTCATCCAGGAGTTGATCCGCAACATCGCCACGCAGCACGGCGGCTTCTCGGTGTTCGCCGGCGTGGGCGAGCGCACGCGTGAGGGCAATGACCTCTACCGCGAGATGACCGAGTCGGGCGTCATCGCGAAGACGGTCATGGTGTTCGGCCAGATGAACGAGCCACCGGGCGCGCGACTGCGCGTCGGCCTCACCGGCGTGACGATGGCCGAGTACTTCCGCGACGAAGAAGGCAAGGACGTGCTGTTCTTCGTCGACAACATCTTCCGCTTCACGCAGGCAGGTTCCGAGGTGTCCGCACTGCTCGGCCGCATGCCGAGCGCCGTGGGCTACCAGCCCACGCTGTCCACCGAGATGGGCGCGCTCCAGGAGCGCATCACGACCACGAAGAAGGGCTCCATCACGTCGGTGCAGGCCATCTACGTTCCCGCAGACGACCTCACGGACCCCGCGCCGGCCACGGCGTTCTCGCACCTCGACGCCACCACGGTGCTCGAGCGCTCGATCGCCGAGTTGGGCATCTACCCGGCCGTGGACCCGCTCGCCTCGACGAGCCGGATCCTCGACCCCGCGATCGTGGGCGAGGAGCACTACACGGTGGCGCGCCAGGTGCAGCGAATCCTGCAGCGCTACAAGGATCTCCAGGACATCATCGCCATCCTCGGCATGGACGAGCTGTCCGACGACGACAAGGTCACGGTCGCGCGCGCGCGCCGCATCCAGCGCTTCCTGTCGCAGCCGTTCTTCGTCGCCGAGGCGTTCACCGGCACGCCGGGTAAGTACGTGAAGCTCGACGAGACGGTGAAGAGCTTCAAGCGCATCGTCTCGGGTGAGTTCGACGAGCTGCCCGAGCAGGCTTTCTACATGCGGGGTGGCATCGAGGAGGTCCTCGAGGCCGCCGAGAAGATGAAGGCAGGAGTCTGAGTTGGCCGCCACGTTCAAGCTCAGCATCCTCACGCCCGAGCGCGCCGTGTTCGAGGGCGTCGTGGAGTACGTCGAAGCCCCCGGCACCGAGGGCTACTTCGGCGTGCTTGCGCACCACGCCGCGATGGTGACCGCACTCGCGAAGGGCACGCTCACCGTGCGCAGCGCGGGCGGCGCGGAGGAACGCTGGGAAGTGGCGGGCGGGTTCTTCGAGGTCTCCAACAATGCTGCGACGGTGCTCGCCGACGCGGCGGGACCCGCGAAGGGCTGACCAAGGCGCGGCCGGAGGCCGTGAACTCTGAAATGCTGTACCGCGCGGCGGCTTCCGACTCAGGGACCGCCAGCGCGACGGACCGCCCGGAGGCAGGATGCCACCGGGCGGTTCCGGCTTTCCGTCCCAGGGGCACGCGCGAGGCGTTCAGAACGTCAGTACGACCCGGCGGAGCGCCTGCGCGCCCGCGCCGGTGACCCGGACGAAATAAAGCCCCGGAGCCGGACGTGCGCCGACCGCGTCCCGGCCGTCCCACGTGAGCGTGTGCCGGCCCGCCTCGTAGCGCCGCGGCTCGATCGAGCGCACGAGTCGGCCGCCGACATCGAACACGTCGAGGCGTACTCCGGTCGCGTGCGGGAGTGCGAGCGCGAACGTGACCGAGCCTCGCGAAGGGTTCGGTGCCGGGGACGACAGGGCGAGCGAGAGCGGCGCGCGCTCGTCGTCCACTCCGAGGAGGATCGTGGGATCCCAGAACAGCCACGACTCGTGGATCGGCTGGGATTGTGCGGTCATGCCGCCCAACACGAGCCAGCGCCCTGACGACGGATCGTATGCGCTCGCGGCCTCCGAGCGGGCGGTCGGGGCTTCGCTGGTCGCGGGGGTCACCTGCTGCCAGTTCACCAACTCGTCGAGCCGAAGCTCCCACAGGTCACCCGCCGTCATCGAGCTGGTCTGGCCGCCGAACACGAGCAGCCGATTGTGGAGGGCGTCGAGCGCCGCGGTCGCGTTCTCGCGGGGGAAGATCTCAACGAGTGGCTCGAAGAGGGTCACCGGCGACCACGCTGGGGTCCCGGCGAGCGCGAGCTCCCAGGTGTCGTTCCGCAATCCGTTACCGCCCCGGCCGGCGTGGATCAACATGCGCTCGCCCGCTGCGTCGTACACCGCGACGTGCCCGCGGCGCGCTTGGGGCGCAGGTCCGGCGAGACGCGTCCACTGGGGCGTCCCGTCCAGCGAGAGCAGGTACGTGTCATTCTTGTACACGCCGAGGGAGTCGCCGCCGAAGACGACCACGCGATTCCCCACCGGATCGTAGACGGCGCTCGACCCCGTTCGGGCGCCTGGCGGCGTGCCTGTGGCATCGAGCAGCGACCATTGCGGGCTGCCGTGCAGCGGCATGCTCACCAGCAGGAACGGGTCCGGCAAGCTGGCCCGGGAGGCGAGCAGGATGAGCCGGTCGCCGAGGATGTCCGTGACGAGATCGAGTTCGTAGGAATCCAGGCCCGGTGGAGCTCCCGAGCTCCCGAGTGCTCGGAACGATCCGCAAGCGGAGCCGTCGACCGGCACCTCGTACGTCTCCGTGGCCCCTTCCGATACGACGATGACGCGATGCTGTGCGGGATCGAGCGCCGCGGACCGCCGCTGGAGGAGCGGGATGCCGACGGGCACGCTTTCCCAAACGGCGGGCGCGTCGACCGCGATCTCATGGAGCTCGGCCGAAGCGAGGCCCGACCAATCGATCCACACGCCATAGTCCGAGAAGACGCTATGGATGACCGAGCCGCCGAACGACAAAGCGCGTCCTGTCCGGGCGTCGAACGCGGTGGCCGAGCCAAACCGCGCGGGCATGTCGACGCCATTCGCATCGTACGGTCGGATCGTCAGCCAGGTCGGAGTCGAGGCCGCCGGGAACGTGAGGGAGGAGACGACGTTCGTCCTGAGACCAAAGTCGGACGAAGTCCACCAGTCCTCCCATTCCCCGACGTGGACCAGCTGATCGTGGCGCGCGTCCCAGAATGCGTGGCCTCGGTGGAACGTCGGAGCAGCTCCCGTCACGTCCAGCGCGCTCCACGTGGGCTGGGCGCCCAACGTCAGGGCCAGCATCGTCGTGGTCACGGCGGAATCCTCCGGCGCGACCACGAGGCGATCCCGACCGGGATCGAGCGCCGCGAGGCGTGTGCTCAGCCGCGGCGGTGTGATGCCACCTGTGGTCAGCTGCTGCCAGCTGCCACCGTCGAGCGGGAGACTCCATACGCCAACCGCGGGGTCGGGATACCACTGGATCAGTCGATCGCGAACCGCGTCGAGCACCGTGCCGGGAACGTCGGCCGTGTTGGCACCGCTGGCGGGACCGGTGCTCCATTGGAACGTCGAGAGCGACAGGAACCAGATCCCCCCGACTCTCCACCCCATGACGTGGCGCTCGCCGATGAAGACGAGCTGGTTGCGCTCGTCGTCGTAAAGAATCGTGCACAACGTGGTGGTCGAAGGGGCGGTGCCCGTGGTCTGCACGAGGCGAGCGGCGCCGGTCTCGAGATCGAAGGCCCAGAGTTGCTCGTCGTAGACGTGGACGCCGGGCGTGCCCAGATTCCATTCGTGACCGCCACCATAGGTGTAGAGCACCCCGTGCGCGGTATCCACGGCCGCCGACGCGCGGGCACGCGGTGTCACGGGCATGGAGCGGAGCTCCCACCGACTCTCCGCGCGGACCGCACCGCACAGCGCGAACGGAACCAGCACGAGTGTCACGAGTGCGGAGCGGAAGACGACGCGATCGTGCGTGGTCTTGGCGTGAGGGGGCATGGCGGACTCCGACCGGGATGCGGGGCGGCCCGTTCGCGACGACCAATAGTATGAGCAACGTCAGAGGCGGCAATCAACATGTTCCGGGAGCCCGGATCGGTTCCAGGCGGTTCCGGGCCGCCCGGCAGCAGGATGCCACCGGGCGGTTCCGGCTTTGTTGCCAGCGCTCTGGGAGCGCCGCGCCGGCGCCACCCGCGCCCATGCTAGATTCCGCACCGGTCGCCGGCCGTCGCGCCGGCGTGTGTTCACCGGGAGAACTCATGGACTGGACCGTCGTCGCGCTCAACTTGGTCTACGCGGTGCTGGGTGTGGCGTTGATGTTCATCTCGTACCGGGTCATTGACTGGCTCACGCCCCAGGTCAACTTCCCGGACGAGCTCAAGAAGGGCAACGTCGCCGTGGCGATCTTCATCGCCGCGATCTTCATCGCGGTCGCCATGGTGGTTGCTCAGGCCCTGAACTGATGATCGCCGTGCTTCGCCGGCGCGACACGCGCCGCCGTGGCGAACTGCGCAGGCTCGTCTGCGGCGTACTGTTGTGGAGCGCAGCCCTCGCGGTGCTGCCGGCTCGAGCCGCGGCCCCGGGGCTCGCGCGCCGACCGGGCCTCGCCGTCACACCGGGCGAGGAGCGCTTCGACGCGGCGTTCCGCAAGTACAGCAAGCGCTTCTTCGGACCGGCGCAGGACTGGCGCGAGTTCAAGGCGCAGGGACTCACCGAGAGCAACCTCGACACGCTGGCTCGCAGCTACGTGGGTGCGCGCGGTGTGATGCAGTTGATGCCCACGACGTTCCACGAGGTGACATCGCGCAATCCCGAGATCCAGCGGCTCATCGACGACCCGGAGTGGAACATCGCCGCCGGCATCTCCTACGACCGCCGGCTGTGGCTGCAGTGGGCGCAGGATTCCGTGAGCGACCATCGCCGCGAGTTCATGTTCGCCAGCTACAACGCGGGCCGCGGCACGCTGCTCATGGCGCAGCGCATGGCGCGAGCCGAGAGCCTCGATCACCGCGCCTGGCCGAGCATCGAGCAGGTCGCCCCGCAGATGCGGCGCTGGCGCTACCGGGAGACACTCGAGTACCTGCGCCGCATCGACCGGCATCTGGAGAGCATGGACGACCAGGGCCGCGTGCGTTCGCAGCCGGCGGCCTCGCCCAAGCGCCAGCCCTGAGGATCTCGCAGGGTGCGCGGCGGTGGCCCGGCGCCGAGCGCAGGCATCCCGAGGGCTGCGGAGAGCACCGCGCGAGGTCCCACCTGCGCCCGACCCGCACCTTGCTCGCCTGTTGCCCCCTCGTCGTCGCGAGCTGCCACGCTTCCGAGTCCGCATGACCCGGACGAACGCTTCGTTCCGCGTTGGTCGAATCATGCGTTGCGCTCGTGCACGAGGGAGGTGGCGCACCAGGGCCAGCGGCTAGGCTGCCGCTTCCTGCTCCCCAGGTGTTGCATGCGTGGGACGCGCGGAACACCCAAGCCCTCGCTCACGGAGCCCCGATGACCCTGCGCCGAACCATCCCCGCCGTCCTCTCGCTCGCGGCCCTCGCCGCGTGCTTCGCCTTGCCCGCGTTCACACAGGGCCAGCACGGGATGCCGACGAACGAGAAAGTGAGCTTCCCCGCAGGCCGCGACAGCGTCAGCGTGCGATTCGAGAACTGGGGCGAGCACCTGATCATCCCGGTGTCGGTGAACGCCAAGCCACCGCTCCAGATGGTGTTCGACACCGGCATGCCGATCCCCGGCGTGCTCCTTTATGAAGGAGCGCTCGTGGACAGCATGAAGCTCGCGTTCGGGCCGATGCAGGTGAACGTGGGCGGCGCGGGTGGCGGTGGCAGCATGAAGGCGCGGCTGGCTCCCGGGGTGACCCTGGGCGTGGGCGCGCTCTCCGTCTCGGGCAGCGTCGCCATCGTCATGCCGCAGACGCCGTTGTCGAACCTGCACGACGGCATCATCGGCGCGTCGCTGTTCAACGGGCTCGTGGTCTCGGTGGACCACGACCAGAGCGTCATGACGCTCACGCGCCGCGAGGCGTTCACGCCGCCCAAGGGTGCCACCGAGGTGCCGCTCGAAGTGGTGGGGCGGCATGCGTACGTCAAAGCAGGCGTCGTCGGCGCCGACGGCAAGGTCACGAGCGTGCGGCTCATCCTCGATCTCGGGGCCACGCACTCCGTGTCCCTCAATCTCCGCGCGAACCCCGGCCTTCGCCTGCCGGCGGGCGCGTTCGCCTCGCGCATCGGTCGCGGCATGAGCGGTGTGATGACCGGCTCGGTCGGCCGCATCGCGGGCTTCGAGCTGGGCGGCCACCGGCTCACCGGCGTGGTGGCCACGTTCCCCGATTCCGCTTTCGAGAGCCCGCGCGGGCTCGACTCGGGGGACGGCAACCTGGGCGGCGGCATCCTCGGCCGGTTCAACGTCACGCTCGACTATGTCGGCAAGCGGATGTACCTCGTGCCGAACCACCGCTACGGCGACCGGTTCGACTGGGACATGACCGGCGTGTCGTTCGAGATCGGCGATCGTGGCGACATCGAGGTGGAGGCCGTGCTGCCGGGCTCGCCCGCGGCATCGGCGGGAGTGAAGACCGGCGAGGCGCTCATCGCCGTGGATGGCGTGAAGGCCGTGCCGCGCGACATGCTGCGCGAGCGCGCGCGATTCCGAATGGAAGGGCGCGAAGTCGTGCTCACGCTGCGCTCCGACGGCCACGACCGCCAGGTGAAGCTCAAGCTCCGCCGGTTGGTCTGACCTCCGGCCCGGACCGCGCGCGAGGTGGCGCGCGGCCCGGGTTCAGTGGCGGATGAACTCGGCGAGCGCGGCCGTGCTGGCGCCCGAGTGGAGGTCTGTGACGCTCACCTCCATCCGGTACGGACCCGGCGGCAATGCCCGCACCGGGACGGTGAAGAACTGACGGCGCGGGCCGCTCGCGCCGCGCTCCCGCCGGGTGACGACGATGGGCTCGGCCGTGGAGCGCGGGTCGATGGCCTGTGCGAGCCACGAGCGGCGATCGCGCTGGACCGGCCGCACGGTGCAGACGTATTCGAACTCGCTTTCGCCCGCCCGGTCCGGCGTGAGGTGGTAGATCTCGAGATAGGCCAACAGCTCGTCGCCGCTCTGCGGTCGCAGGCCCGTGCTGGGCTCCAGCCGCACGCCGCTTCCCGGGACGATGCTGATCGCGGCGCTGCCGCACACCACGGCGAGGTCGCTCACCGCGAGCGTACTCCGTGGCGCCGCGATGACGACGTCATGCGTCGCCACCGCGCAGCGGCCGGCCTCGTCATCCACACGCACCGCGAGCCGGTAGCGACCCGGTGCCACGTTCGTGGCGAAGCTCGCGGCACGCAGCGAGCTGGGCTCGCATGCCGAGGCGCCGACGTCACTGCTCGTGCTCGAGACGACGGCCGAGGCGGAGTCCAGCAGCACCCAGCGCGCGCGCAGCCGCCCGGTGGGCGCTGACTCCACCTCGGCCTGGGCCAGCAGCAGGGCACCCGCGCTGCCGTCGAAGCGCACCACCGCGGTGCGCAGCGGCATCAGCTCGGTGTCCGGCGGCAGGCGGCGGAACACGGCGTAGCCGCCCTGCATGCTCTGCAGTTCGGGATGTGCGCGCAACGACTCGGGGAACGCGCGCACCCAGGGCTGGTTGCTCAGGCCGAAGCGAGAGCCGTAGTGGCCCAGCGGATTCAAGGCCGGGATCCAGATGCGCATGCCGAGCTCGGGGTAGGACCACGCGGCCCAGGTCGAGAGCTGCGTCGTGGCCGGGCTCGACACCAGGCTGCGGTCGATCCGGCGAGGTGCCCCATAGCGGATGTAGAGCTGGGCCCGCAGGTCCCAGACCCCCAGCTCGTTCATGCCGAACAGCAACTCGCTGTGCGTGACCCGGGCCCAGAACTCCACCAGCGCCTCGTGTTCCGGTGTCGTCGGGTCCGGGTCGTTGTCGTGCCAGAATGACGCATTGAAGCGGGCGCGTTCCGTGGCCTTGAGACGCCGGTAGGGGATGGCGTCGCCCTCGCCCAGCAGCGGGGACAGGTCCTCGTATCCGCGGCGGCGCTCGGCGTCGAGCAGTGGCAGCGCGCGCTGGTACATCTGGTCCGCCAGCGTCAGCTCGCCCGCGTTCTGCGCGGCGTATCCCACGAGCAAGAGCGATTCCGGGTCCTTCGGCCGCGCGCGTGCCGCCAGTTCGGCGACCTCGAGCGCGCTCCGTCGCTCGTGTGCGTCCTCCAGCAGCGGGACCAGCATTCGCGCTCGCGCGGGATCGCCGGGATCCAGGCGCAGTCCGCGAGCCAGCGACGCGATGGCGCGGTCGCGGGTCACGTCCTCGCTGCGCACGATCCACTCGCGCCGCCACATCTCGCCGAGCAGGAAGTGCGCTTCGGCGTCACGCGGGTCGCGTGACAGGCACGCGTTGGCCAGCCCGCGCGCGGCGAACAGCATGTCGGCTTCGAGATAGAGCCGGGCGAGCGCGTGCGAGATCTCGGCGTCGAGGGGAACGAGCTGGTGTGCCTCCTCGAGCAGCCCGCGCGCGAATTGCCGCTGGTCGGGAGTGCCGACGGCGATTCGCGCACGCGCGTCTCGCAGCAACTCGGCAGCGTGGACCTCGCGCGCGGTCGCTCCGGCTACGCTGGTGGGAAGCGCCAGGACGAGCCCGAACGCGACGGCGGGGAGAAACCTCACGGGAACTCTCCTCCCGAGTGGAACCGCCCGGTTCTGCGGCGATGCTGCGCTGGGTCCGCGCCGGGCGTCAACAGCAATCTCCGCTGCTGCAAGTCAGCCCGCAGACCACACGTACGGCGCAGCCCGGCCTGCAGGGCGCGCGCGCGCAACAACCGCTGGCAGCGATGCGTAAATGCCTCGGACATCGGGGACTCTGGCCTGCTGCACCGGCCGCACCGAGCCACGGCTTGTGAGCGACTGGCGCTGATGCGACAGTTCGCCCCGCGCACGGGCGGAGCTTCGCTCCCCGATGCGCGCAGGAGGAATGTGAAATGGCCTTCGACTGGACGTGGCTGCTGATCCTCGTGGGTGCCGTGCTGGTGCTGGTGGAAGTGGCGCTCGGGGGATTCGCGGGATTCGATCTGGTGCTCATCGGCTCGACGTTCGTGCTGGGCGGGATCGTCGGCCTCATGACCGGGAGTCCGGCGGTCGCCTATGCGACCGCGGCGGTGCTCGGAGTGGTGTATATCGGGGTCGGCCGGCGCCTCGTGCGCGAGCGCATCGCCGTGTCCCAGAAGCACGCGTCCAACGTCGACGCGCTGCTCGGCAAGCAGGGTGTCGTGCAGCAGCGCATCGGCGCTCACGAACCCGGCATGGTCAAGGTGGACGACGAAGTGTGGCGCGCGCTCCCCGCAAC
>Ga0075429_100004729_pt1 | contig 11717 bp, 13 predicted proteins | sample RhiMetdeltSRZDD3_FD_75295 | JGI IMG/M metagenome (GOLD analysis project Ga0075429, IMG submission 75295) | Populus rhizosphere microbial communities from Tennessee, USA - Rhizosphere MetaG P. deltoides SRZDD3 | ecosystem: Host-associated > Plants > Roots > Rhizosphere > Soil | place: USA...
GGTGGAGACTTCGGCGATGTTGCGCACCTGGCCGGTGAGATTCGCGGCCATGTGATTGACGTTGTCGGTGAGGTCCTTCCAGGTGCCGGCGACGCCCTCGACTCGCGCCTGGCCGCCCAGCTTGCCTTCAGTGCCGACTTCGCGCGCGACGCGCGTCACTTCGGAAGCGAAGCTGTTGAGCTGGTCCACCATCGTGTTGATGGTGTCCTTCAGCTCGAGGATCTCGCCTTTGACGTCGACCGTAATCTTCTTCGAGAGATTGCCGCGCGCGATCGCCGTCGACACCTCGGCGATGTTGCGCACCTGGCCGGTGAGGTTCGCGGCCATGTGATTCACGGAGTCGGTAAGGTCCTTCCAGATGCCGGCGACGTCGCGGACATTGGCCTGGCCGCCGAGCTTGCCTTCGGTGCCGACCTCGCGCGCCACGCGGGTCACTTCGGCGGCGAACGAGGCGAGCTGGTCGACCATCGTGTTTACGACGCCGCCGATGCGCAGATACTCGCCGCGCACGGGGCGCCCGCCGACCTCAGGGTGCATCGACTGCGACAGATCGCCGCGCGCCACCGCACCGATCACACGCGCCACTTCCGAGACCGGGTACGACATGTCCCCGACCAGGCGGTTGATCGAGTCCACGCACTGGGCCCAGGAGCCGGTCGCGCCGTGCACGTGCGCGCGCTCGGCGATCATGCCCTCGCGTCCGACCATGAGGCTGACCCGCTCGAAATCGCGGGTCATGGCGTCGTTGAGCTCGACCACTTCGTTGAAGGCGCAAGCGATCTCGCCGTCGAGGCCGCTGAGGTCGGCCGGCAGCCGCACTGAAAAATCTCCACGGCGCAGCAGGCGCAGCGCCCGGAGTATTTCGCGGCGCTCCAGCGCCGACACGGCCGCACCGCGCGCGCTATCGGCTGCCGTGGCAGTTTCCTTCACTGCGCTCCCCATGATTCCGATCCCCCAAAGTCGGGAAATTTCTGCTCACGCCGCCGACATTCGCTCGAGCGCCGCCTGCAACGCCGTCTCGACGTCGCTCTCTGTGTAGGGCTTCGTCAGGAAGCCGAGCGGCTGCGCGTCGTGCAGGCGCGGGCCGACGTCTTCGAAGGACGCGCCGGTCATGAGCAAAGCGGGAATGCCGTAGCGGGTTCGCAGGGCGACAGCAGCGTCGATCCCATCCCCGCCATCGCCCGCCAATCCGATGTCCACGATCGCCAGATCGCTGGGCGTGCCGGCCGCGATGGCCAGCGCGGTCCGCAGCGAAGGGGCGACTCCGGAAACGCTGTGTCCGAGATCCTGGAGCACACCTTGCAGGAACAGGCTCACCAGAGATTCGTCCTCGACTATCAGGACGCGCAGGCCTCGTGCGCGGCCGGTAGTGGTGGAGGGCTCGACTGTCATAAGTTGTGTGTGCGCCGCCCGGTCCCGTATCTCGGCGTAACGGGCTCAATGCGCGACGTCGCGCGAAGGTTCCGGTCCCAAACGCCCACTGGCCTGAAGTACACTCGCGGGCACAAAAATGAGCGCCGCAATCCTCGTGGTCGAAGATGAGCTGCTGGTCCGCATGTTCGCCGTGGACGTGCTCGAGGATGCCGGTTTCCGCGTGCTTCAGGCCGGCACGGCGGCGGAGGCCCTGCAGGCCTTGCAAGGATCCCCCGACGTGCAGGCGGCGCTGGTCGACATCGGTCTACCGGATCGTCCCGGCGACCAGCTGACGGACGAGATGCAGGCGATGCGCCCCGATCTGCCGATCGTCATCGCGAGCGGCCGCAGCGGCCGCGAGCTGCGGGAGCGGTTCGCCGGCAATCAGCGCGTCGCGATCCTGGTCAAGCCGTACACGGCCTCGCTCCTGCTCGACGCGCTGGCTTCGGTAGGGCTCACCGTTTGAGCCGCAGTCGCCAGATCGAGTTCTCCACGTCCGAGGTGACGTAGAGCGTGCCGCCAGCGCCGACGGCGACGCCCGCAAGCGTGATCGGCACGTTCGGCAGGCCGACCGGCAGCCCGCGAGCGATCACTTCCACTGCCCCGGTCTGCGGCTCGACTCGTACGAGCTGTCCTTTGCCCGTCTCCACGACCAGCACCGCGGATCCGTCGGTAGCGATGCCCTGAGGTCGGTCGAGACCTCTCGCGATCACGCGCCGGGCGCCGCTGTTCACGTCGATCCATGACAGTTGTCCGGCCACCATCTCGCTGACATAGACAGCGTTATCGCCCGCGAGCGCAAGACCGAATGGCGCAATGAGATCACCGACGATCTGCGAGCGTTGCTCGCCGTCGCCGTTGCCCGCGATCTTGCTCAGCCAGCCGCGCGTCGTCTCGGCGACGATCAGCATTCCCGACGGCAACTCGATGGCGTTGCCGGCGTGAGTGTCATTCCAGCTTTGCAGCAGGCGCATTGTGCTGCGCTCGTACCGCTGCACGGGACCTTCGTTGTTCGTGACGATGACGTGTCGTCGGTTCGCCGTGACTGCGACCGGATAGCCAATGGGTGTTCCGGCTGCGTGCGAGCGCGCAATGTCGGCGACTGTGCCCTGGCTCGCATCGACTGTGCGCAACGCAAAGACGTCCGCGACGTAAAGCGTGTCACGCGCGCCATCGGTGATGGAGGCGATTCCGAGCGGGCTGGCGAGCGTGCCCTTCACGACCTGGCGGACCGCACCCGTGCGCACGTCCACTTCCTGGATGCCGTTGTCCGCCATGTTCGAGACGAACAGCCGGTCGCGCGAGTCGATCGCGAGGTTGTCGAGTGAAGGTGCGAGGCGCGCGAGAACCTGTTTGCTGCCGCTGCGGATATCGACGCGGACGACTTCGCCGCGCGCGGTATCGAGCACGTACAGATTCCATTTCGAGTCGAAGTTCGCCGCGGCGGGTGTGTCGAAGCCATCGGCGACGACCGTGAGCGTACCGCTGTCCGGATCGATGCGTACGACCTGATGCTTGAACCACAACGGCCCGTACAGCATGCCGTCGGGCCCGATGTCGAAGCCGTTGAAGCCGCCGGGATCCTTCAGGATCAGCCGCGGCGGCCGCACGCCCGCCGGATCGATCTCCCATAACGCGTCGCCGCCGAATACCTGCGCCGCGAACAGCCGGCCGTCGCTCTTGCGCACGTTGATCGAGTTGACGCTCACCAGATCGGCGATCTTGCGCACCGGGCCGTCACCCGTGCGCGCTCGCACCACGCCGTGCTGAATCGAAGTCCAGACCACCGTGTCATCCGCGAGGAAGACCAGGTCGTCGGCCATACCTTCGGGCGCACCGATGAAACTCCTGACGCTCCCGCTCGCGGTATCGACGAGATAGATGCTGTGACCGACCACGCTGCCGGCGTAGAGCCGGTCGCGCGAATCGAACGCGAGGCCGTGGACGCCGTGGAATTCGGACGGCGGCACCAGGCGATCGAGGGTGTAACGCTCGCTGGTCGGCTGCGCGCCTGCCCCCTGCCATGTGAATGCGGCGAGCGCCGCGAACCATGGACTGAGCCAGCGAGTCATGAGAGCTACTCGCCGCGCGTGCGGCGCGCTCGCATCCAGATGACGACGATCACGACGGCGACGACCAGCAACAGCAGCGCAATACGCATCGGCTCATTCCTGCGGTGGCGTTTTGAAGCGTTCGGTCAGCAGGGCCAGATCCTCGGGCGTGTCGAGGTCGATGGCCGCGTTCGACATGGGCACGCGGATCAGGCGATAGCTGTTGCGTTCGAGGACCGAGCGGGCGCCGCGATCGCCGCGCAGCTCGGCGAGCTCGGAGAAGCACAAGCGCGGAAAAATCGCCGGCACGCCGACGTGCTGGTCATAGACGCTGGCGGCAATCAGGCTCTGCTCGCCTTTCCACGCGGCAGCCAGGCGCTTGAGATCATCCGCATTCACGCCGACCTGATCGCCGAGCAGAACCAGCACGGCATCGCAACCGGGCGGGAGCGAGGCGACGCCGAAGCGCAGCGACGCGCTCATGCCCTCTTCCCAGAAGCGGTTGACGATGACGGATGCCGGCGAATGCGCGAGCAGATGCGTCATCTCGCGCGCGTGCGCCCCGACCACGACGGTGACTGCGTTGCCGGCCAGCGAAACCGCGTTGGCCACGACGATGTGCAACGCAGGCCGGCCGCCGAGCTTGACCAGCTGCTTCGGTTGCCCCAGGCGGGTGGACGCGCCGGCGGCGAGAACCAGGACGTGCAGAGACATACTACGGGGCGTGGGGTTTCGAATTCTCCCGGAACCCCAATAGTATAGTGACCTCAAACCCTCCGTTCTCGCGACATCGCCCCGCCGATGATCCGACCAGTCCTGAAAATGGGTGATCCGCTGCTGTTGCAGGTCGCCAGGCCCGTGCAGCGGTTCGACACCGTCGAGCTGGCCGCGCTGCTCGAAGACATGCACGACACGATGGAGGCGCAGAACGGCGCCGGCCTCGCGGCGCCGCAGATCGGCGTCTCGCAGCAGGTGGTCGTTTTCGGGGTCGCCCGCAATCCGCGGTATCCCCAGGCCGAGGAAGTGCCGTACACGGTGTTGATCAATCCAACGCTCGAGGCCGTGACGCAGGAGATGGAAGAAGGTTGGGAAGGCTGCCTTTCGGTCCCCGGCATGCGCGGCCTCGTGCCGCGCTACACGCAGCTGCGCTATCGCGGCTTCGACCAGTTCGGCAAGGCGCTCGACCGGACGGTGAGCGGCTTTCACGCGCGCGTCGTACAGCACGAGGTCGATCATCTGAACGGCATCCTGTACCCGATGCGCATCCGCGACCTGCGGAACTTCGGCTTCAACGAGACGCTGTTTCCGGGTCAGGACCTGCAAGACGACTAGCTGGAGTGAATGTTATGGCCGCGGTACCTCAATCTTCGATCTCGTTACGCGACCTGGCGCTGTTTCGCGAGCAGGCGTTCGTCGGCGGGCGCTGGGAAAGCGCTGCCGGCGGCCAGGCGAAACAGGTGTTCAATCCGGCCAACGGCCAGCTGATCGGCAGCGTGCCGAACATGGGCGCCGCCGAGACGCGGCGCGCGCTCGAAGCGGCGGACCAAGCGCTGCCCGATTGGCGCGCGCGCACTGCCAAGGAGCGCGCCCAGATCCTGCGCAAGTGGTTCGACCTGATGATGGCGAACCAGGAAGACCTCGCCGTGCTGATGACGATCGAGCAGGGCAAGCCGCTGTTCGAAAGCCGCGGCGAGATCGCCTACTCCGCCGCGTTCATCGAGTGGTTCGCCGAGGAAGGCAAGCGCGCGTATGGCGACGTCATTCCTGCCCACGGCCGCGACAAGCGCATCGTGGTGCTGAAGCAGCCGATCGGCGTGACTGCCGCGATCACGCCGTGGAATTTTCCGTCGGCAATGATTGCCCGCAAGGTTGCACCCGCGCTCGCCGCTGGCTGCACGATGGTCATCAAGCCTTCGGAGCTGACACCGTTCTCGGCGCTCGCGATGTGCGTGCTCGCCGAGCGCGCGGGCGTGCCCGCGGGCGTCGTCTCCGTGGTCACCGGCGACTCGAAGCCGATCGGCGGCGAGCTGACCAGCAATCCGATCGTCCGCAAGCTGAGCTTCACCGGCTCGACCGCGGTCGGCAAGCTCCTGATGGCGCAATGTTCGAGTACGGTGAAGAAGCTCTCTCTCGAGCTCGGCGGCAACGCGCCGTTCATCGTGTTCGACGACGCGGACCTGGAAAGCGCGGTCGCCGGCGCGGTCGCGTCGAAATATCGCAACGCCGGGCAGACCTGCGTGTGCGCCAACCGCATCCTCGTGCAGTCCGGCATCTATGAGCGGTTTGCGCAGCGGCTGGCGGAAGTCGCGACCAGTCTCAAGATCGGCAACGGTCTCGACAAGGACACGAAGATCGGGCCGCTGATCGAGGAGAAGGCGGTCGTCAAGGTCGAAGGGCACGTGCGCGATGCGCTCGCGAAAGGTGCGAAAGTCGTGACCGGCGGCAAACGTGTCGATGGCTCGGGCTACTTCTATCAGCCGACGGTGCTGACCGGCATTCGCTCCGACATGCTGGCGATGCGCGAGGAGACGTTCGGGCCGGTCGCGCCGCTCATGAAGTTCGACACCGAGGACGAGGCGATCCGCCTCGCGAACGCCACCGAGTTCGGGCTCGCGAGCTACTTCTACAGCCGCGACGTCGGCCGCGTGTGGCGCGTCGCCGAGGCACTGGAGAGCGGCATCGTCGGCATCAACGAAGGCATCATTTCGACCGAGGTGGCGCCGTTCGGCGGCGTCAAGGAAAGCGGCATCGGCCGCGAGGGCTCGAAGTACGGGCTCGACGAGTACCTCGAGATCAAATACCTCTGTTACGGCGGCGTATGAAAGCCACGGTTCGCTGGGTGCAGGACGTGATGTTCGTCGGCGAGTCCGGCTCCGGGCACGCCGTCGTGATGGACGGCGCGCCGGATTCGGGCGGACGCAATCTGGGCGTGCGGCCGATGGAGATGCTGCTGCTCGGGCTCGGCGGCTGCACCGCGTTCGACGTCGTGATGATCCTCAAGCGCGGCCGCGAGCCGGTCACCGACTGCGTCGTCGACATGGATGCCGATCGCGCGCAGACCGATCCGAAGGTATTCACGCGGATCAGGATGCATTATCGGGTAAGCGGCCGCGGGCTCGATCCGAAGAAGGTCGAGCGTGCCGTCAACCTGTCGGCGGAAAAGTATTGCTCGGCGACCGCGATCATCAACAAGACCGCGCAGATCTCGCACGAGATCGAAATCATCGACACAGGAGCGACAACATGAAACGCAGCGCATCGGCAGTCTGGAAGGGCGGCCTGAAAGACGGGCGCGGAACGATTTCCACGCAGAGCGGCGTGCTCGCGGACACGCAGTACTCGTTCAGCACGCGCTTCGAGGAAGGCAAGGGCACGAACCCGGAGGAGCTGATCGCGGCTGCGCACGCCGGCTGTTTCACGATGGCGCTGTCAGCGCAGCTAGACACCGCGGGCAAGAAAGCCGAAAGCATCCAGACGGAGGCGGTCGTGACTCTGGACAAGACCGATGCCGGTTTCACGATCACGGCCGTGCACCTGAAAGTGCGCGCCAAGGTGCCGGGCGCCGCCCCGCCGGACTTCCAGGCCGCTGCGGACGCCGCGAAGAAAGGCTGCCCGGTTTCGCGCGTGTTGAACGCGCAGATCACGATGGAAGCGAAGCTGGAAGGCTGGACCTAAGAGAAGCCTGCCTGCGCGTCCGGCTTCCCCGCGTACTCACGATCGCCGGTGCAGCGCTGGCTGCACTGGCGATTTTCGGTTTCTGGTTCGCCGCGCGCGAGCCGAGCTATCTGCCGCCGCCGGGCGATGAGATCGACATTCTCCTGGAGCTCGCCGGTGTCTTTCCGGACAACTACGGCATCCTGTGGCGCGAGCATCAGTTGCTGCGCGCGTCGGATCCCGAAGCGCAGCAGTACCCGGAGCTGCTCAACGACGCCCTGTTCATGCACAAGCTGCTGACGACGGAAGGCGGGCAGGCCAGTGGCAATATCTCGGTCGAGGTCGCATACAGGTTCTACGCACACGATCACGACATCGGTGCCGGCACGAGCCTCGACAACCTCACGGCCGACCAGGGACAGCTGGCGTGCGTGTGCCTGCCGCCGGAATCGGCCGGCACTGAGTGCAAGGGCGTGCTCGGCTTCGGCAACTACGAGTTCACGCTGGTCGTGGACTACAACGTCGAGCAGTGTCCGAAGGGCATCAATCCACAGCGCGAGCAGGAGTTTCGCCGCTCGATGCAGACGGCGGACCGCCTGATCGGGTTCTACCTCAAGCCGCTACGTCGCAAGCCGCGCTGGCTCTGACGGGCCGCGGGCCCACAGATAGCTGCCCCACGTCAACGCACCGCCGACAGTCATGATCGCGGCGATCGTGCTCACCTTACCGTCGTTGAACGTGGCGACGGCGAAACCACTCAGCATCGCCAGTGCCGACTGCAACGCACCCATCAGCGCCGAGGCTGCGCCCGCATCCGCACCGTGAGGCGCCAATGCGAGTGCTGCGACGTTCGGTGTTACCCGTCCGACCGCAACGAAGAAGGACAATTGGAGAGCGACAACCGTCCATAGAGGCACTGGCCACAGCGATGTCAGAAGTAACAGTGCGCCGCCGAGCAGGAGCGGCAACCACACGTAGCGCGCCAGCACTTCGCGCGGCCCGATGGTGCGCAACGCGATCATGTTGAGCCTGCTTGCCGTCATGAACGCGAAGCCGTTCAACCCGATGAGCGCGCCGAACTGCTGCGGCGAAAGGTCGTAGCGCTGCGTGAGCACAGTCGGCGCACCGGTCACGTATGTGAATAGCGCACCCATGCCGAAGCCGCCGACCAGCGAGTAGCCGATGAGCGTGCGGTCTGCGCCGAGTCGCAGGTAGGTCCGCATGACGTTCGCAAAGTTCAGCGGTACCGCGGCAGAAGCGGGCCGCGATTCACGCAATGCGAAGTGAGTCGCAGCGAGCAGCGCCACGCCGAGCGCGGCCTGGAATACGAACGTCGCGCGCCAGCCGAAGTGCGTCACCACGAAGCCGCCCGCTGCGGGCGCGAGGACGGGACCGAGCGCCACGATCATCATCAACAGCGAGAACGCACGCGCCGCTTCGTGCGGCTCGCAGCGATCGCGGACGATCGCACGGCCGATCACGAAACCGGAGGAGCCGCCGAGCGCCTGGACGATGCGCATCAGCGTAAGCGCAGGCAGGCTCGGAGCGAGCGCGCAGCCGGCTGCGCCGAGCGCGTACAGCGCGAAGCCGAAATACAAGGGGGGCTTGCGACCGAAGCGATCGCTGATCGGCCCGTAGAACAGCTGGCTGACGGCGAGCCCGACCAGATACGCGGCCATCGTCGTCTCGACGCCGCGCATCGCGAACTCGCGCTCGATGGCCGGAAAGCCCGGCAGGTACATGTCGATCGAGACCGGTCCGACGGCGGCCATGGCGGCCACCAGCAGCAGCCAGCGCGGAACACCGTGCCCGTGCATGCTAAGGAGTCAGGCTAGAGCCTGACCCACAGGCTGAATTTGCGGCGCAGTCAGTACACCACGACACTGCGGATCGATTCTCCGGCGTGCATCAGGTCGAACGCCTTGTTGATGTCGTTGAGCGGCATCGTGTGCGTGATCAGGTCGTCGATGTTGATCTTGCCCTGCATGTACCAGTCGACGATCTTCGGTACGTCGGTGCGGCCGCGCGCGCCGCCGAACGCAGTGCCCTTCCACACGCGGCCCGTGACCAGCTGGAACGGACGCGTCTTGATCTCCTGGCCCGCACCGGCGACGCCGATAATGACCGAGACGCCCCAGCCGCGATGGCAGCATTCGAGCGCCTGGCGCATCAGCTCAACGTGGCCGACGCACTCGAAGCTGTAGTCGGCCCCGCCGTCGGTCATCGCGATCAGGTGCTGCACCAGATCGCCACCCACTTCCTTGGGATTCACGAAGTCAGTGAGACCGAACTTCTCCGCGAGCGCACGCCGCTTCGGGTTGAGATCGACGCCGATGATGCGGTTCGCGCCGGCGAGCTTCGCGCCCTGCACGACGTTCAGGCCGATGCCGCCGAGACCGAACACAACGACGTTCGCGCCCGGCTCGACCTTGGCGGTGTTGATCACCGCGCCGATACCAGTCGTGACGCCGCAGCCGATGTAGCAAACCTTGTCGAACGGCGCGTCCTCGCGGATCTTCGCAAGCGCGATCTCGGGCAGCACCGTGTGATTCGAGAACGTCGAGCAGCCCATGTAGTGATGGATCTTGTCCTTGCCGATCGAGAAGCGGCTGGTGCCGTCCGGCATCACGCCCTTGCCCTGCGTCGCGCGGATCGCAGTGCACAGGTTCGTCTTGCGCGACAGGCACGCCTTGCACTGGCGGCATTCCGGCGTGTACAGCGGGATGACATGGTCGCCGGCCTTCAACGTCGTCACACCGCGGCCGACATCGACCACGACGCCGGCGCCTTCGTGGCCGAAGATCACCGGGAACAGGCCTTCAGGATCAGCGCCCGAGCGCGTGAACTCGTCGGTGTGGCAGACACCGCTGGCCTTGATCTCGACCAGCACTTCGCCATCTTTCGGACCCTCGAGCTCGACGTCGGCGACTTCGAGCGGCTTGCCGGGGGCATAGGCGACTGCAGCTTTGGTTTTCATGGGGATCTCGCTGACTCGAGTTTTACTGCTGCGGCTGGGCCAAAGGGATGTCTTTGCGGACTGCATCCGTGCGCAGCCGCTCGGCCGAGCGGAAGTCCGACGTGAACTTGCCTTCGGCATCGAGCAGCGGCACCAGGAAGCTCGTGAGAATGCCGTGAACATCCTGCTCGTGAGCGGCGATCCACTGGTCGAGCGTCTCCTTCCATTCCTTCTCGCCGAAGCGCACGCCCATCGAGATCTCGTAGTCGAACTTGATCTCGGGATCGGGCGTGAACGGGACCGCGCGCCAGGCCGGGAACGCGGCATGATTGCGCACCAGGAAGCCCGCCATCGGGCCCCACAGGATCGCCAGGTCGATCTTCTCGCCGTCGAGATCGCGCTCGATCGTGTGCGCCGGATTCTCGGCGGGATCTCCGCTCTGCGGCGAGTACACCACTGCGTGATCGAGCAAGTCGTTGCGCAGCAGCCAGTCCGCTCCGGGCGAGCGTCCGAACACGCCGATGCGCAGCGAGCGTAACCGCTGCGGCGGCAGCTTCAGCAGATCGTCCGCCGTCTCGAGGCCCTCGAAGTCGGCGTGATGTCGGAACACCAGCGCGTACGTCGAGCGCATGTACGAGTTCGTGGTCGCCGTCAGCTCATATCCCTTCGGCACGCCGATGATCACGTCGCACTTGAACTGCTGCGTCTGCGGATCCTTCTGGCGCAGCGTGTTGCGCACGAACCCCATGCGCTGCGGAAAGTAGGTGTATTCGAGCCGCCGCTTCAGATCGCTCGCGAGCTGCTCGGCGATCTTGTTCTCGTAGCCTTCGCCGCGCGCGTTGGAGAGCGGCAGATTGTCCGGATCGGCGCACACCCGCAGGACATTCTCGGCGCCTGCAGACTGCGGCTCGGCCTGGCCGAAGGCCATCGAGCACGTCAGCATGACGGGCAGCAGGAACAGCTCGCGCCGAATGCTCATGACCGGCTCAGCTATTTCGATCCGATGGCGTACAGGTGTCCGGGCTGGATCTTGCCGTCGGCCCGCCCTTTCAGATACGCGTACAGTCCTTCCCAGTTCTCGTTCACCATCTGACTGGTGTTGAACGGCGGCATGCCCTTGTCGGCGCGGCCGTTCATGATCGTCGTATGGAAGTCCTCTTTCGACATGGTCTTCAGCGTGTCGACCAGGGCAGGTCCGACCAGGCCTTCCTGCTGGGCGCCGTGGCAGCGCTCGCATGCGAGCGCGCGCCACGTCTTCCATCCTGCCAGCGTCTTCGGATCGACCTTGTTGCCGTCCTGCACCTGATACAAATCGGTGGCGTCGTCGGCCAGGCTCGCGCTCGACAGAGCGAGCGCGAGCACCAGGAGAAATCGCTTCATCGGCCAGCCCCTCACCGACTCGCAGTGCGCGCCGAGTCCGGCAAGGCGAAGACGAACAGCGATCCGCCGAGCGTGGTGTACTTCGCGAGGTCCTTGTAGCCGCCCACCGCCCCGAGACCTTCGGTGTTGCCCGTCAGGCCGGCTGCCATGCCGATGCCTGCCCAGCCGCCGATGCCCGAATACGTGCCGACGTACTGCTTGCCGCCGTACTCATACGTGAACACGTTGCCGATGATTCCGGAGGGCGTCTTGAATTTCCAAAG
>Ga0075429_100004730_pt1 | contig 11716 bp, 14 predicted proteins | sample RhiMetdeltSRZDD3_FD_75295 | JGI IMG/M metagenome (GOLD analysis project Ga0075429, IMG submission 75295) | Populus rhizosphere microbial communities from Tennessee, USA - Rhizosphere MetaG P. deltoides SRZDD3 | ecosystem: Host-associated > Plants > Roots > Rhizosphere > Soil | place: USA...
GCTACCGTCTGCGTCCACGAGCATGGCGTCGACGCTCCCGGGCATCGAGTCGACCGCGACATGCGCGAGAGCCGCTTCGAGGGTTGGCACGACGTGGAGTGAGGCACCGGTGAGCGCAGTTTGGTCGAGCGCAGACCGAATGATCGCAGTACGTGCGGACTGGCGGGCGACGAGCAACAATCGCGGCCCGGCTGATGTACCCGGCCGACTGTCGGGTGAGATCTCTTCAGGCACTTCTTCCCTCGCTACCGGCGCCGATGCGCGACAGGGGTCACCAGGTCGTCCGACGGCACGAAGGGGTCTGACGGCCCGTGGGCAAGCCGTCAGACTATGGCAAGTTCCGAGCGCATGACGGAGAGCATCGAAGCCGCAGCGAGGGCACGACCATGAGTGTGAACTGCCTCGGGACTCACAGAGTCCCGAGGCAGTTCATCAATCAGCGATCCGTGCGGTGTGACCGACTATACGTAGGGGTCGCCGAACGGTGGCGGACCTCAGGCCATGACGGTCGAGGCGGCTGATCCGCGATACGCGAGGCGGTCGAGCATCTGCGCGGCAGCGTTGAAGTGTTGGTGGACTTCGAAGCCCTTGGGGTCGATCACGCCTTGCAACGCACAGCCGTGCACGAGACTTACCGCGACCGCCGCGACTCCATCCACCGTCACTGGGTCGTTCGCTTGACGCGCCCGACCCGCCGACTGGGCGAGCTCGGCGTTCACGACCTCCGCTGCGATGTCCTTGAACGCGGCCCGATAGGCTTCGAGTGCAACACGTACCCGTTGGCGGACTTTCGCGCTTCGGACTCCGATGCTCCAGTATTCGAGGAAGAGACGAAAGTGGCGCGGATCGGTGGACAGCCGTTCCATCTCGGCCCGCAGCAGCGCATGCATGCGCTCCGACGGACGGGTGATCTGCCGGATCGTATCCGGGACACGCAGGACCGCCGTCGCGTACAGTACGCGCTCGAGCAGCGTGCTCACGAGCTCGTGCTTCCGCTTGAAGTGGAACAGAACGGTGCCGTGACTCACGTCGGCACGCGCCGCGACGGCGCGGAGCGTCAGCGCTTCGAGTCCCTGGCGCGCCGCCACGTCGTACGCGGCACGCAGGATGTCTTCGCGCCGCGACTCTTCCGATGCTTTTCGTCCAACCATGCGCGAACCTCTCGTGACGAAGGAGCTTAGTACATCCCGCCCATACCGCCGCCCGGAGCACCCGCGGCGGCCTGCTTGTCATCCTTTCGCTCGACGATCGTCGCTTCCGTCGTGAGCAGCAGACCAGCGATCGACGCGGCGTTCTGCAGCGCGGTGCGCGTCACCTTCGTCGGGTCGATCACACCGGCCAGCACGAGGTCCTCGTAGGTGTCGGTGAGCGCGTTGTAGCCGAAGTTGGCGTCCTTGGAGCTTCGCACTTTCTCGACGACGATCGAGCCTTCGGCACCGGCGTTTTGCGCGATCATGCGAATCGGCTCCTCGAGCGCGCGCCTGACGATGTCTGCGCCGATCTGCTCGTCGCTCTCATCGAGCTTGAGCCCCTTGAGGGCCGACTGCACGCGAATGAACGCGACGCCACCACCGGGAACGATCCCCTCTTCGACCGCGGCACGTGTCGCATGCAGCGCGTCCTCGACGCGTGCCTTCTTCTCCTTCATCTCGCTCTCGGTGGCGGCACCGACGTTGATCACCGCCACGCCGCCCGCGAGCTTGGCGAGACGTTCCTGGAGCTTCTCCTTGTCGTAGTCCGACGTGCTCTTGTCGATCTGTCCGCGGATCTCCTTGATACGACCCTGGATCTTCTCGCTGTCACCGCCGCCGTCGATCAGCGTCGTGTTGTCCTTGTCGATCACGATGCGCTTCGCGTTGCCGAGGTCACTCACGACGGCGTTCTCCAACTTGAAGCCGATCTCTTCCGAGATGACCTTGCCGTTCGTGACGACCGCGATGTCTTCCAGCATTGCCTTGCGACGATCACCGAAGCCCGGGGCCTTCACGGCCGCGACGCGCAGAGTGCCGCGCAGCTTGTTGACGACGAGCGTCGCGAGCGCCTCACCCTCGACATCCTCGGCGATGATCAACATGGGCTTGCCCATCTGCGCGACTTTCTCGAGCACGGGGAGCAGGTCCTTCATCGACGAGATCTTCTTGTCATGGATGAGCACGAGCGCGTCCTCGAGGACGACTTCCATCTTGTCCGGGTCCGTCACGAAATACGGCGAGAGGTAGCCGCGGTCGAACTGCATGCCGTCCACGGTCTCGAGCGTGGTCTCGAGGCCCTTGGCTTCCTCGACCGTGATCACGCCATCCTTGCCGACCTTCTCCATCGCCTCGGCGATGAGATCACCGATCTCCTTGTCGTTGTTCGCGGAGATCGCACCGACCTGCGCGATCTCTTTCTTCCCGGCGGTGGGTACGGAGATCTTCTTCAGCGCCTCCACGACCGTCGCGACCGCGCGATCGATCCCGCGCTTGAGCGCCATCGGGTTCACGCCGCCCGTGACGTTGCGGAATCCCTCGCGAACGATCGCCTGGGCGAGCACGGTTGCCGTCGTCGTGCCATCACCCGCCACATCGGACGTCTTGGTCGCGACTTCCTTCACCATCTGTGCGCCCATGTTCTCGAGCGGATCGGAGAGCTCGATCTCCTTCGCGACCGTGACGCCGTCCTTGGTGACGGTCGGCGCGCCGAACTTCTTGTCGATGACGACGTTCCGGCCCTTGGGGCCGAGGGTGACTTTCACCGCGTCGGCGAGCTTGTCGACGCCACGCTTGAGAGCGGCGCGCGCATCGGTATTGAACTGCAGGTCCTTGGCGGACATGGGTCGGTCCTTGTATGGAGACGGCTTCTATGAGCGGCGTGTACACTGGTACGCCGGGTGGTGCCGTCGGACGGCGGCCGACCCGGCGGGCGTCGTTAGGTCAGAATGGCGAGGACGTCGCTCTCGCGCAGAATCAGCAGCGGTTCTCCGTCGATCACGACTTCGGTGCCGCTGTATTTCCCGAAGAGCACCTTGTCACCGACTTTCACTTCCATCGGGACGCGCTTGCCGTCATCGAATCGTCCGGGGCCGACGGCGAGAATCTCGCCTTCCTGCGGCTTCTCTTTGGCGGTGTCCGGGATGAACAGTCCACCACGGGTCTGTTCGTGTCCTTCGAGAGATCGCACCACGACACGGTCCGCAAGCGGACCAACGGTGACGGATGTCGCTTGCTTCGTGGCCATGAGATGATGCCTGTCGTTGAAGGGAGCTCGAACACGTGCTGCCGGCACAAAACGGCATATTGACCAACTGGATGATAACAATACCAGATATCATCCACGTGGTCAATGACGCTGTTGACCGGGTCGACCCCTGCCGCTATGGTTGTGGTCTTCCAGAGTGGATATCCACACCACCGTCGGGGGCTCGCATGCGTCCATCTCGTCGCGCGAATGCCGGAAGCACCATCGCCCGTCGATGGCGGCCTTGGCTCTGGGAGAACGAGAACCAGCCAGGCGTCGAGCTCGCTTCAGCACCACCTCCGCCGACTCCGGTTCGTAACGAGCTCCGCGTAACAGACGCCCGGGACTCGGATCCCGATCAGTAGACTCCGCTTCTCGCCATCCTGAGGCGAGAACGTCAGTTCGTTACGCCTCATCAGGTCGCCCCCGGCCGCCGCGGGAGTGTCGTGACCCAGTGAAATCGTGCGGGTGTGAGGGATCACCCTACGATCCAGGGCCCCCAACAGCCAAAACACCCGACAAGAGTTCGTCGTTTTTCCGACCGGAATTACATCGGGGCCGAAGCAATTTCCTCCGAGTCGAAGCGCGACCACCGCGCGAAACACTCTCGGAGGCCCCACATGCAGTCCCGCACGCTCATCTCGTCGACCATCGCCCTCGCCGCTGTCACCGGTACCTGGCTGATCCTTTCCGCAGCTCGGCCAGACACCTCGATCGAGCGGGTCGATTTTGGAAAAACGATCACCGCGACCCAGCCCGCGTACACGCGCGCGTCGCGCCCGCGACCGATCCCACGATCAGGGAGTTCGTAATTCCGATCACCCATGACACCATCGAGATCGCGAAGGGAGTCAAGTACGAGGGGTGGACGTTCGGCGGCACCGTGCCGGGTCCGGTCATTCGCGTCACCGAAGGCGACCTGGTGCGCATCAAGGTGGTCAACAAGTCTCCAATGCCGCACTCGATCGACTTCCACTCTGCGCGCATCCCCGCGAACATCGCGTATCGGATGATCACCTCCGGCGACACGATCTCCTTCGAGTTCACCGCGCGAGACCCGGGTGCCTACATGGTTCACTGCGGTACGCCACCCGTGACGATGCACATCATGCAGGGGATGTACTTCGCGATCATCGTCGACCCGAAGGGCGGGTGGGGCACGAAGGCCGACAAGGAATTCGTTCTCGTGCAGAGCGAGTTCTACACGAAGAAGGATTCGACGACCGGTGCCGTCGTTCCCGACTGGCAGAACGCGATGGCCAAGAACGCGAGCTACGTGGTGTTCAACGGTCGCGCCGGGCAGTACAAAGATGCCCCGCTCCGGGTCGACGTCGGCGATCGCGTCAGGCTCTTCGTCGTGAACGCCGGGCCATCCTTCCGCAGCGACTTCCACGTCGTGGGCGCCGTGTTCGACCGTGTCTATCCCGATGGCAATCCGGACAACGTGCTCGAGCGCGTGCAGACCTACACAGTGCCCGCCGGCGGCGGTGCGGTCTTCGAGACCGTGTTCGACCGGAACGCGAGTGGCGAGGGACTCTACCCCTTCGTGACGCACAGCTTCGCGGACGCGGAGAAGGGGGCGGTGGGGATCATTCAGGTGGGCACTCCGAAGTCGCACACCACGATGGCGCATTGAGGCGAAGACGATGACTACCTCACGCTATTCCAACACCATCGACACGGGCGCCACGGTGAACGACATCCTGGCAGCACACCCGGCGGCCGTATCGGTCTTCAACGCCTTCGGCATCGACGCCTGCTGCGGCGGCGATGCGCCGCTCGACGAGGCAGCCCGGCGTGATGGTGCAGACCTCACCGCGCTGATCGCCGCGTTGCTGGAGATCCTCGCCCGAGGCGGAGGCACGCGATGAAAGCCGTCGACGTCCGACGAGCGGCGGCCGAAGCGGTTCCCGCGAACGCGAGTCGCCCGGCCACTGCGGTCGTCCAGGACAGCCCCGACGCGCGGCTCGTGGTCTTTCGGCTCGCGCCAGGACAGACGGTTCCGCCCCACCGCAGCGTGTCCACGGTCATGCTCACGGTGATCTCCGGACAGGGGTTCGCCAGCGGAGGCGACGAGGAGCGCGCGGTGACCACCGGCGACATCGTGATCTACGAGCCTAACGAGCTGCATGGCATGCGCGCCGAGTCGGAGGAGCTCGTGCTCCTCGCGACGATCACGCCGCGTCCCGGTACGCGCTCCGGCAACGCATCTGCGGCAGCCACCACCGAAACGGGGCGGAGCTGATGGACTGGTTCGTCAAGGCGTTTCTCAAGGCGAGCCTCTTCTGGCTCGCGGCCGGTGTGTCGCTGGGCATCGCGATGGCGGTTCACCCCGTGTGGGCCATCTACCGGACGGCCCACTTCCACATGAACCTCCTCGGTTTCGTGGCGATGATGATCTTCGGTGTCGCCTACCACGTGATTCCGCGCTTCACAGGACACCCGTTGCACAATCGGCAGCTCGCCGGTGTGCAGTGGTGGCTGGCGAATCTCGGGCTCACGCTCTTCGTGCTCGGTCTCGCGCTCCGCGCCAGCGGCGTGTACGCCACGCCCGCCGGGGTGATGGTCGCCGTGGGTGGTCTCCTCGCAGGCGCGGCGGCGTACGTGTTCGTGTACAACATCTGGCGCACGATCGACGGCCGGACCGATCGCCGCGCCAAAGCGCACACGGAAACCGAGCCCGCGCCGGTGACCGCGCTTCGTCGTCGCAGCGCTCCGTGATGCCATGCACTCGCTCGTTCGCCGCTATCTGAAGACCGGCATCTCCTTTCTCGCGTTAGGCCTCGGCCTCGGGCTCTGGATGATGACCGAGCGCGAGCTGTTTCAGCGGTTCCCGTCACGATACGTCGTCAGCGCGCACACGCACGCCATTCTCGTGGGATTCGTCATGATGATGATCCTCGGGGTGGCTCTCTGGCTGTTCCCGCGGCCCGCCAAGGAGGACACGCGCTACTCGCCGCGGGCGGCCGAGGTGGCCTATTGGCTCGTGGCTGGCGGAACGGTGCTGCGTGTGGCCGGCGAGCTGGCGCGCTCGGGGTCGACGCTGACGTGGCTGCGCGTCACCACGCTGGCAGCGGGATTCGCTCAGGTCGCGGGTCTCCTCGTCTTCTTCTATACCATGTGGTCGCGCATTCGCCCGGTCGGCAGCCAGGCGCGTGAAGCGCAGGGAGAGCGATTCTAGATGCCGCGATTGCCTCTGGACGACACGACGGCACGCGTCGCGAACGCGCAGGGAGCGGATGCCGAACAGCTGGCGACTCGCGCGATGGATGGGCTTCGGCGTGTCGTGCACGCCCTTCGCGCCGGTACCAGCGCCTCCGAGCGAGCCGTTGGCCTCAGCGGCGCGCAACTGTTCGTCCTGCGCCAGCTCCGTGCCGCGTCCGAGCAGTCGCTTGGCGACCTCGCGCGTCGTACGCGGACGACGCAGAGCTCAGTGTCGGAGGTGGTCGCGCGTCTCGTCCAGCGAGGGCTCGTCGCGCGCGAGTCGAGCAGTCACGATCGACGACGCGCCGTGTTGACGCTGACCTCGGCTGGAGCGACGCTCCTGGAGTCCGCGCCGGAAACGGTTCAGGATCGGTTGGTGCGTGGGTTCGCCCACCTCGATCCGGTCTCGCAACAGATGCTTGCCTGCACGCTCGAAGCGTGGCTCGCCGCGGCCGACCTCGCCGGGAGCCCACCGACGTTCTTCTTCGAACCTAACGACTCACCGGCTCGCGATTCGACGTCCTAAGACCGGTCTGTGTGTCGGCGAGCGCGGGCGCGACTTCCAGCCATCTCACGACGGCGGGACGGCTCACCCGTGACGACCGAGACGCGGGCTGCTGGTGCTCGGCCGTTCGTCGCGCTCCGGTTCCGTCGACCAGTCGGGTATCGGGTGGCGCTGGCAATCGCCGCGCGGGACGCCCCACGCGCTGAACGGAATTGCACCGTCCACGCGCTCGATCGCGCACGATGTCCACCCGTTGCGTTCCGCCATGCGGACGTTCGCGGCGAGCCGGTCCAGCACGGCTTGATGTGCCGCCCACCCGTCCGACGACGCTCGACTCCCACCCTGTGTGTCGACTCTCGCCTGGAGTGATGCGAGCGGCTCCAACGGTGTGGTCGTGGCTTCCGGCACGTTAGGCATCGACGACCGGTGTGAGACGCTGATGCCGTCGTTTCCGGCCCTGGTCACATGGTCCACGCGGCGCATGGCGACCCTAATGGGTGCTACCGTGCCGGTGGCGCGAGGTTGCCACAGGCCACCACCGTTTCCGGGTTCGCGGCCGATGCGGATACGGTCACGAAGTAGTCCCCGATCTCCGGGGTGATGTCGACTACGGTCGTACCGGCCTCGCCGCGTCCATCGTCGCCGATCTTGAGGGGCTGATACGTGGCAGCCGAGCTGAACGAACCCTGATCGGCGCCACAGCGTCCCCGACGGACTTGCCACGGGTGGATACCACCTGGAGTCGCATTGGAGATGCTGACTGCCAGCCGAGTGCCCTGACCGCTTCCCGTCGGCTGCATCGACGCTGACCCCTGCATCTGGACTACGCCGGCAAGGGCGGCGGGGCTCACCAGCGAGGCGCGCCAGCGGGAATTCACGTTTGCGTCGCGGCTGACTTCACTTACCGGATCGCGACGAAACGGGTTGCAGGCGGCGCAGGCAAGCAGGGACGCGAGTACGACAGCGTGGCGCGTGTTCATGGGTCCTCCTCGGACGGTGGAGCGGTGCTGGACAGCAGCCGCGACGACCCGCGGAGTACTGTTTACTGACCAACTGGATGATGAACACTAGCACTTATCATCCAACTGGTCAATATCGTTGCCGCGCCCGGCGCGCGATCATGATGCGATCGTCGAACGTTCGGCGCGAGCGGATGCGGGTCCGTAAGCAGGCGCCCGGCGCGCCTAACGACGCGTTCGCGCCGGGCTAGCTCGCCCTGGTGCACGGCCACCACCCGGATCTCGAGCGTCGGCAGTCTGCCGTCGGCGACAGGCGAGCGAGCTCGTCCGAGCGCAAAGCGGGAGAAGCTCACCGCGCGGGGCTCACGGCTATCTGCTGTCCTTCCGTGAGCCCGACCGCCAATGTAAGCTAGATGACATAGCGCCGGCGCGAGCCGGCCTTCGCACCCACCGCCGTGACGGTCCGTGCCGATCGACAGGCGCGGCGGCGATGCCTCGCGGAACGGTTCGTTAGGCCCCCTTCCTCGGGTGCGACACGTGGGTCGTCAGATCGGCGCCGCTGGCGCGAGTGAGCGATCGAATCGCGATTCATCCACACGGTCGACGATTGCGACGAGGCCCACCGCATGAACGAGCGGGCCGGCACGATTCCCTCGTCCGCAGCCACACGGCCGGATGCGCCGCCGTCCGCGGTCGACTGGACCGCGGTGTCGCGAGCGACTGCGGCCTGTGGTGTCATCCGCAGTGACGGTGTCTGGATCACCCAGTGTGCCTGGTGCGCCCGCGTGCGGACCATTCAGGGCGGTTGGGAGACGCTCGATCCTGGCATTCGCGCCGCGATGCCGGTCGAGCGAACGCACGGGATCTGCCCGCAGTGCGCCGAGGCGTCCGATCTGCGGGTGTCCGAGACGACGGCGCGATGACCGCGTCGTCGCAGCACAGTGCTCACCGGCGTCCGGCGAGCCCTGGCATACCTAACGACGCGCCGGAGGCGACGACCACACCGCCTCTACGCGCCACGTTGTACTCATCTTTCGACAGCGGGCGTCGACGCCGACGCCGAGCGCTCTGCCGTGAGGTGGTTCCACCCCGACAGAGGAACGATCCACGTGCATCGACCGCGAACATCGGGACCCGCCGAGCGCAACCGACTGCTCCTCGCGCTCCCCCGCGCCGACTACCGCGCGGTGCTCCGCGACCTGGAAGCCGTCGTGCTGACGCACGGCGCCGTCCTGTTCGAGGCGCGACATCCCATTACGCACATCTACTTCCCGCAACGCTGTGTGATCTCACTGCTCGCCGCGGCAGGCGGCGGACCGGGAGTGGAAGTCGGGCTCGTCGGGAACGAAGGAATGGCTGGGCTCCCGGTGTTTCTCGGAGCCACGTCGTCGACCAATCAAGCCGTGATCCAGATTCCCGACGGTGCCTGGCGGATGGAAGTCGGCGCGTTCGGACGGGCGATCGCGCGGCGCGCATCGCTGCGACACCTCCTCCTGCGCTACACGCAATCGGTCATCAGCCAGACATCGCAGGGGCTCGCCTGCAACGAGCGTCACGCGATCGGCCCGCGGTGCGCTCGATGGCTGCTCATGGCACACGACCGCGTCGGGATGGACCGGTTCGAGCTCACCCACGAGTTCCTCGGACAGATGCTCGGCGCCCGACGACCCACCGTGTCGCTCACCGCGCAGCGCCTGCAGGCGCAGGGCCTGATCCGATACGTCCGCGGGGTCATCACGGTGCTCGATCGGAGCGGGTTGGAGAGCGCTGCCTGCACCTGCTACGCCGTGATGGAAACGGATTATAGCCGTGCGTTTCGATGACCTCGAAACCCTCCGCGATCACCTGCCGTCGAACGACCCAGGCGTGATGCCCTAACGAGAGGTCCCGCGAATGAATCGCCATGCCATGAAGGGCCTGCTGCTGTACCCCGAGTTTCCGGACAGCTCGTTCTGGAGCTATCGGCACATCATGCCCATGGTCGGGGCGAGAGCCGCCTTCCCGCCACTCGGACTGCTCACGTTCGCCGCGCTCATGCCGCCGGAGTGGTCGTTCGAGCTCATCGACCTGAACGTCGAGCGGCCACCGGTCGATGTACTGCGCGCGCGCATCGCTGCCGCGGACGCGGTGTTCGTGAGCGCCATGTCGGTGCAGAAACCGTCGCTCGTCGCCGTCCTCGCCGAGGCGGGCCGCGACCTCGACACGCCGTGGGTGCTCGGTGGGCCGTATCCGTCGAGCTACCGAGACCACATCCTCGAGGGAGGAACGCCGTCCGACGAGATCCTGCGACGTGGCCTCGACGTGCTGGTGTGGGGCGAAGGCGGACAATGGGTGACGACGATCGACCAGCTCCTGCGCATCGAGGGCCGGCGTCACTCGGACGAGCGTCCACTGCTCCTCATCCCCGACGCGATCGCCGCCCAGGCGCCCGGCACGCGCGGTGCCCTCAACGACCGCACCATCTTCAAGGAGCTGGGCCGCACGCCACCACCGCGATGGGATCTGATCGACATTCGGGACTACCGCGCAATGATGGTGCAGACGACGGTCGGCTGTCGGTTTCGATGCGACTTCTGCGACATCATTCAGTTCAACGGCGGCTTCACTCGTCCGAAAACGATCGATTCGGTGCGCGACGACCTCGGGGCGCTCCTCGCGCTCGGGTACCGCGGCGGCGTTTTCACGGTCGACGACAACTTCGTCGGCAACCCGGCAGCGATCGAGTCGATCCTCCACGTGATGATCGACTTCCAGCGCGCCCACGACTACCCGTTCTCGTTCTACACCCAGGCGAGCCTCGACCTCGGCTCGCCGAAGCTGGCACACCTCATCCCGTTGATGAAGGCAGCCGGCTTCGCCGAGGTGTTTCTTGGCATCGAGAACCCCGACCCGGCCGCGCTGTCGCGGATGAACAAGAAGCAGAACCTCAAGGTCGGCATTGGCGAAACAGTCGGCTCCCTTCAACGCGCCGGCATCGAGGTGATGGCGGGATTCATCTTCGGGAGCGACGAAGACACCGTCGACACCGCCGCAGCGATCGCGGACTTCGCGACGCAGGTCGCGATTCCGACGGCGATGGCCGGGATGCTCACCCCGATTCCCCACACGCCACTCAACGAGCGGCTCCGTGCCGAAGGACGGCTGCGCGAAACGGAGTTCTCGGGCAACAACACGAACGACGTCGTCCAGTTCGTGCCGCGACGAATGACCGCCGTCGAGATGCAGCGCGGGTACTACGGCATGCTCGAGCGCCTGTTCTCCCCGGCGGCCATGTATCGGCGCTCCTCCGCGCTCATCGAGCGTCTCGAGCCGCACATCTTCCGCGGCGGCGGTGCCACGCGGCGGGTCGACGTGCGCGCCGCGATCCAATCGTTATGGCGACAGGGCGTTGCCGGCCGTGCGCGGCGCGAGTACTTCCGGCTGCTCTGGAAAGGGGTGCAGCGCGACGCCGCACGCTTCCGCGAAGCGGGACGGTCGGCAACCGAGATGAAGCTGCGGCTCGCTACGGCTCGCGCGCACGATCACGCTGCCGACAGCGCTGTGCCCGAGACGTCAGCACTGTCGACGCTCGTCGATCGGGCGCGCGATGCGGTCGTACGCGCCGAGCGACTGCGTCCGGTCACCGAGGTCGATGCCTGGGCTACGAGCCTGAAGCAGAAGATCGAAGCCGCGGCGGTGGCCCCGGAGGAGCTGCAGGCGCTGTATCGCTGGAGTCGCGAGTATTTCGTCCGACAGCGACGACTGCACCGCTTCCCGGGCGCCTATCTGGTGAAGGCCTTCAATCTGGCGATCAAGGGTCTGCACTACGGCCGCGTCATGCGCGGGATCGTGC